>Ga0209085_1001349_pt1 | contig 15285 bp, 40 predicted proteins | sample C_131016_EF_Meta_FD_187310 | JGI IMG/M metagenome (GOLD analysis project Ga0209085, IMG submission 187310) | Freshwater microbial communities from Lake Croche, Canada to study carbon cycling - C_131016_EF_MetaG (SPAdes) (version 2) | ecosystem: Environmental > Aquatic > Freshwater > Lake...
AAATTCGTCCCATTCCTCATCCGTCATTACATAACACAAATCACCAATATAATACTTACCTGCGGGCATACTCATACCATTTTACTCCCAAATTCAATTAACAAAATTATTCCCATTGCAATTAATGTCATATCAACTCCAAGTCCTGTGACGTTCAGCAACATGTTCCATGCCATCGTATTCATGAATAAACCAATTCACATCATCGGGAACATCCACCACTTTTAATTCCGAATAGATACCATCAACATCGGTGCCACCTTCTTCGACCATGGCGACAAGGTCTGGACAATCACGAGGAATATCCCAATGATAGAAGTTTTCATCGGTGATATTCTTGCGTTTCTTGTAATCTTCTAATGATGCCTCGGACAAACCGAAACCACCAAAACAAATATTAATAACAATTTTAGGCATAATTCAACTCCATAGGATTAACATCATCACTCAATACGGCTATGAGTAGTCCGTCTTTGGCACCTTTTTCAATCAGGCCAGAAAGAACATTATAACCGTAACCACTTGCACCATAACCGCCTTTACGACAGGTATAGAGCGAACCACTTACTCCTTCAAAGAAGTAATAATTATCATCTTCGGTTACTTTAGATATTCCAGAATTCATTTGCCATGAATCAGAACCCAAGTAACCGCCATACCAAGAAGCAAATACTCGGTAGTGCGATTCATTTTTATTCGTATCGGTAATCTTTACGATTAACCATTTATCAGGTGTATATTCACTCATACAACATTTACACTTTCAGTAATTAAATGGAAATAAAGCAATGCTATCATTCCAAGACAAATCAAATAATCAATCATAATCAATCTTTAAACAAATATAAGTTTTACCAGGATTATTTTTCTTCTGTAATCTATTTCTTTCAACGATACAGGACTGCATGGATCGAAAATGGTCAAGAGGTGAATAATCCAACTCAAGTGAATTATTAATCGGATTCTTAACTATCATCACGGCCACTAAAACGAATTCAATAGGTGTCATCATTTTTTCCTTTCAGGCGCTTCCGGCGCTCCGAACTTTCCAATATCATAATTCTCTTTTAGATTACCGATAATAGTATCCACAGCCCATGCGATATCAGGATTATCATAATGCACCACACCCATCATTGCGACTTCGGATATACAACCACGGACAATTTGTTCTGCAAATTTGTTTGGGTCAAAACCGTTATCCGTATATGTCCATACCGCATGTTCTATGAGCCGTACATTACCGCCTGCTCTTTCAAAGGCTTCTAAAATTTTTCTATTCATTCTTCAACTCCGAAATGTTTAATTCCAAACAAGGCTTCAATCTGTTCGACAGCATCATAGTGCGTATTAAATGTTCTTGTTTTGGTATAGCCATCTACAACATCCATACAATCTCGCACAATCAACTCGGCGAACTTTGGTATATCAAAAGACTGATTACGGTCATAGATATCAGGATTGCTTCTAAAGCCGCATTGTTCAGCAAGTTGTTTAATTCGTTCGTTCATTCCTCAACTCCAAAATGTTTAAATACATGCCTTGCACGGTTAGACACATTTACCGATACTGGCTGTTTACGAACAAACTCACGAACACATTCTATAATAATCAACTCAGCAAACTTTTCCTCAAACTCATCCGAAAGACGATATGCCCAACTACCACCCATTGGTTTGATTCTGGCCTCATCTGCAAGTTTCTTAATTAGTTCACTATTCATATCTTTTGATCCACATTGGTGCCTTTAGTTTGAATTAGTATCTCACTTTGGCGGTTCTGAATATATTTAATTTGTTGTTGCTTAATCATTTCTTGCTGAATAAGCTTCTGCATTTCAATTCTATGTATTAGCGCAATAGGATTAATTTTCATGATTGTTCTCTTGCTCTGATTGCATCACCCCAAGTACCACCACCTTCTTTTAAAATCCAATCAGACATAATGGCACACGCCTCACGTTCATGCTGTGCCACTAGTTTGCAAAAGGCTGTAACTTTTTCAAATGCTTCAGGGCTGATGTATTGCAAATAATCCATACCCGCCTGTTTAGCCATCTCAATGATTTCATTTTGTGTCATATTACCTCTCTTGGAACAATTGTATAGTAAACACCTGATGGGTATATCTCATCATCTAGGTCCTTATCCGCAACCTCATCTTCTGGAATATGATATTGGTCACGGATCATAGCATACTTAGCTTTCTTTGCATCTTCAAAGCTAGTATAGACACCGTGACAAAAGGAAGACTTGCCTTCATCATTTTCTTCCAACAATACATGTACAATCATAACCAACTTCCTTGTAATACATATTTACCCTTACCCCAAATCCGTACATCAATCTGACGGTTTTTGAGTTTCAATTTCTTGGCATAATACCTTGCACGACCCAAATAAGGTGTTGCGATATAGTTAGACCAACCACCATCATGAAACACTTTTTTCTTATTCAATGCCACATAATACAATCTTTTAGTCCTACACATTATCATATCAAATATCCTATAATAAACGCTAACGCAAATCCTACTATACAAAAGTATAGGGTACCAATAGAGAACAACACAGCGTCCTCAAAAAAATTCTTAAATTTCATTCCGCATAAACCAGACTTCTGGCCTCCATTTTAGTTATAGGGCATATAAAGTACATTATATCCCAACCTTGTATGTCTTCCTCAACATTAGAAAATTCAATATCTTCCGTACTATGCTCTTCGGAACACTCAGTACAAACAACAATGAAACCTCTTTCCATTAGTAAAAATCCCTACGAAACCTACGGGTCTGCGCCATTGCCTTCTGCATTAACTCTGACCAATCACCAGTTTTCTCTAACCGCTTGATATCAGTATTACGCATAGGAGTAAGAATACGGCTAACTGCCGAATTCATAGAAACCTTCATTGTACCAGTATTCATTACTGATTGAAATGGATCACTCTTTAACTGACGGAAACTCATAACCAACTCCTATGACCAATTCCTGGCCGAAAAAAAAATTCTGTGACTTACTGTGTGGCATCGGGATTTGATTGGATGTAAACAGCTATGACAACCCTAGACGAAAGTAGACCTGCTTTAACAATCCTTTTCCGACTGTCCTGGCGGTTTGCTGACTGGAGCGATATCATGCTGTTCACTCACTCAATTGGCTGAAACTCACACATTTCAACCACTACTGTTCGCACCCACTCAACTGGTACATTATAACGCTCTGCTATCTCAATTGGTAACAGGTCGCCATTCATTAGTTCCTCCTGAATGGTCAGGTGTAGGTCGCTCATCCGACTCATATTGCTCTCCATACAAATAGGTCAAGCACTAACACCACCACAGCAGCAGTATATACCACAGCAAACATAGCACGCTCAAGGGTTGTAAACATATTCGGTTCCTTTTTCATTTGATGGAATCATTGTATCATAGGAGGTGGCATTGTCAAGCACCTGTTGTGTAAAAACAACACCACCATATGCCTTCTGGTACAGTTCAGCGCAGGACTTTATCTGAAAGGATAGGACCTTGCCTGTGGAGGTGATTAGATTATACATAAAAATCTTCGGTCATGCCCAGAGCATCATAGACCATTTCACGGACCATTGTATCGGTTGCTTCTCCAAACTTGGTAGGATCACTCTTGGCGAGGTCGCATAGGTTCTGGTATACTACAGACCAAGGACTTTTAATCGCTTGGTGGTACATCACAATACCGGTAACTGCAAGATTTCCATCTTCTGAGAACATTCCGTAATACATGGTTTTTCCTTTATTCAACTATTAAGAGGTCTTACTCATCGGCTTTGCCATTTGACTGTTCGGCAAAACCTCTTAATAGTTGCCAGTAATTTTTCAACTGGCGGCTTCGAGGATTCGATCCTGTTGCCCTTAAGCGGCCATTTTTAAGACGGTCACTTTAGATGGTTTTTTGTTTGCTTTAATTGCTTTAGTGCCAACTGGTTTGCTTTTGAGAGCAAGCAATTTTGCTTCGAGTTTAGCAATGCGAGCAGATTTTTTCTCTGCACGGTCAATTGCTTTCAACTCTTTAGCGGCAGCACGTTCAGCAGCAATCTGGATTCGAGCATCTTTACGAGCACGGATCAACTGAGCAAGTTCTGCTTTGGCAGCAGCAATTTCTTCACGTTTGGATTCGATGGCGAGAGTGGTAAGGCCGGAGGGTTTAGACATTTGAGTTCCTTTCGTTTGTCTGTTTTTTCAATCTATGGATAGAGTATAACACAATGGGCAGATTTGTCAAGTAATACTGTACCGTTTTAGTCAAGTAGTTGTTTTTTTGCAACATAATCAAAAAGTATTCAAATTTGGTGAATACTCAGCAATCAACTGGCGCTCTCTCTGGTGTGCAGGTTTGCGACCACGGACAACTTCGAGCACCTGATAGCGCCATTCAGCATCAGCATTATCACGGAGAGCATTACAGAAGGACCAATTCTTATCTTCGGTCATAGCACGGGATACATGCTTCTGCCAACGGACTTTAACTGAGCGGAGAAATGCTTGACCTTGAGCGACTGTTAGGCCGATATATGAATCACCAGTATCCACGCACTCAACACGATACAGGACATGGTTTCGGTCTGAGCGTTTCTTACGCATCATACTGGCAGCATCTCGGAGATTTTTTCTTGCAAATCCATCACAAATTCAATTGCATCATCTTCGGACAATTGGGTAATGGTATGTTCAATTAATGCAAGGATTTCATGCATTGGGAGATGGATTATTTTTGAATCGGACATTAAAATACACTTTCATAATTATCGGACATAACTTCAGCACGAGCATACTCTACGGTAGCACGGACTGCATCTTTCATTGGCAACTCAAAATATTCTATTTTGGTTTGGTTCTCGGATATCATTATTTGATTGGACAAATAATAGATAACTTCAAGCAATTGTTCTGTGGTTGGTTTCATTTTTCTGCTTTCTTAATCTATGGATAGAGTATAACAGAATAGGCAATAATGTCAATACAGCACTAAAGTTCTCACAAACTCCGGTCAAGTATCAAACTCACAGGCTGTAACACTTTCGTATTCAATATAGGTCACCTCATTGGCATCCAGTAATACTGTTGTTTTCTCAGTAGTGGAGAATAAAGTAATAGGATAGAATAGGTCCACAGTATGCTGAACAGTACCACCATACTTAACTCTGGACTCAGTAACTACACCTTCTACAGGTAAGCCAAAGTAAGTACCTTTAACAGTAAGACCTTCTAAGTTCCACATAATATATCCTTTTCTAAAGCAACACCGTTAGTATATCATAACCACCGAATTTGTCAAGCGTTATTCCAAAAAGAATGCCGATTGTTGTTTTTACGCAACATCGGCAGGCTTGACAGGACTTCGGAAATATGTTATAATACTAGGGTTGGATGCGGGCGGGAGTCACCACTTTTCCCCACGGTCGAACCCATCGAGGAATTCAGTATAATCGGAGAGGTCTTTAATCTCTGGTATATCAATTGCGAAATCCTCTGAAGCAATGCCAGTACCAAACAACTTCTGAGCAGCAATCGCCTCTGGTGTTCTGTTATAATCTATCGCAACTTTTCGCATAGCCTCTGCAACTTTCGGTGAATACTCGGTGCGGTCACGATTAGCACAGGATTGACAGCAATAAACTCCTCTTTTCTTATGGAGTTTATCGCAGAATTTACAGTTTTTTTCCTTATATCTATCCATATAACCACTGGTTTCTCATAGGTTTCATGGCAGTTCGGTAACTACACTTTTTTGCACTTTATTGCACTATTGATTTGGATGGATCATACTTATCCATCTCTCTCATTAGTACCATTCGCACAAAGGTAGACTTCTTTAGTTTATAGGCACTAGCAATTCTCTCTATTTCTTCTTCGAATTCTTTTGAAATTCTCATATGAAGTTCTGAATCACAGTTAGGTAGTTTTGGAGTTTTGATTTGTTTTACTATCATATTAATTCGCCATTTCTTCTAAGTCAATATCAATCGGTGCTAATAGGTTAGGATCAAATACTGTTGGAGTTTTAGGTTTTCTATTCTTTATACTCTCTACAGGAATAAAACAATTTTCGTTTATCTTCTTATTTTGCGGTAAGAAGCCTTCGTTATTCCAAGGAAATCTTTTATTCTTATTATAGAATTCTACTACCTCAACAAGGTCTGCCTCTAGACTTTCAAATACACTTTGCATTTTAATTCTTTTAGCATCTAAATCCATCTTTTCAGTTGGTGCTTTGGTGTGGCATACGAAATATGATTCTTTACCAGTTTCTGCATACTTACGGGTGGCATTCATAATATATTCATACTGATATCCTTCTAATACAGTCCAGCCATATTTGTTGCGTTTGGCATCATAGTTACCGGCAACAAAATAGTCAGTATTACCATTAATCCACATGAATGTATCTTTAGCAGTATATGTAACAATATCTTGATAGGTGCCACTTCTACGCATCGTCTTTAACACAATATTATTTCTCTTGGTCGGAGACATATTAGGTAAATATGATATACAGTACCTTCTAATGCTATCCTCAGTATTATTTACCAATTGTGATCCATGAGCAATTAGACGGGTAATAGTATTGACCACATCATTCTCGGCTGATACTAACTGAGGTTTGTGGTCATTTTCCATCAGTTCAAATGTACGGACAGAATCTTCATATGAAAATCCGTCAGTAGCAAATTCATATACTCCGAAAATCCACTCAGTATAACCTAATGTCAAAAATGCTTCAAGTCGGTGATTACCTGTTACTAGTTCCCATGTATAGTGTTTGCCATCTACTATTCTAGGATTTCTACGAACGGTTGGCGGCATTCTGGAATAATCAATTCCTTGTGTGAATGATTGTACCAATGCCATGACGTTTACGGGGTCTTTACCTGCGATACGGACAGGGTTATCCGCCATCGGAGGGATATAAATGTCATCAAGGGAAATTTTCTTATACTCTACAAACGCTTGGCCTGGAGATATAATTTTAGCGAATGTGACTAGGTCACGGTTTAAAGTTTGGGTATCAAACATATAATTCCTTTTCTGCAATATTGCAATGATTTATTAAAACTCAGTCGCCTAAATGGCATGACTTCGTATACTTACTTATAACACTTTTTACCTGGAATCAGGCAATTGTTTCTCCTCACTTTTACTTGTACCTAACAGTCCCAATAGTTTCTTTATCTGGTTCATTTGGTTCTCTATGACCTTATCCTTATCATCTATGACGGATTGTAGGTATAATATATAATCTTCTTTAGTTTCTACTTCGGTTGCTTTCATTCTTTATTTCCTTTATTGCTCATTACAATACAAATACGATCCGACTTGGCGGCATACGGGGTTTCTCATAGATTTCATAATATCAAGTGTTTTCTCGGTTACTACATCTGGTGTGTTCTGGCCTGCACAACCTATCAATATTATCAATAGGATTATTCTCACTCTAGCCCTTTAATATACTTATAGAGTTTAACATAATACTCAAACTCCTTCGGACAATGCTCTGGATTTGGCAGTCGGTCGCCATACATCTTCAAAAATTCTTTTATCTGCTCATCTACGGTCATTCTATTAGCGTCCTACTATCAATTTCCCAATAAAGTTCTACAGACTTCTTAGCATAGTCCGAATCAATATACTGGCCTAAAACTGCCTCAGCATTGTTTATTAGGTACACTCGAGCACCCCATATGCCTATTGAATTGCCTATCTTATAAACTGAACCAATAATCTTTCCATCTTGATTGTCATAATAGACCCATTGGAAAAATTCTTTTTCTTGCCATTGTTTACTCATAATGGCTTTTTAACTGAACATACTCGGATTCTCTCTGCTTATCTTCCAGTTCTTTGATTCTGTCTTTGGCATTAGATAATTGTTGTTCAAGTGTTTTAATCAATTCGACCATCGATAAAATTGCTTCAGTTTCTTGTTGTTGCATCGTTTTCATTTTGTATACTCGGTTTATCAATAATTACAGGCACAGGCGGTTTATTCATTGCCTCCTGTATACTCTCCATGAGAGAAGGTCCTGACCTTTTAGGCTTAGGATTACTATATGTTTTTGGATCCATCCATTCTGGCAATGATTCCTCATCATCAGCAGGACCCCAAAAGTTCTTATTCAATGGATTGCTCCTTCGGATTTTATTTTTGGTATGTTGGCAGCAATAAGTCTAAAATCTTCACCAGAACCAATAAAGTCATTGGCTCTTACTAATCGTGCTAGAATTATTGCTGAGAATGACAATGGGTCAATATCATACTTAGTTATAAGATTAGAGATAACATCATCTATTTCAAATGCTATCTTGCTTAATTTATCATCTGTCATGGAAATGGCCAACCTTTATCTTCGGTCTTAGGTTCTTCCTTAACTGGCTCTGTAGGTTCAATCATTTCAATTGTCATATCACAATCAATGGTCATCTCTGTATCATCACAAGACCAACCTAATTCTTCAAGGTCATGTACTGAATTATCTTCAAGGAAGGTTTCAAGTTCATTTCTTAGTTCCTCATCCTGAACATCAATATCTGATTCTTCCCAGCATCCGTCATCTAATGATACCAGTTCACATTCATAGTCACAATTGTAGATATCAACACCTGCCACTAAGTCTGGCGGAGTATCATCCTCGGTTGTGACATGAAATTCACCCCATCGCCAACCTGTTTCAATACCAATATAACCTGCGACACCTTCTTTTGTCCAGATTTGTCTCTCAATAATCGATTTCTTCCAATCGGGTTTAACTGACCATACTGCCATGATTATTCTCCTTCAATTTCATAAGTTACATCATAACCGCCCTTACGGTCGGTCCACCAATCATCTTCATCAAGCCAATCCCAATCAAAGTCAACATCATTTGAACTTGCATCCTCAATGATTGTAGAAGCATCCAATTCGCCTTCTTTCAATTGGCGCATGATTTCTTCAATCTCTTCCACGGTTGCATCTTCATAGATTTCATTGATAATATTCTCATCAATATCTATGGCATATCGTTTCTCGACCTGATGCCATTCACTTTTAATAATTCGCATTGTATACTCCATTAAAGATATGCAATAATTATATCAGGTTTCACATACTATTGAGGCAATAAAAAACCCTGCCGAAGCAGGGTTCTATTAAGTTACCGATATTACTGTAACGGTGCGGCTTCGGCATCAGGTGCAGGTGCTGTCTCTGGTGCAGGTACTTGCGGTATCGCTTGGTTTTTAATGTTATCAACCAAAGTAACTACCTGTGCATAAGGCATATTACCTAGTGCCTGTAGTACGCCATTTACTTCGTCAAGTGTCAATTCAAGTTTAATCATTCTAACTCCTTATGTAATGATGATGATTTATTTATAGTGTATTATATACTATTCTGTTGGCCTGTGAGGCAATTACGCCACCTTTGTTTTGAGTTCAGCAATATCTGCGGCCTGTGTGTCAATACGGGCGGTTAGTGCGTTGATTGTTTCGGCTTGTGTGTCGTTCATCATTAACTCCTTAACAAGCCATTAGCACACATGGCACACAGTAAGAACCATCTGCGTATGTGCAAGTTACATGATTGGAAGTGACCTTTGCAACAGTTTTAGAGCGAACAATGTCATCGCCTTGTGGCTTGGCAGTACCATTCCCAGCAGACATTAGTAAATCACCACGCTGAACAGTTACACCTTGAGCAATACGAATAATCATATCGCCTGTCATAGCCATGTTGATTTCGTCTATTTGATGGGTTTTGTCATAATCCCAGTTTACAAACACGCCAGCAACATTGACATCGCCTTCAATATCAGAGACTTTAACTTTGTTTAACTGCTCATTTGCTACTTCGTGGGTTTCGACTTTTACATCGCCAACATTCACACCTTCTGGTAACTCATCTTCTTCTGTCCAATAGGTTGTCGGTGCGGTATAAACATTCATTGCATCAAGGTTAGATAAAACAGTACCTTTAAGAATTGATTCGTCTTTGGCAGTTGTAGTTTGTGCATATCGAGATAAGTGACCGCCATTGTAAGAAACAGTTGTTCCAGATACAGAAATAGTTCCTTCAACCGTTGCATCTTGCTGAAAATAAACTAGAGTTCCATCATCTGTTTTTCTGTTTATGTTTACTACACCGCCAGAGGCTCTTGAAAATTGAGCATTGCCAGCAAAATTTAAAGTTGCGCCAACACCATTTGCATCAGCAACATCCTCAGTTGTAGTTGCCACCAACAAAGAACCATTAGATTTGATACGCATACGCTCTGTGCCACCAGTAGTCGGTAAGTTTTGAGTACCAGTTTTCCACACAAATCCACCAGTATCTGTGGCAAAGAAAAGTCCTGTTGCATTAACAGCCATGCCCGCAGAACAAACACCAGTAGAGGTTATTCTTAATGTAGCGCCAACAGTATCCGCAGTTCCCTCAATTTGTACTTTTGTTTCTGGTGCAGTAGTGCCAATCCCCACATAACCAGAGGAGTTGATACGCATACGCTCTGCAAGAGTTGCACTTCCTCTCGTACTAAAGGTTAAGTCCATGTTTCCAGAACCAGTAGTAGTTCCCATGATGGTTGCGAAACCACCATTGCCTGTCGTTGGTTCGCCTTGTAATGTAATGCCAACATATTGATTTGTTGTGGCACTACTGTTGTATATCGTCAGTCCGTTTCCAGTAACCCCAGATGAGTATGCGGTTGCGCTTGAAAGTTGGGTATATAGTTTTGAGCCGGGCGAAGTAGTACCAATCCCCACATTCTGTGAAGTATCAACAGTAATCGCAGTAGTGCCAGCAGACTGCAAAGTTAGCGCAGTAGCAGATGCAGATGAAAGTGAACTAATAACTGGCGTTGTTATCGTAGGGCTAGTACCCAATACATTAGCACCAGTACCTGTAGAAGTCGTTACTCCTGTACCGCCATTAGCAACAGGTAAAGTACCTGTGACACCGGTAGTTAATGGCAAACCTGTCACATTGGTCATTACTCCAGATGCGGGAGTTCCTAGTGCAGGTGTTGTGAATGCTGTACTAGCTGTTATCGATGCTGTTTTTATTTTACTTAGAGGCATTATTTTCTCTCAAAGAAATTGTTATTATCTTCTATTTATAACATCAATTTCTGTGCAGAGTCATGGTGACACACAAAATTGATAAATTCACAGGCTAAATCCTCGTCATTGAAATAACGGACAATTGTTTGATTGGTGTATGTTGAGACAAAAGCCAGAAGAATATTGCTTTTGTAAACGGAGAATTTTATTGCCCATCCGTTGCGAGCGACAGGTTCCCATGAGCATATGTTTTTAGATATGTCCTTTTGAAGTATTTTTCGTATGGAAACTGAAATGGGTTCTTTCTGCATACTATTATGTATGTAAAGAGAGAACCCATATTCTTAACGACCTTTGAGACTAGAACTAGCTCTATGTTTCTTGATGGCTGCGATAGCCTCTAGAATACTATTGAGAAATTTCTTCATATCATACCTCTTCTTTGCAAATTGCGTACCCTATTTTCATAGTCCACATAATCAACTGATTGATTTAGATAGTGGCTTATCTCATCTTGGTACGATATTGTAAAAGTCTTTTTGACCCAATTCCAAAAATCTGTCAGACTTGGGATTTCTACTCCGCTTAACGCATCTAACTCTTTTGACATATTAGGCCTTTGCTGTTTTAGCAAACTTCTCTAATGTAGTCAAAGCTTGTTCTGCTAATGCTTGGTTGGTTTGAAGCACTTGCTTAACAAATGCTGTTTGTGTATCAACAAATGCGTTAAGTGGTTTTTGAATTTCTTTGTCGGTTACGAATGTATTAACAAAGTATTTTTTTGCACCTTGAACGGTGTCGATGAATGTATCTACTGCGAACATGTTTATCTCCTAAGACGATTGGTTAAATGAGCCTCAAATTGAGCACTCATACAATTATATAGTAATAAAAGCGAAAATGCAAGCGTAAATTACTAGTGTGCCGAGTCTATAATACCATCTTCATATTGTAACTTTGCCAGAATATAATCTTTGACCAGCGATGAACGGACAATATCATCTGCCGTAAACTCAATGCGAGTAAACGCCTTCATATGCATGGCGATATCAAAGAATTTAAGAATACCCGATACATCATTTCTTTTCTTATTCAAGTCGGTTTGTCTATAGTCACCGCACCATAGAATCTTTGACCTATACCCGACCCTTGTCATAACGGTATCTATTTCCTCAAAGGTCATGTTCTGCATCTCATCCACAATAATAATTGCATCATCAAATGACATACCACGAATGAATGATGTAGATATGAATTCAATGTAATGTTGTTCTTCTAGCCTATCCCATGCATCACGGCGACCAAATAGTGTTTCACAGATTTGGCGATATGGTTGTTGATAGATTTCCATTTTTTCGTTTACATCACCTGGTAAGTGGCCAATCTCACGGCTTTGCACGGCAGAACGAACAACAATGATTTTGTTGAATGGATTTGATTTGTCTAATACTTCTTCTATCGCCTTGTATAATGCACAAAATGTCTTACCTGTGCCTGCAACACCGTGCAATGCGACAAAGTAATCACCTCGTTTGTATGCATCAAAGAATAGTTTTTGATTGTCTGTTAATGGTTCGAATGCTCTAAGGTCATCAATTCGTATTTTCAATTGATTGGTTGTCTTGGCTACTGTTATCGTTTCGTTGTTTGCTGTTTGTTTGCGAGCCATTTATTTTTCCTATTACATGTGATTTGTGAATTTTACAGGTCACCCATGAGTTATAATAAGAGTCACTTAAAAGAGCTTGTCTACTGAATATCTCAAAAGTTTCCCAATAACTACACTCTGACCTAGATTTACATAGATGTAGAATTTCTCTTGTGTATTGTTCCTCTCCGTTCTTTGTTACTTCTGCCTGTAGTTCAGTATTAGAACCCCAATAAGTTTCCCAATCAGAGGTCTTACGAATCTTTTTCTTTTTGCCTTTTATTTGACGAGTACCGGCCTTGGTAAAGAATTTCTTACCAATGTATTTTCTACCGGTGGGATTGTGCGTAATAAGATAGACAAAGCCAAAGTATCCTTCGGCATCGTCAGGGTTGAATTCTTCTGATATATTATGATAAAACCACATTAATCATCTTCTTCAGGAATATTCTCACTATCTAGGAGTATATACTCTGAACAAAATGGACAATAAATTGGGTCATCATCACATAGTTCTTCATTATATTTTAGTGTAAATTCTGATTCACAGTTATCACACACATGATTTAAGGTTGCCATTACTCAGCCTTTCCGCACTTGGCTCTCTTTGCGTTAGTCAATGCACCAAAATCTACAGGCCATTCTTTACCTGGTTGCACTTCAACTGCACCAACAGGAAATTTATACTGAACATTTGCCTGTTTTTGAATGTCAGCTATTGTCATGCGAAACTTTGTCATGTCGTTGCCAAGATTAGGGTATGGCGCATTATGTGGAAATCCCCATCCCGCAACTTGTTTTGTTGCATTGTTAATGACAATTTTATAGTATCCATGTGGTACAATTACGCCATTACCAATCGTTTTATCACCTTGGCCATAGATTGCACCAACATAGATTGTGAATGGTTGATTCAATTGAACTGCCCAACCACGCACAGATGTTTCTAATAGTTTCCATATACCACGATTCAATGAACCTGCCTGTGGATACATGTTAGTCATCAGAAATGATTCATACTCTACAATTGCAGACCATGACAAGTCACCATCAGGTGCGGCATGACCTTTATCAAATCCTGTACCTGCATAATCATCAGGTCTTGCACCGCCTTGCACACTTGCATCAGCAACAAATGCATTGGTGCGTGGAAAACAACCTAGTGCGTTTTGTGGTAGTAATGTATATGCAACATATGCAGGTATTTTGACAGGTGCATCATATGCCACTAGATATGCTTCACGACAAATTAATGTTGTGGGCCTTGCAGTTGCTGCAAATCCATATGGACTATGCACAACGCAAGCTTTTTCTGGAAAAGGAACTCTTTGTTCCCATGCAAACACTTGTGACGAAACAAGTGCTAGTAATACTAATAATTTTTTCATTTTAATCCCTATATTCTAAAACTTTCACCGCAACCGCATCGGTCACGTTCATTGGGGTTGATGAATTCAAATCCTTCATTAAGTCCCTTTTGTATATAGTCTATTTCTAAACCTTTAAGATATACAGAAGTTTTTGGGTCTACAAATACTTTGCAACCATATGATTCTATGCAATAGTCATCTTCATTAGGTATATCAACATATTCTAAAACATATGCAAAGCCAGAACAACCTGTTGTCTTAACAGCAATACGAAGGCCTTCGCCTTTGCCTCTTCTTGTCAACTGTTGTTTTACTTTATCAGAAGCTTTTTCAGTTAATGATATCATGTTTCTTTTTATAGTCTGCTACTGCGGCCTTGATTGCGTCCTCTGCTAAGATTGAGCAATGTATTTTAACTGGAGGTAGTGCAAGTTCTTCAGCAATTTCACTATTTTTGATACTAGATGCTTGATTTAGATTCATTCCTTTAACTAATTCAGTTATTAGCGATGAAGATGCAATGGCTGAACCGCATCCGTAAGTTTTGAATCGTGCATCTGTAATGATTCCGTCTTCTACTTTAATTTGAAGTTTCATTACGTCTCCGCAAGCAGGTGCCCCAACCATACCAGTACCAATGGAAGTATCACTAGGGTTAAAACTACCCACATTCCTGGGGTTTTCATAATGGTCAATTACTTTTTGTGAATAGGCCATTGTTTATACCGAGAAAGAAGAACCACAACCACAAGTTGTTTGTGCATTTGGATTAGATATGACAAACTGTGAACCTTGTATGTCTTCTTTGTAATCTATACTTGAACCTTGCAGATATTGCATACTCATAGAATCCACTAATACTCTAAACTTTTCTAAAGGCACTTCAAAATCATCTTCATTTGTTATCTCATCAAATGTAAATCCATAACTCATACCACTACAACCACCGCCTTGAACGAATGTTCTCAACGATAGTTCTGGATTGCCTTCTTCTGCAAGAAGGTCTAGAATTTTAGTTTTAGCTGACTCTGTTATTGTAATCATTTGATTAAATTATCTCTAAATGTGTGCCATGCATTATCCCATGACCATTTTTGACTACTCTTTATAACTCTATCTCTATTTAGTTGTAAGCAACCATCAATTGCATCACTTAAACTCCCATTCATAAATCCTGTGACACCTTGTTCAATA
>Ga0209085_1001352_pt1 | contig 15242 bp, 16 predicted proteins | sample C_131016_EF_Meta_FD_187310 | JGI IMG/M metagenome (GOLD analysis project Ga0209085, IMG submission 187310) | Freshwater microbial communities from Lake Croche, Canada to study carbon cycling - C_131016_EF_MetaG (SPAdes) (version 2) | ecosystem: Environmental > Aquatic > Freshwater > Lake...
CGCAGCAACGACAGTCACAGCCCACCCACAAAGTCTGTCTAGCAACCAGGCTATTCGTTTGATTGCTTATGCAACCAGCGTTTCCATCAATGCTACAGGCGATGCGGCAATCACCTTGCCGGTTATCAACACTACCAGCTACAACATCACCAATGTCATTATTACTAATGCCAACAAAGATGTGTCTGGTGGTGCTTTGGCAATCTGGACGCAACCAGCTGGTGCGGGTACTGAAATCGTGACTAACGCATCGTTGACCAGCAATACCAGTTCAGCTTACGTCACCAAATCCACGGTGGTAGCAGCTACTGGCACAGCAAACCTTTCTGCCCAGGTCTTCTACGTCCGGGTTGGAACTGCTGTCTCTGGCGGCACGGTTGACGTTTTTGTCTACGGTACTGATTTCACAGCGTTCTAAACTCTGTTTCATCAAAAACAAAAGGGGACTGTTCGCAAGGGCGGTTCCCTTTTTTACTAAAAAATCATGACAACATCCCTAGCAACTCCCCCAAAACTTCAATTCTTTGATTTGAATGGCGCACCGCTATCGGGTGGAAAGCTGTACACCTACGTTGCCGGTACAACCACCCCACAAGCCTCATACACCGATTACGGCGGTGCGACTGCCAACACTAACCCCGTCATCTTAGACAGCCGTGGCGAGGCTTCTGTGTGGCTTGATACGCCTCTCTACAAGATGGCGCTGTATGACAGCACCAATGTGCTGATCTGGACGGTAGACAACATTGGCGGGTTTGCTACCTTGGCGCAATTAGCCGCATCGGGCGGCTCGGCGCTGGTGGGCTATCTGCCCGCAGGCACAGGCGCTGTGGCGACTACGGTGCAGACTAAGTTGCAGGAGAGCGTGAGTGTTAAGGATTTTGGGGCAAAAGGGGATGGCACAACGGATGATACGACTGCAATTCAGGCGGCGATCAATGCCGTTGCTGTTGCGGGCGGGGTGTTGTACTTCCCTCCGGGGACATACAAGCACGTAACACAACTTGTTTTTAAGAACAACATTGAATATCGTGGTTCTGGGTATCAATCTTGCCGCCTTAATTACACAGGTACATCTGATGGTGTAGTAATTCAAAACCCAATAAATAGTTCTACTTTAGCTAACATTTATATAAGCGGAATTTATTTCAACGGCGCAAACATTACAGGCTCAAAAGGCAATCTGTTTGACACCGGCTCATCGTTGGTAACAGTAGAGCGCTGCTTTTTTTATAGCCCTACGATTGGCCTAATTTTGGACCAATCAGAATTGTGGTCGATTAGGGATTGCTACTTTGCAAGCACTACCGCTGGCGCTTGGCTGGTCAATGGCGCAGATAGAAATGCAGAGGCTGCTAATCCTTTCTACACCAACCGCATCAAATTTGATTCGTGTCAGTTCAACACTGCTGGAATCGGCGTTGCTGATGATGGCGGGAATATTCACGAATATCAAAGCTGCAATTTCAATACTTGCTCAAATTGGATTCGCGCCACTGCGGTGTACGGCCTGCTATTGACAGGTGGAGAGTACGAACTTTCAACTGCTTCCGGTTTGAGCTTTGTCGCTACAAAATGGAAAAGCGGTATAGCTTCGCTTCCGTGTGAAGAAGTGCAAGTTAGCGGGGCTTTTTTCTTTAGCAATCTGTCGCAATACACTTTTGATATTGCGACAAGTTCACTTAGCCAATTGTCGATTACCGCGTGCACATTTTTTACTTCGTTCACCGTTCATAACGGCATTAACAATTGCACAAGCGTATTCTCAGAAGGCAATCGACAATTAGGGGCAGGAACCGCAGAGATTGGTATTAACAATTATTACGATGCACAATCCTACGCTGCTAGTTGGGGGGCGGCTTCTGTAGCTCCTGCAATTGGAAACGGAACTATTGTTGGGTCGTACTCGCGCAAAGGCAAAGAAGTTACGTTCAGAGGTAAATTGACCGCTGGAAGTACCACTACTTTTGGAACTGGAAGCTGGTCATTCTCTTTGCCAGTCGCCCATTCTGCTACATCTGGTCAAGGTGATGTTGGGTCAGTTCTTATGACCGCAGGACTGTATTACGTTGGTGCAGCTAAGTGGGACGGGTCTGTTTCCTTTAATGCTTATGCCCACGGCGCTGCGGTTCAAGTCAATTCAGCATCCCCTGCTGCTTGGGCAAACGGCAATACGTTTGAATGGCAGATCACTTATCCGGCAGCTAATAACTTGGGTTAACCATGACCATCCTCCAACTCCTAAAATCCCGCACCGTTTGGTTCGCCCTGCTGCTGGCCGTGCTGTCCATCGTCCAAGGCTACGTTGCCCTGCTGCCGATTACGCCAGTGCAGCAGATGTTTGTCGGCTGCGGCATTGCGGTGGCAATTACGTTGCTGCGCATCATCACCACCACGCCGATTGCTGAGAAATGATTAAGACCGCCACCGGCCTAATCCTCTGGTACATGAACCGCTGCGGCTTCCAAGGCTGGACTAGCTTCTGGGGCAGCATCTACCTTGCCCCCGGCTACGAGATGCACCAAGCCCTGATCCGGCACGAGCGCAAGCACCTGGAGCAGATGCAGAGGGATGGCAAGCTGGTCTACCTGATCAAGTACAGCTTCTGGCTTTTGCGCTATGGCTATAAAATGAATCCGTATGAAGTTGAGGCACGAGCCGCTGAACAACCTTGAAAGACAAACATGACACAAGAAGCATTCCAACCAATTGGTGCAACAGTTAACTTCACCGGCGCGACCAGTGCGCCAACGGCAGTTCAGCCTAACCCGTCAAATGTGGTCAACACTAATTTCAGGTTTGTCAATACTGGTGCTGTGACCGTGTTCTTAGGAACTGGTACAACCGCAGCACTTGCCGGAACAGCTGCATCTGCGACTACTGGCATTCCCCTGGTGGCCGGTAGTGCTACGGTTATGAGTTTTCCTGCTGGAACATTCTTCACCGGAATTACAGCAAGCAGCACTGCTGTTGTCTACGTTACCCAAGGTCAAGGTCTGCTGTGACAACCCCCCAGGACATCATTAATCGAGCGCTGAAGGACATTGGCGCTTTAGCTGCGGGGGAAACCCCAGCGGCAGCAGATTCGGCAGATGCGTTTGATATGCTGAATGATATGTGCGCGCAGTGGTCAAACGAAAACATGATGGTCTTCTATAAGACTGAGATCATTTTTCCAACAACGCCCAACCAAGTGCAGTACACCATCGGCCCAGGTGGTCAGGTAGGCGCATCGTTCACAGGATCTATTGCTGGCACAACGTTGACAGTCACCGCAATTACCAGTGGCGCTATTGCGATTGGTCAAACCCTGTCAGGCACTGACATCACCGCAGGAACCACCATTGTGGGCTTCACAACGGGCGCAGGCGGCAATGTTAATGAGGCAGGCACATACACTGTCAGCACTAACCAAACAGCGGCTAGCACCACGATTTCAGCTTACTACGAGCGCCCGTTGACCATTGAAAGCGGCTTTGTGCGTATTGCTACCATGCAAGGCGGCAGTCCAATTGCTGGCGGGTACTTGGATTATCCTGTTGACATCTTGGGCGCAGAGGAATATCAAAGCATTGGCATCAAGCAGCTGAGTGGGCCGTGGGCAAAAGCAATTTATTACCAGCCTAGTGAAGTTTTGGGAACAATATTTGTCTTCCCTAACCCAAGTTCTGGCGAGTTGCATCTGTTTACTCAGACCATCTTTCGGCAGTTCAATGGCTACACCGACACCATCCAGCTGCCCCAGGGCTACAACAATGCGCTGAGGTGGTGCTTGGCTGAACGGTTGATGCCAATGTACGGCAAGACCAGCCAGACAACCATTGCAATGATCAATGCATTTGCTGCCCAAGCCAAGGCCACGATCAAACGCACTAATATGCGTCCACCCCAAGTTTCGCGCTATCCTGATGCCCTAATGGTTGGCAAAGCCAAAGACGCCGGGTTTATCATGGATGGCGGTTTCCGTTAACAAGGATTATTATGACTACTGTTGCCATTTCTGCTCTGCCCGTTGCTACCGTCATCAACGCTGCCGACATTGTTCCTTTTGTCCAAGCTGGCACAACCAAGAGCATCAGCAAGACATTGCTGTTCACCAGCCCGACAATGGTGACGCCTGTTCTGGGTACAGTGACCAGTGGAAACATCAGCGCCTGTACCAGCACCAGCATGGTTATGGTTACACCTGTAATCGGCGCAGCCACAGGCACTAGCCTAGCGGTAACTGGTGCAGTCACATCATCTGGCACGGCAGGCGTAGGCTACGCAACGGGCGCAGGCGGGGCAGTTACGCAATTGACCAGCCGCACTACAGGCGTGACGCTCAACAAGACCACAGGCGCAATCACCCTGTTCAGCGCAGCAGGCACAACGACTGCGGCAACTTTTACTGTGACCAACAGCACCGTGGCGGCGACCGATGTGATTATCCTAAACCAGAAGTCAGGTACTGATTTGTACGATCTGATGGTTACGGCAGTGGCGGCAGGAAGTTTCAACATTACATTTCGCACCACTGGCGGCACTACCACTGAAACTCCGGTCTTCAACTTTGCAGTGATTAAAGCTGTAGCAGCTTGATATGCCAGATTTTGGTTTTGTTGGGACTTCCTACGAAGCCCCTTCTATTTATCAAGATGCCCAAGAGTGCATCAATTTCTATGCGGAGATTGATCCTCAAAAACAGGCTGGTGAACGGGGCGTTGTAGCGCTGTACCCAACCCCTGGCTTGTTGTTGCAAACGCAGCTGGCAGCGGCAGAGGTTCGCGGTCTGCATACCTTGTCAGGCGGTCAGATCCTGATTGCTGTGTCTGGTGCAAATGTGTACTCGGTCAACACCAGCATGGTAGCGACACTGATTGGCACATTGTCAAGCGTATCAGGTCAGGTATCCATCAGCGACAACATCACGACCAACAACGGGTTGACTGCTTACATCGTAGATGGGGCTAATCGCTACACCTGGATTGCATCCACAAACACTTTTGCAGTATTGCCCAGCACTGATGGGCCGTGGCAAGGTGCAACCGTTACAGAACAAGTTGACAATTATTTCTTGTACAACGAGCCAGGAACGCAAAATTGGGCTTGTAGCGACCTTGGCCTTGCTACGTCATCTTTAGCGCTTTACGGCACGGCTGATGGCTACAGTGACCTTTTGGTGAGCATGATCGTCAACAACAGGCAGGTGTATTTGTTGGGCGAGACAACAACAGAAGTCTGGACAGACGTTGGTAACGTTATTTCTGGCATTACATCTTTTCCATTCCAGCGGGTTCCTGGTACATCAACCCAAAGTGGAATTGGCGCACCGTTTTCATTGGCTCGGCTCGGTGATAGTTTTGTTTGCGTTGCAAGAGATAACCGAGGTGATGGCACGATTGAAATGATGCAGGGTTACACCTGGGTTCGTATTTCTACCCATGCAGTTGAGCAAACTCTTATTGACCAATACACCGGCGATGCTATTGCCTACAGCTATCAAATTGAAGGCCATGAAATGTACGTTGTTACATTTCCAACCATTAACCTGACCTGGGTGTATGACCTGTCTACAAAAAGCTGGCACAAGTGGCTGGCATTTGCAAACGGTGTTTATGGTCGGCATCGGTCAAATTGCGGCGCTTTCTTTAACAATATGTACATTGTTGGAGATTACGAAAACGGCAAGCTGTATAGCATTGAAAACGCTGTTTACACTGAAGATGGTGCAACAATCCGCAGGCTACGCCGGGCGCCTCACGTGGTGGCTGACTTCCAGCGTCAATACTTTGATGAATTACAAATTCAATTCCAACCAGGCGTTGGGCTTGGCGTCACACCAGAGCAAACTGCTGATGGCATTGTCACCGAATTGGCAAACGTTCCACCAGCTGGCCCAAGCTACCAACTGATTGCAGAGTTTGATTGGCAATACCTAGCAACAGAAAGCGGCGATGAAATCACCACTGAGGCTGGCGATGGTTTTGAATCGTTGGTGACGTTTGCTTACAGTGGGCCTGATACAGCTGGCGCCGAGATTGTCACTGAGCAATACCCAGCTACGCCTGGTTACGATCCACAGGCCATGCTGCGCTGGTCATCTGATGGCGGCAGCACCTGGTCAAGTGAGCATTGGACTTCAATCGGAAAAATGGGGCAGTACAACAACCGTGCTATCTGGCGGCGTTTGGGTTGGGGCCGTGACCGGGTGTTTGAAGTCAGCATTTCAGCGCCTGTCAAAGCAGTGATCATCAGTGCAAATCTGAAAGCTAGCGCAGGGGATAACTGATGGCTACCGCACTGCCTAACAACAACATCAATATTCCATATTCGGCGTTTCTTGATGCCAATACGGGAAGGCCAAGTATTCCTTGGATGCAGTGGCTGATGAATCCAACATTCATTACAGCTAACATAAATTCATCTTTGTCGGTTGCCAACGGCGGCACTGGACTGTCTACCATCCCAACCAACGGGCAACTGCTAATTGGCAACGGCACTGGCTATACGCTTAACACTCTGACAGCTAGCACCGGCATTACCGTGACCAACGGGCTAGGCACTATCACAGTGACCAACAGCCTGCCCGACTTAACGGTAGTGCTAACGGGCGCAGGCACAACGGTGGTAAGCGGGACATATCCCAACTTCACCATCACCAGCAACGATGCGTTTGTCGGCACGGTGACTAGCGTTGGCGGCACGGGTACGGTTAACGGCATTACGCTGACAGGCACGGTCACCACAGCAGGCAACTTGACGCTTGGCGGTATGCTTAACCTGTCTAGCCCTCCAGCAATCGGCGGCTCAACCCCTGCTGCGGGTACGTTTACCACACTGACCGCAACTGGACAAGTAAGTTTGGGTGGCGTGGCTGGCGTTGAAGGTTTGCGTGTCCTTAACACTGCATCGGCGGTTAACCGTGTCCAAGCAGAAGGCAGTATTTCAGGTGCTAGTCCAGTTCTGTCAACACAAGGCTCAGATTCAAATATTGACTTAACTTTGACCCCAAAAGGAACTGGTCGAGTCAACATTACAACCAGCATCAAGCCAAAAGTAAGCAGTGCGGCTAACGTCACCTCGCCTTTGGCTTGGAACAGCACATCGTTTGATCAGTACGCCATCACTGCTTTGGCTAATGCCCTGACCATCAACGCTGATGCAAATGCCAGTCCTGCTGATGGTCAAAAAATGCTATTTAGGTTTAAGGACAACGGAACTGCACGAGCGTTGACTTGGACAACGGGATCCACAAATTCGTTCAGGGCTATTGGTGTGACTTTGCCTACAACCACTGTTATTTCTAAAATTGTTTATGTTGGTTGCCTTTACAACAGTGCTGATACACGGTGGGATGCTGTAGCAGTGTCTCAGGAAGTTTAAAATGGCAAGCAGATACTGGCGCGGAGGTACGGGTACATGGTCTACAGCCACGACCAATTGGGCCAGCACATCCGCAGCAGCAACTTTTACTGCGTCACGTGCGCTAACAACGCTGACTGTTACGGCAGTCGCCAGTGGCACTTTAGCCGTTGGTCAGACCGTTTGGCATACCACCAACACGGCAATAGGGACAATTTTAAGTCAACTTACCAGCACAGAACCCTTAGGCGCGCTTGGACTCAGGGGAACATATCAAATCAGCGCCAGTGGAACGCTTTCCAGTCGCACCATGTCGTCTGCCACCGTGGGGGCGTCAGCACCTACCTCATCTGATGACGTAATTTTTGATAGCAATAGCAATGTGGGTACTGCCACATTTACTGTCACAGAATCAGACGCTGTAAATTGTAGAAATTTAACCATTTCTGGTTTAGACGCCGTAATGACGTTTGCGGGGAGTGGCTCGCTCGCTGTGGCAGGCAGCCTTGCATTTCCAGCGTCAAACCTAACTAATTCATACACTGGTTCTATATCTTTTAATGCTGCTAGTTCAGCAACCATTACAACCAATGGCGTAGCTTTAGCGTCAAATTTGTTTGTTCAAGCCGCTGGGCCTTTTACGCTTGGGAGCGCACTGTCAACAACCGGCAACCTGATTATTTCTAGTGGGGTGACGTTTAACTCCGCCAACTACAGCATTGCCAGTGCTACTCCAAATTTTGATGTTGCTGCGACTGTTTCGCTTGGTACATCAGCGTATACACCAAGTTTGCCTAATCTTGCTACTGCCAGTTTAGGTACTGCAACTGGTGGAAACTTTACATTCAATCTAAACACTGCGTCTACAACAAATTACATATTAGGCCGAGGCGCATCAATTTCCAGCATTGTTATCGCTGGCTCTGGTTTAGGGACGACAGTTGCATTTACAGGCTCAACGCCCGGCTCAAACTACACAAACAATTGGGGTGCAGTAAGCAGCACCAAAACTGTCGCACACACGATTCGATTTCAAGAAGCAGATTTTTACAGTAACGGCGGTCCGCCATTTACTCAGCACAATTTTACGAATTTTAATTTATCAGGAACATCAGGCAATCAATTAACTCTGACTTATTACACAGATGCAGGCGGTTCTGGCGCAGCAGCAAACCTAGTTCAGACCAGCGGTACGGTGTCTGTAAGTTACGACACCATCAGCAACTTGACCGCGTCTGGCGGCGCAAGCTGGCGGGCATATACCAGCAACGGTAACGTCGATGGCGGCAGTAACACTGGATGGCTGTTTGCTCCACCGGCAACTGGTAATATGTTTTTAATGTTCTAAAAATAATGAGCCTAGTCACACAAGTCAGCAAAGAGCAGATTGAACGCCTGCAAAGCGAAATGGCGGCAATGCCGCAAGCTGAGTTGGTGACAGAGCATTCGTTTAGCCCAGGGATGTACCTCCGGAAAGTTTACCGACCCGCGGGAACGCTGATTGTGGGAAAGGTGCATAAAGAGCCGCATTTCTTTCTTTGCGCCAAAGGTGAAATAATCGCCTGGACAGAAGGCGGCATGAAACACTTGTACGCTGGTGATGTGGTGGAAAGCAAGCCAGGCACTAAGCGAGTGACACTAGCGGTAACTGATGCAATTGGGATTACGATCCACCGCACTGACAAGACAGATTTAGATGACATTGAAACTGAATTGATTGAACCAGACACAGCAGCGTTGTTTGATTCATCAAATAAGTTAAAACTGAAGGAGTTGACATGACTTGGGTAGCAGCAGCAATTGGCGGTAGCGCATTATTGGGCTTTTTAGGTTCTCAAGGACAAGCATCGGCTGCACAACAAGGTGGGCAGTTGCAATATCAAGCAACGCAAGACGCAGCCCGACAGCAAAGAGAGATGTTTGACATACTCAATGCCCAACAGCTGCCGTACCGTACTGCCGGTGGAGGAGCGTTGACCAGCCTTAAAGAAATGATGCCGTACTTTACGGAACAGCAGCCTGGTTACAAACCGTTTACGGCAGCGGATTTGAAAACAAACCTAGCGCCAAACTACGAGTTTATGAAGCAGCAAGGGCTGGGTGCTACTGGTCAAGCAATGAACGTTGGTGGCGGCGGTAGCAATGTAAACTTGGCCAGAACTAAGTTTGCTGAAGATTACGCAGGCAATGCTTATCAGAATGCTTTGCAAAACTATATGTCCCAACAGCAAAACGCATTTAATCAAGACCAAACTCAAAAAGGCAACATCTACAACCGCCTGTCTAACCTAGCTGGTATTGGGCAGACCGCTACAACCAATATCGGAAATGTTGGTGTTGGCACTGCGTCTAATCTTGGTCAGCTTGGCATTGGTGGTGCTACGGCTCTGGGTGCTGGCAACATCGGTGCTGCACAGGCTACGGCAGGAGGCTTGCAAGGACTTGGAAGTGGTGCTACCTTGGCAAGTCTGTTAAGCCCCCAAGGGGCTAGTTATTCGCCATCACAAATTTACAACGCTAATGCTATGAACGTTCCTCAAAGCGCACAGCCGTTGGGTTCAAGTTTTGATAAATACTTGGTGGGTTAAAAATGGCTGATTTCAACATAACCCCAATCGGCAACACGGGCAAACCCGTGCCAGGAATGTCTCTGTCTGACATGATGAACATGGCAAGCAGCGCCCAAGCCTACAAGCAGGCCCAGCAAATCAATCCTTTGCAATTGCAAGCCTATCAACAAACGGTTGATCAAGCACAACAGATGAATCCTATGCTGTTGCAAGCACAAAGGCAAACTGTTGAACAAGCTGCTAAAGTAAATCCAGAATTGTTGCGTAGCGCTACCGCTGTCGCAGGCACTGCCGAAACTGGTCAAGCATCAGCTAATTTGGATTTTGCCAATAAAAAGGTGACCGCTGTTGCCAATAGGCTAACAGGCATCATTAACAATCCGTTGATTATTGCTGCTGAACAAAATCCAGATGCCGTCAATCCACAAGCGTTGTATGGTTTGATAAAAAACTATGGCATGACCCAGGCTAAAGAAATGGGCATACCAGAAGACCAAGCTACCGCCTTGATTCAACCTTATCTTGCACAGCCACCAGCTGCCATGCGTCAGTTTTTAAAAGACAAGCTGCTGGCAACATTAGATGCTGGTAGCCGCCTTTCTGCTATACAACCCACTGGCGTACCTGTTACCAGCGGTGCTGCTCAATCCGTTGTTTCTACTGGTGAGTTTGGTGCTGCTCCAAAAGGTACTGCATTGCCAGGGACTACGGTTACAACCCAACTCCCACCAACCCAGCCGTTGATTGCCGTTAAAGGCGATAACACTGGCCTTGAACCTGGAACGCCATACGTTAAAGGCCCACAAGAAGGTACTGTGCCTGGCCCTGTGCCAATGCTGTCACCAGCACCAAGACCAGCTGCGCCTATGGCTCCACCAGTTGTTAGACCAGCGGTTACAGGTCAAGCTCCTGGCGTTGCTCAAACCTTAATGGCAAACGCAACAATCGCAAGTGATGATTGGTCAACCACTTCCAAGGACGCATCTACTGCCCAACAACGCATCATGACGTTGCAGAAAATCAGGCAGTTGGCTCCTGAAGCGTTTACAGGTGTTGGCGGTGCAAGAAAAGAACTGATAACAGGTGTTGCCAACGCTATTGGAATCCCAGCATTTGAAGCAGAAAAGACAGCAACTGACGAGTTGATGAAAAACTCAAACCTGTTGTCTCTTGCTGGCGGTAATACTGATGCAGCCAGGTTGTTGGCAGAAGCAGCAAACCCCAACAAGAAAATGAACGAGAAAGCCATCAAAGATGTTGTTGGGCAATTGATTGGCATGGAAAACATGAAATCTGCAAAAGCCCAATATCTTGGTCAATACAGAAGTGATCCCAATGCTTACATCCAAAAGTTAGCTGAGTTCAACGATGTAGCAGACAGCAGGATTTTTCAAGAAATGACCAGAGAAGAAGTTGCCAAGCTAAAAGCATCAATGAGTGAATCAGAGCAAAAAGCAATGATTGACAAAATTCGCAAAGCTAAACAAATGGGGGTCATCAAATAATGGCTACTCTTGCTGATCTGTTTGAAGATACGCCTGCGGCTGCAACAGCTGCAAAACCAGTTGCACCACCAAAGCTAACCGTTGTTCCTAGTGCGTCGGCTGCATCTGCTAATGTTATTCCCGCAGCAGTACAAGCCGACAGGGATGCCGAGGCCAAGCGTATTCAAGAAGCTGAGTTGGCCAAAATGCGGCAACAGTTACAAGTTGTTCCACAACCCCCAACTGCACAAGATCGGCAAGCGGCTGTTGTGCGAACGCAAGGCGATATCAATGCTCTTGAGAGAATGTTAAACCAACCCATAACAAAGTTTAATGCCGTTCCTGTGGCTTCTGCTCCTGTGGCTCCTGCGCCTGCTGCTTCACAGTCTGCTACAGATGTTGGCAACTTCTCTGATATGTTTGAGGCAACAGTGCCAGCAAATCAACCGGGATCTGTTGTCCAAGAACCAAAAAAATACGCAACCACTCAAGATTTAGCAGCTATTGGGAAAGAACCCCCTGGCCCAATTGCACAAGCTGCGCTAAAGCACTTAAAGAACTTTGGAGCCGCGACAGCATCATTGGCTGACACAACCATTGGCAACATTATTCCTGGCGTTGCTGGGCCTGTTACCTACGCTGGTGCAAGGATGTTTGGCCAATCACCGGCAGAGGCGGCAGCTGCTGAACAATCTGTTGTCGGAACCTTAGACAAGCCATTTGGCAAGACATTTGGCGTCACTGAAGCACCAGCCTACAAAGGTGAAGCCAGCCGAGAAATCATGGATTTTATTGGCGCAAACATTGGCAAAGGCGCTAAGTACATTTCTGAAAAAACAGGAATGCCAGAGAGCGATGTAGCCAACATGATGGGGACGGGTTTGTTTGGCGTTGCTCCTGCTGCTGCTCGAGTTACAGCACCTGTCAGACGGGCTTTGGGAGAAGGCGTCTACGCTGTAACAGAACCATTGGTTGCAAATAAGACAGTGCTTGCTGAACGCGCCAGAATTGAACCAAGTGGTTTGACGGAAGCTGCACCAGGCCCAATGTCTGCGACTCAGCTAGCAAAGACTCAAGCGGCATTTGCACAACGCCAAGCAACTGCCAAGGCTGCTCCTCCTCCCGTGACTCCTCCTGCTGCTGGCGCTGGTGTTGCCCGTGGTAGTGTTGGTGCTGCTGCTGCTCCTGATGCCGCAACAATTCAACAGGCGTTGTCAGTTGCTACACCAGAATTACAGAATGCACTGAAGAGCATCCCTTTTGAGCAAACAAATGTGCCTACATTTATGCGGCATATTGAAGCTGACAGTTTGCCAGTACCAATCCGTTTAACCAAAGGCCAAGCCAATGGCGACATAGTTCAGTTGTCTAATGAGCAAAACCGTCGAGGCAAAGACCCTGAACTAGCGCAGCGGTTTAATGAGCAAAACGGTTTATTGATTGAAAACATCAACGAAATCCGTAGCCTTGCTGCGCCTGATGCCTATGGCACAAAGATCATAGAGAATAGTCAAGGCATCATTGATGCTTACAAGACTATTGATGGTGCTAGAAATGAAAAAATTAGTAAAGCATACAAAGCGTTAGAAGATGCAAACGGTGGCGCTTGGCCGGTTGATGCACTTGCAATTGTACGTAACGCTGATGCAATGCTGGCTAAGAAACTCAAAACCAATTTTGTGCCGCCTGGAATTGCTGCTGATCTAAAAGCGTTCCGAGAAGGTGCGCCAATGACCTTTGAGCAGTTTGAAGCCTTGCGTACAAATTTGGCTGCTGAAGCAAGAAAAGCAGAACGGTCTGGTGACGGTAATGCTGCAATGGCATCTAGCATCGTGCGCGAGGCGTTAGAACAACTGCCGTTAACAGGGCCAGCCGCTACCAAGCTAAAGCCCCTGGCAGACTCTGCAAGAAGTTTGGCTAAAGAGCGCTTTGATATGCTCAAGAAAGACCCTGCTTACAAGGCCGCGGTTGATGATGCTGTGTCAGCTGACAAATACTTGCAGAAGTTTGTTGTCAATGGCGTAAACAAGAACATTGCCACTATGGTCAACCACCTTGGCAAAGACTCTGTAGCGCATCAGCATATGGCAGCAGGCACTGTGAACTGGTTGAAAGACAAGGCTGGCATCGTTGATGAAACCGGCAACTTCACTCAAGCAGGATATAACAAAGCACTCAAGCAGCTTGATGACGTAAAGAACATGGAGCAGATATTCACGCCTGATGCTGCTAGTCAACTGAAGACATTGGGCAATGTGGCCAGGTACACCCAAGCACAGCCAAGAGGCGCATTCGTCAACAACTCGAATACACTAGTCGGTGCGTTGGCAGAAAAAGCTAAACAAGGCATTGGCGTTGCCGCCGAAGGTGGTTTGAATATGGCTGTACCATTCTTACAGCTTGGCACTACCGTAAAAGAAATGAGAGCAAGACGAGCCAATGAAGCAGAGGTAAGAAAAGCCTTAGAAATTGGCGCAGGCACTAAAAAATAATTGGTAACCACTATGACTGACGATGACTTTCGCCGCCTTGAAAGCAAGGTTGACAAACTAACCGACGCCGTGGGCAAGCTGATCTTGTTCGAGGAACGGCAGGCTACCCAGGGCGAGCGCATCGGAAACGTGGAGGTCAAGATTGGCATCCATGATGCTGCATTGCAGCGAGTTGACCGCAAGATTGACCAATGGGTTAACAGAGGCATGGGCGTCTGGGCTGCGGCGGCAGTAGTTTTCAGTCTTGTCCAGTTCTGGAAAAAATGACCCCTCACTTCAGCTTGGAAGAATTCACCGCCAGCGACACGGCGGCTAGGTTGGGCATTGACAACGATTTGCCGATTGAACTACGCGAAGCAGCCAAACAGACGCTGGAAATGATGGAGCGAATCAGGTATCACATTGATGCGCCTATCACGATCACATCAGGATACCGCTGCGAGGCTCTAAACCGGGCTGTGGGTTCAAAACCTGGGTCTGACCATACATTGGCCTTCGCTTGTGACTTCAAGGCTCCAAAGTCCGGTACGCCATTCCAAATTGCCGCAAGCCTAGTGCCCGTCATCAAGATTGTTGGCATAGGTCAACTCATCCTTGAGTTTGGCACATGGGTTCATGTCAGCACCCGCATACCAGACAAGATCATCAACCGAGTTATCACCATTGACAAAGACGGAACGAGGGCAGGGATATGGACCCCATAACAATTCTTCTCGGCATCGGCTCCAAGGTCATTGACAAGATTTGGCCTGATCCTGCCCAACGTGACGCCGCCAAGTTGGAACTGCTAAAGATGCAGCAGTCTGGCGAGTTGGCTCAACTGAGCGCCGACACCAACTTGATGATTGAGCAAATCAAGGTAAACGCTGCCGAGGCTCAGAATCCCAGCCTGTTCGTGTCTGGATGGCGTCCAGGCGTGGGCTGGGTCTGTGTAGCCGCCTGCGGCTGGAACTGGATCGGCCTGCCGGTGGTCAAGCTGGGGCTGGAAATCTACGGTCACCCAATCAATCTGTCACCGGCAGACCTCACCGAAATGCTGCCAATCCTGATGGGTATGCTCGGGCTGGGTGGCCTTCGCACCATTGAGAAGCTACAGGGCCGTGCTGCGAAGTAGCTTCATGGCGTCTCTCAAATCTTGACGTAGCTGCTCAATCGCCTCGGCCTGCTGTTGCATTTGGATGTAAGCATCGGCTGCAAACTTATCTAGCGTTGTTCTCTCCCAAGCTGGGAAGTTCGGTAGATCGTTCAATTTGATTCCTTATCCATTTCGGCCCACCCAGTTGCAGCAGTTTGACACGCTGGTTCTGTGTCAGCTTGACTGTGTACACAACGGTTAGGGGTTCAGCAGACTG
>Ga0209085_1001355_pt1 | contig 15237 bp, 12 predicted proteins | sample C_131016_EF_Meta_FD_187310 | JGI IMG/M metagenome (GOLD analysis project Ga0209085, IMG submission 187310) | Freshwater microbial communities from Lake Croche, Canada to study carbon cycling - C_131016_EF_MetaG (SPAdes) (version 2) | ecosystem: Environmental > Aquatic > Freshwater > Lake...
CGGCATCCGACCTTAGCAACGGTCAGCTGCGGGCACAGGGCAGGCTCATCACTATTCCCGCAAACTTGCAAGGACAGCTCCCCGCCAATCCAGCGCCACTGCTACTGGAGGCTACGCTGCAAAACCGTGTATGGACGGCCACCGCACTTCGCATCCGCGGTACGCCCCAAGACTTGGGCGGCGAAATCGTACTCAAGGGAGCCGTCCCCTGGGATGCCACCGCTCAAAGCCTGACCTTGCGTGAGGCCACAGTGCGCATCGTTGGATCCACAGTAATTAGCCCGAATTGCCCTCGAAGTGGACCCATGGTGGCGCTGGAAGTGCATGCGCTGCGTGGCCCCCCGGGCAGCACACCCGTGGCAACCACCATCAACTGCTTCAGCACAGTGCCGGACGCCACGGTCATACGCCAAGGTGGCTATTTACAAAGCATTGCGTCGGATGGGAAGAGCGTCACTGTGCTTTTTGACGGTCAGTCCAGTCCAAGCACACTGGTGCTATTTGGTGGCTCACTCTTGCCGCCACCGCCCAATGATCTGAACGCCCTGCGCAGTGGACACATCCATGTTGACGTGGAGTACCAAGTCATTGCCGGGCAAAACCAACTTCGCAAAGTCACCCCACCCCCTCCGCAATCCGGCCCTTAAGTCAAACCCTCACTAGGAGAACTAATGTGAAAACAACAAAAACATTCACCATGGCTGCCACGCTGGCGGTCCTGACATGCTTTGCACTGTCGGCCTTCGACGCACTGTCGGCAACACCGCCACCACCGCCTCCTCCTGCTCCCCCACCTGTGCGCACCGCATTGCAGGACTTGGGCGAAAAGATATTCAATGACACCAATTTGTCTGAACCGCGCGGCGCGGCATGCATTAGTTGCCACACGCCATCCACCGGCTTTGCTAATTTGAATGGTTCGCGCATCGGTGTACCCCTAGGCAGTTTGCCAACCTCCTTTGGCAGCCGCAGCGTGATGCAAAACTCCTACAGCAGCTTTACGCCGCCCTTTGGCTTTCGCGTGCTCAACGGTGATGTAGACCCTATCGGCGGTTTGTTCTGGGATGGCCGGGCCGACACCCTGGCGCAGCAGGCGCAAAAGCCATTTCTGGCCACGAATGAAATGAACAACAAAGATGGTGCGAGTGTGGTCGCCAAGATCGCCGCAGGCCCCTACGCCAAAATCATGACGGATTTGTACGGCAAAGACATCTTCAAAAATCCGACACTTGCCTTCACCCGTGTGGGCGAGGCATTGGCCGCGTTTGAATCGACCACCCGGTTTCAATCCTTCAGTTCGCGCTACGACGATTACATCGCGGGCCGCGTCAAGCTCACCCCGGCAGAAGACAATGGTCTGAAAGTCTTTATGGACCCGGTCAAAGGCAATTGCGCCAGTTGCCACAGCATGAACCCCAAGTCGGTCAAGCCAGCCGACAATTTATTTACCGACTTTGCGCACTACGCGACCGGCATACCGCGCAACAAAGCCATACCGGCCAATGCCAATCCGTCCTACTTCGACTTGGGCTTGTGCGGACCCAACCGAACCCGGCCAGCCTTGAGCGCCAATGTGCCGGCCTCGGTCAGTATCGAGAAATTTTGCGGAACCTTCAAAATGCCCTCGCTGCGCAACGTGGGTGAGCGCCAGGTGTTTATGCACAACGGCGTATTTAGCAGCTTGCGCGATGTCGTTAGTTTCTACGCTACCCGGGACAGTAATCCGCAGCGTTGGTATGGCCCCTCTGGCGTGCCCAATGATTTGCCATTGGCCTACCAGCCCAACATTGTGCGTGATCGTGTACCCTTCAACCGCGCAGCCAATGCCGGCCCAGCACTGACCGATAAAGAGATTGACGATGTCGTCGCTTTCCTGAAAACTTTGAGCGACCGCGTAGCAACGCCTGTGGCCTCGCCTCAGCCACTGGTGAACGCTACTGCCAATCCCTTTGCGCCTCCGCCTCCGCCTCCGCCCCCGGCCCCGGCCAAGAGCACGGCACCTGCGCCTATTGCTGTAGCCAAGCAGGCCCCACCCCCACCACCGCCAGCGAAATAAATTTTCAACAAAGGAGAACTTGATGTCCACCATTGGCCCCATGAGCGCAAAAGCAAGTCTTGGCGCAATATCGAATCGGCAATCTTCCAGTACGCTCTCAGCAGACCAAAAAAATAGTATTCAATCTATTCTCGGCAAGTTTGACTCCAAAAATTTATCGGTAGCTGACGCCAAAAAAATCACTTCCGAATTCAAGAAGCTGGGCATCCAGCCTGGGCGTGAATTGGCAGAAACGATGGCTGCCTCGGGGTTTGATGCCAAGCAGGTAGGCGGCCTTGCGTTTGGTCAAGGCCAGCCGCCCGGCGCGGGTGCAATGGCTGCCAGTTTGAAAGCCATGGTCAGCAGCGCGCTGTCTGAGCTGAAAAGCCTGATGGCGTCTATGGGGAGCAGCAGCACCGCTTCTGCCACATCGGAAGAAACGGCATCTAAAGCGACTGACGCATTCTTGAAAACCTTGTTTTCGCAATCGGCAGATTCGCGTACGGCCAACAGCGCCAACAAAATGCCCCAAGGCGCACCACCTCCCGGCGGCCCCCAAGGCGGCAATCGGCCACCGCCGCCACCGCCTCCCGCTAACAACAGCTACCAAGACGCCAGCGACATCGAGACCTATTTGGCCGGTCTGATTTCTTCCATCACATCAGGCGCTGACAGTACCACTTCAGGCGTATCGGCAAGCTCTGGATCAAGCAAGGTGGTTGAAAGCGCGTCCTCCTTGCTCAAAGCCAGCGGCATTGATGCAACCAGCAAAAACTTGCAAAGTTTCCTGCAAACACTGCAAAAAAACGTGACTGTATCGATCGAAGATAGGGGCAATCTGGTCGATCAATCGGTTTAGTGGCCCAAAAAAATGGCGTGCTAGCGCCCAGTTTATCCATCAAAAAATACCTAGGAAAAATGAAGATTTCACACACAAATAAAGGCACATCGCTGCCCAGGAGGTCCTTGCTGTCGAATCATTCACAGCTCTGGCATTCCCCCACGAAAGTAGGCAGCCGCCTAGATGAATGCTGTTGCGCAATCTCTTAAAATTTCTAGCGTGGCGGGAGCGCCGGCTATCGCGACAAACCGTTAAGTCAAACAATAGGTCAAGGGTCTGCCATGGGTCGAGATCAGCCCGCCATCGCGAAGGCCTGAAAGACAGCTTAGGGCCTACAGCAGACCTCAACGATTTTTCAATGGACGTCTGCTTCTGGCCCACAAGGGCCTGCCAGCTGACATGAGCTGAGGACTGCTTGCGCTGCACATCGGTCGTTACATGCCAAGTTATCAGAATGCCACGGATAGAGTTCAAGCTGCAATGTAAAATTGCATCTGCATTAATGCAGGGTGCAGGAGTTGCGACTTCCCGCACAAATCATTTTGGCGGTATTTTTGGCGGTATATTTTAGATAAATAACAGAAGTTTGCAATTTCTCTAGCGAAGAAACTAATTTTGTGATCCCCGCCAGCCGCACCACCTTTTCATGCCAAACCGCCTCAGACGGCTCCAAATAAGCTAATTCCGCTTGATACGCCGTTTTTTGATGGTCTCACTTCACCTCATCTGGTAGCATGACATACCGCCAGATTGGCGGCGTTTTTGGCGGTATCTGCAACTACCGCCAATCCACATACCGCCAGCAAGGTGAAGCATGGCCCTAAATGACACGTTCATAAAAAACAGTACGAGGCACAGCGGCAAGGCCGCTGGCGACAAGTACACCGATGGTGGCGGCATGTACTTGCTGGTAACCGCTGCAGGAAAGTACTGGCGCATGAACTACAGGTTTAGCGAGAAGCGCAAGACGCTGGCTTTGGGCGTCTACCCCACCGTACCCCTTGCCGAGGCCAGAAAACGTCGCGAAAAGGCCCGTGAGCAGCTTTCCAAGGGCATTGACCCCAACGCCGCTAAGCGTGAAGAAAAGCAGGTCAAAGCCGACTTAGCTGCCAACACCTTCGAGCTTGTCGCTCGCGCATGGCTAAAAAAGACGGCGGTAACCCGCAAGAAGATTACTCAGAGCCGCATTACAACCCTGCTTGAGCATGATGTATTTCCGTTCATCGGGGGGCTGCCAATCAACACGCTGGGCCCAAGGGATGTGCTCAACAAGGCGCTGCGCAAAATTGAGGCACGCGGGTCAATAGATACAGCCCACCGTGCAAAGCAAATTTGCGGGCGCATATTCCGCTACGGTGTCGCTGTGGGACTTGCCGAGCGCGACGTGACGTCAGACCTTCGTGGAGCGTTGGAAGAAATTCCTAAGTCTCATTTCGCCGCCATCACCGAACCCAAACAGGCTGGCGAGCTGATGCGATCCATCTACGGCTACACAGGGCATCCCAGCACGGTGGGAGCGTTGAAACTAGCGCCACTGGTGTTTGTGAGGCCGGGTGAGCTTCGCAAGGCTGAGTGGGCAGAACTTGATCTTGATGGCGAAGAATGGCGCATCCCGGGCGAAAAGATGAAGATGGGCATTGACCACATCGTCCCGCTCTCCACCCAAGCCTTGGCCATCTTGCGAAGCGTGCACGCCATCACCGGACACGGTCGATATGTTTTCCCAAGTTTGCGGTCTGATGAGCGCCCCATGAGTGAAAACACGCTCAATGCGGCGCTCCGTGGCATGGGATACAGCAAAGAAATACACACCGCACACGGCTTTCGTGCCATGGCCCGCACCATCTTGGATGAGGTGCTCGGGGAGAGGGTTGATCATATTGAGCACCAACTGGCGCACACCGTCAAAGACCCCAACGGGCGGGCATACAACCGTACAGCGCACCTTCTCGCCCGTCGAAAGATGATGCAACGCTGGGCCGACTATTTGGACAAGCTGCGTACAGGGGCCGAAATCATCGAATTTAAAGTTGCTTAGGTCGGCCCAATTCGTTGCGCATTGATTCGCTGAGGCATAGACGGTTTATATCCACTGTCCTACATTGAATGGGAGTTGCACACGCATGACCAAGATCAAAACTTAACTTCAGATCGGAGGATTAATCGGTGACAACGCGCAACTACGACCGGCAGATGGAATTTTCCGCGACTGAGGCAGCCAAATTGATTTCCGGGGCTTATGACAACGACCAGAAGCAAGACAGCTACCAGTCTAGGTTGACATTGCTATTCAGTTCCTATGAGATCGCGCTAAAGCACTTCCGTAAAATTTCTGACTCGGAAGAGCCCTGGAGTTCGCGCCAACCACCTCCGACAACCTCTCTGCAGAGCGTCGCAATGCAGCAATGCGTCGGACTGCTTGAAATAGACCCGCGGGGCGCAACATTTACGGCTTGGTTATCGAAACCCCTTTCCACTATCGAAGAACAAAAATTTGGGCGCGAAGAACTACAACGATGGGTGGAAGCGCGTGCCCTGGGAAGTGAGTACCAGTTTTTGTCCCTTGAGTTGGCGGACGAATCGGGCACAACACCCTCAGCGCCGATTAGCACCGAGATTGATTACGCGCTGTTAGCTACCCGTGAGCAGCTAATTTCAACCTTCGGCCCCGCCACCGGCATGGATTTGGGGTGGTTCAAAACCCCAAAGGACAGCCAAGGGCTGTTGGCCGCCAGACGAGTTAAGGGACGCGGGCAGCGTGGGCGCACGCAAGAGCCATTATTTTGCCCCTACGCGATCATGCAATGGCTGATGGACCCTAAGCGCCGACGAGGTAGAAAGCTAACTTCTAACAAAGGCTGGGACCTTTTAGAGCGAGATTTTTCACGGGTTTATACACAGTATTCGGTCGGCGATCCTCGCGACTGATCAGGGTATTTCGATCGACCGGACAGGGTATATGGGCGTTTCAGACAGGGTTTCCCCTCTCAGACCCGACAGGGTAAATCATTAATTTGCTGCCCTGCCATCGTAATTCCTTCTGCTGAATACAGGAGGAAACACCATGGCAACGCTAACCACTTCATCATTCGACAATCTGCCCGAATCAGGGTACGTGCGCCAAGCCCAGCTCATACCCGACGTTGTGCCATTCAGCTCGGCAACACTTTGGCGGCGGGTCAAGTTGGGGGAATTCCCCAAGCCGATCAAGCTCTCCACCCGGGTCACGGCTTGGCGCGTGGCTGACGTCCGCGCATTTCTTCAGGCCCAGCGCGCAGGAGATGCAGCATGAATGACCATACAACAGCATCAGACCCCGGTGGCGACAGCACCGTATTCACTGGCGGCCCCCCCGAAGGCGTTAAAGGCGGTAAAGCCGGTGGGTGTGGGGTCTCCAATGAGGAATTCATCCGCGCCATATTTACCGAAGTGGTGCCGGATGCGCACGTGGCCGTATGCGTAAAGGCGGGTAATCCCCAGAACGGCGGTTGGACGGCCAGAAAGGCTTTTTCCAACTTCGGCGTCCTTCTACCGACGACGAACAACTACCTATCCTGCTCCACTTTTCTCGCAAATGCCAAGAAGCAGTTCCACGCTAGGAAAACCCAATTTTCCGCGTGCCACTTTTTTATGCTCGACGACATCGGTACAAAGGTCGACCTAGCCAAAGTTGGGATTCAACTGTCTTGGCTGATCGAAACCAGTCCGGGCAACCACCAAGGCGGGATCATCCTAAAAAGCCCCCTTGCCGATGCGAAAGAAGCCGATGCCATTCTCAATGCCATCATCGCGGCAGGGTTGTGCGATGCAGGCGCAAGCGGTGCCCAAACTCGTTGGGCCAGATTACCAGTTGCAATTAACGGTAAGTTGGAACATCAATCAGAAGCTGGACGCGCGCCAGCTTGCCGCCTCGTCCAATGGAACCCAAGTTCGCGCTACACGCCTGAGGAAATAATCCAAGGGCTGGGGCTGGTAATCGCATCTCCGAGCGCCCAGCCTAGCGTGGGCGCATCGGGCACTGCAACGAGCGATGAAGACGATATCACTACGCCTCGGGCACGGGTCAACCCAGTAGTGACCGCGTTGAAGGCTAGGGGACTTTACAAATCGCAGTTGGACTCGGGGAAGCACGACATCACCTGCCCCTGGGTCAGCGAACATACCGATGCTGTAGACCACGGTAGTGCTTACTTTGAGCCCGACGAGACCTACCCGCTCGGCGGCTACTGCTGCCAGCACTCCCACCGCGATAAATACAAAATTAGCGCACTCCTAACTTTCCTGGGCGTGCGCGCTGCAGAGGCACGTCACAAGCCCGTGATCCGCATACTGGCAGGGGAAATGAACCGGGTGCTGGACGCCGCAGAGCGCGAACTGGCAAATTTAGGACACCACTACCAAGCTGGCGGCCTCATCGTCTCAATTTCCATAGGCCCGACAAGTGGCGACCCCATCATTGTTCCAACCAGTGCGCCTGCGTTGACCCGCGTTCTGGCGCATGCCGTGACGTGGGAAAAAATTGGCAACCGTAGCGGTCAGTGGGTGCGCACAGACCCTCCTGCACGGTATGTGACCATACTGCACGAGTCGCAAAAGTTTCGGCACTTACCGCCGCTCAACGGGCTGGCCCGGCAACCTTACTTTCGGGAATCCGATGGCGAACTGATCAAGCACCCGGGCTACGACAAGGCCACGCAACGGTACGGCGCTTTCGAGCCCAGCGACTTTGCGCTGCCAGCCCCGACGTTGGATGCCGCAAAGGGAGCCCTCGCGCTGCTGCGGGAATTGCTTAAAGAGTTCCATTTCGTGCATCCACATGACGAAGCAGCAGCACTGGCAGCAATCCTGACCGCCGCTGTGCGCCCCACACTGGATTACGCACCAGCGTTCCATGTTCAGGCATCGGTTTATGGCAGTGGCAAGACGTACCTCTGCGACCTGATCGGCGCATTTGCGGGCCCAGGCGCCAACACCAAAGTTAGTTATCCAACCACCTCCGAGGAGGCGACCAAGGTGATTCTTTCCTTGCTTCTTACCGCCCCCGCCGTTGTGGAGTTCGATGACATGGATGGAGACTGGCTGCCCCACGGCACCATAAAGCGGATGCTTACGGCCACTCTTATCACGGACCGAATTCTGGGCGCTAGCAGGACCGCAACCGTCAGTACGCAGACCGTTTTATTGGGTTCTGGCAACAACGTAGGCCCGGTGCGCGACCTGCTGCGCCGGGTACTGACAATTCACCTGAACCCGCGATGTGCGACGCCTGCCACCATTACCTACCAAGGCGATCCGCTGGCGCGTGTGCGCCAGAACCGGGCCAAGTATGTGTGCGCGGCGCTGACCATAATACAGGCCTACCGCAGGGCTGGGGCTCCTCGCATGGATGCGCAGACCATCGCCAGCTATTCGGGGCATTGGTCGGTGTACTGTAGGTTTCCACTGATGTGGTTGGGCTTGCCCGATCCGGCGACCAACCTGCTCGACCAGATACGTCAAGACCCAGATGGCGATGCACTAAAAACTTTTTTGGTGGCAATGCACCATGAGTTTGGGTCGGAGTTCATGACGGTGCGGAAAATTTTGGCGCATGCAACGCTGAACGAGGAGTTGGACGACGCGATGCGGGAGTTCCCGATCGTGGAGCGCGAACGGGTGAACCCCTCAAAACTAGGGTGGTTCTTGAAGAAGCACATGAACCGTATCGTGGGCAACTACGAATTGCAGCGCGGTCAGTCGGACGGGCGGGTTGCGTGGCGTGTTGTGCTGGTCTCTGCAAAACCGCCTTTACCGCCTTTACCGGCATCGAACCGCTAGACCTAGAAAGCTGACGAGGTTGACCAATGCAAACTCTGAAACCCAAGAAAAGATGCGGTGCCCACGCCCGCAGCACCGATGCCCACTGCAGGGCCAAGGCAATGACTAACGGACGCTGCAAGCTGCACGGCGGCATGAGCACCGGCCCAAAGACGCTGGAGGGCAAGCAGGCCATCGGCGCGGCCACCAAGGCGCGCATGGCCGCTGGGCAGCTAGCTAAGGCCCAAGAGGGCCGCACCCGCTGGCTGGATGTTGGTGGGCGGGAGTACCTGTCGCGTCTGGCAAAGAGGCGCGCAGCCCTCCTTAAGTGGACGAAGTTGGTGAATTAGCAAGGCGTATCGCCTGCGGGCGCGCGCCAGCGTCTTGGGGTTTTTTGACGGGGGGCTAGCTGTGTCGCAGCGACAGGCGGCGATGTTGAGTCCGTATGAATCGAAATTAAACCTGAAGTTACACAAATTTCAGTAGTACTTCTAACACGCAAGATCCCTTTTGTTAGAGGCATGTCACGCGCGCGCGAGGCGGGGTTTGTGATGTTGGCAACAATCCGCTTTGAGTGCTGAAGGTTCCAGAACAACGGTGAGCTAGACTGCTGGTGCCGGAGCAGCTAGAGCTAGCAAACCTATCAGGGCGTGCCAAATAGATATTCGGCGCTCAAAAGGCGCTGGCTAACCCACGTTGCAAGAACTCTGGCGGGTGGGAGTTCGGATGCGAGGATTTCGGAGGGCCGCAAAGCCGTTGCCGAAGCCAGCGCCAGCGAATGAACTCAGGGCGACTTGCAGTAATTTTCCCTGCTCTTAGCAAGTATGCTTTACGGTTTTAGGAGTAGCGATGCGACACACTCCATGCACCCGTCGAATGGTATTGGCTACCTTCGCACTGCTGTGCATTTTTAACTCCCAAGCGGCCGACATCAATCTGGTCCGAGGGGCTAAGGGCGAAGAGGACATCATCAATATCAAGGGCAACTTCAATATTGGGGACGAGAACAAGTTCCGCGCGCTGGCGTTGATCAGCAACAGAGCTACGGTTTTTCTAGACAGTGACGGCGGGAAACTGCAGCCAGCGCTCGAAATTGGCAAAATCATCCGTATCAAGGGCTTCGCCACGGCGGTGCAGGATACGAGCTGCTCGTCCGCCTGCGCAATGGTTTGGTTGGCGGGGGAGCCTAGAATGATGAGCAACTTCACCTCCATTGGCTTCCATGCGCCCTTCAAACTCGATCCGGTGGGAAAGCCCGTATCCGACGCAATCCACGGTGCATTGATCGGCAGCTACCTGACCGGCTTAGGGTTCAGCCCAAAGGTGGTCATGTTCGTGGTCAGCGCTGGCGCTAACGATCTGCATTTGCTTAATAAGGCTACAGCAGACAGGTTAGGTATCGCTGTGACCTTCAACACCGCATCGCAGCGACGCAGGGCCACAGAGGCCTATTCCGAGGGCCTTAAGGCCACCGAGGGGCCATCCCCTGCCATGGAGGCCGCAGCGCAGTTTTACCGACAATCTGCAGTGCTTGGGTTTGCAGGCGCACAAAACAACCTTGGCGACCTGTACGAGACGGGCAAAGGCGTTCCCAAGAGTGACAAGTTGGCGGTTTACTGGTACACCCGTGCAGCAGAGCGTGGAGAGCCCACCGCATACTTCAGCCTTGCCTCGATTCTTGCGGAGGGTGCCGTTGATCCAGAGGTGCTGGTGGAGGCGCTCAAATACGCCGCGCTGGCCTATAACTTTATGCCTGAGGGGCACAATAAGTCCGAAGCCGAGGTGCTTGCAAAAACCCTAAGAGCCAAACTATCAAGTAACGACATTGAGCGCGTAAGAGAGTTAGTGGCTCGGTGGATGCCGTTGTATCAGGAAGAGCACTTGATGGGTGATGCAGTGCGGTGATTTATATCAAAACCGTATGGTCAGTGAGTCCATAAATTTAGCTCCGTTGGGTGCACTCAAGAAGCCGATCGATTACTGTGAGAATTTTGAATATATCGACGCCAGCCTTTCAGAACAAAACCCATCAAGTGACCTTTAATAGTATGTGCGGGACATATCGTATGACTTGACGACACGCACCTCCTGCGGGCGCGCTCAAACGTCGTGGGGTTTTTGATTAGGTGATGCCTGAGCTGCAGCGGCAGGTTGGTGGTGTTCGGTGCGCTGGGGGTGATTTCAAACCTGAAGTTACACAAATTTCAGTTGTACAGCCCTTGTAGCGGTCGCTGTAGCAGCCTACCGTTGTTCGGCTGAAGTGCTTCTAGCGAGCGTTGTGAGTCGTTTCTAAACAAGTTACGACGCGCCCAATCATCGTCCTTTTCTTGCTGTTGTTGTTGTTGCTGCCGCTTTTGCTCTTGGTAACGTAATTCGTTTTCAACGCATTGTTGGTATAAATTTTGTGCGAGGGCATTAATTTCTGCACTAGTGCTGTGAGCCGGACTACTACAAAAAGAAAAAGATAGCGCAGGCATCATTAATATGATACCGATTATCGTAGCGCGTAGCATATGACTTCCCTTTATGGAATTAAGTAAAAGAAAACTTCGAATACGTTTGTTATTGGTAATAAGACTTGCACCAGCTAAGGGTTCTTTCTAAGTTCTCGTCACAGCGACCATTGCACTCCGACACGTCGGACCTTCCGAGACAGCCTAGCGAACAGGAAAGCCGCTTGTATGTTGCGCTTGTGCTACAACTTTGCAGAGGCGTGAGCGGAGTGGGTGCAGCCTGAGGCTGCCCGTTTTTTGAGCTTGCGCAAGACGTGAGCGCACCGCCAATTGCACACAACACCAAAGCGAAAAACGTTTTTTGAAACCATTGAAATTTCATGAAATTTACTTAAAGAGTTAAATTTAACGTGGTTTTTATCGTACCCCAAAGCCATGCTTTTGGCAATGGAGAAAGAGCCCCCGAGAACCTGCGAGAAGTGCTTTGAGGCATCCACCAAAGCCTGCCCCCAAACATCGGCTGCTTCGAATAACTGTGTGAGCTTGACTTCGTCGCCTGGGATCAGCGGCTCAGGGTAGAAGCCCCAGAAAGTGCAGCTTGCATCAAAGCCGCCGATAGACTTGTATTGAGAGCCCAAGTAACCAAGACAGTCCATGCGACGACCGAACTCAAATTCGGAAATCTGAGTCGCGTCACTGATATTGATCTGGCTCAGCATGCTTTCCTCGTTGCTGAGCCCCTGTCGGTGCTTTTCTGCACGCCACACGATTTGGTGGAGCGTCAATCCAAACGCGTTATGAGCGATGGAGTTGATCAGGTCTGAATAGGTTTTGAGATCTTTGCGATGAGCTTCGAGCTGCTGCTGCAGACGAGGAAGGTCATTGGAGTGGTTAGGTCTGAAGGTGGTTCGCTTGGCGATTTCCTCCAAGACCCGTTTCTTGTTCGTCTTGTTACTGTGCAGTTCAAGAACGAACGGGTCGAGCCCGGCAAGAGAGAGTCGGTTTTTCACGACCTCAAGAGCGGCCAGCTTCTCAGCGACAAACAGCACCTTCTTGCCTCCGGCAAGACAAGCAGCGATCAGGTTCGTGATGGTTTGTGACTTGCCTGTCCCCGGAGGCCCTTCGATGACCAGGTTCTTCTTGAATGACAAGACATCGATGAGGGCGCTGTGCTGGGAGCTGTCAGCGTCATAGACCAGCGGAATGCTCGCTCCGGGGCCTTCTTCCACCAGATGTTCTTCAGCGAGGCTGAAACCTGCTCCAATATCATCGGCTCTGCCTTCGAATACTTCGCGAACAATTGGGTGATCGATGAGGGAGTTTTCATCGCCGTTCGATGGCCATTTGGTCGGATCCAAGTCCCGAACCAGCAGCATGTTGCTGAAACTGAGCAAGCACAGTGAAACGCGATGCTTTACTGCAAATCCGGGCTGCTTTTTGATGATTGTCTGAATCTCGGCGAAGTAGCCGTTGACATCAATCTGCTCTTCAGTTAGCTCCGGTAAGACCAGTCCAAAGTCGTTGCGTAGCTTCTCGCGCAGTGAGAGGTTTTCTGAGATGTCGTCACCCGTGTACTGCAGTGAGAACTGCTGGATTCCAGCAACTTCCTTCATTTGCAAAGACACAGGGAGGCTGATCAATGGAGCGATAAACGACTTGTCGCTATCGCGCTGATCAGGGAATTCCAAGAAACCGAGCACCAAGAACAACATGTTCGCGCCGGTTTCCTCAATCGCCAGTGTGGCTTCACGCCCAATCTTTCGGCAGTGCTTAGCCAGATCGTCGGGGTACATCAGCGCTCTCACATTTGACTCATCGGAGTCTTCCCCTTCGCCTGAGATGTCATAGCCCGTTGAAACACCTGCAGACCTGGCCCAGTCACGCGGTTCAGGCCGCTGCACTCGGCCGTTGCGTTCAAACCAGTCTCTGCGAGCGGGTTCCGGCAGCCCAAGAACGCTGATGTTGGCCTTGTTGTTAGCTTCAACCAGCTTTTGATAGATGGCTGCAGGGTGTCCTTCCACAAACGGTAGCGACTTGCCTGCCGTGTGCTTGAAGTTAATTAGGCGGTTACGCCCTGTCAGGTCGAGCAATTTCAGGCGTAACTGCTCAAGCGCTGATACGAGTGGATATGCACCATCGCTCATGCTAGTCCTTTTGGTCCTTTTTCGCCCCCGGCCAGCACAAAGTCAAACTGACCGGTGGCGTTGCGCGGGTCATAGTAGTAGCTTTTAACGTTGCCGCCGCGCTGAGCGTCACTCTCCGGCCCCTACAGAGCATCAAAGCGCTCTGCAAAGCGCAAAGAGATTAAACCCACAACGGGGCTTAAAAATTGCTGTGGCCCAAGGCCGGAGTTGGCCCAGACCTGATCTGCTGCATCCCACAGGCGCTACTCGAGCTTGGTCGTAACAGAGTCACTGTTTAAGAGAGCAACCCACCGCATCGCTTTTTACTTTATTTCCTTATTGGCAATCATATAATGCTAACGAAGCGCGGAGCGCAGTTGCGAGTGGTTCACCGTCCGAAATTGACCCATAGCGAACGGTCGCCGCGCCTCATCGTATGGCTGCAATACAGCGAAAGCTGCCGTTCCCGCCAAACTCAAAAATCTCAGATATTGCTCAACAGCAGTCATCCAGGCGTTTGTCTTCTGATTTGGGGGAATGCCATTGGCAACCAACATGGCTAAAGACTTGGCGCGTGCAACTGCGACGTTTAGCCTGTTGACTTTTTCATAAACAGCGCGGCAGGTCGCTGTGATCGGGGAAAAGCTGGGGGATTTTCGTATTTCTTGTATATGGGAAAATTTCCCATATAATGAGCGCCATGAACCATTCACCTGCCTCCCCCCAACCCAGCCAAGGCGTGCTGGATGAGGCGCTGGCGATTGCCGAGCCCTTGGTCTTGTGGATGATCCGCTCCGGCGTCGGCTATGCCGAATTCGCCCAGGCGCTCAAACCCGTGTTTTTGGCGCAAGCCCGCCTGGAACTCGAGCGCAATGGCCAGCGCGACAGTGATTCCGCCATCAGCCTGCTTTCTGGCTTACATCGCAAGGACGTCCGCGCCTTTCGCGAGGCATCTCATGAAGCCTTGGCTCGCGTAAAGGAAGACGGGACCAGCTGGGGCAAGCCCAGCGCAGCAAACCAGGTGGTCACGCGGTGGCTCAGTCGCGACCACTGGAGCAACACCATTCCATTCAGTGGTGAGGCACCGTCCTTTGAGTCACTGGCCCGCGAGGTGTCCAAAGACTTCCATCCGCGAGCTGTCTTGCAGGAAATGCAACGCCTGGGGGTGGCGCGCGAAGTTGACGGTCAAGTGCAGCTGTTGCGCGAGGCCTTTGTGCCGGACACCAAACACCGGGAGTCGCGCGAGTTATTGGCCGGCTCCGTGGCGGACCACTTGGCCGCAGGGGTGCACAACCTCACTGGCACGACCAGCCAAAAATTCCTGGAACAGAGCGTTTTTGCCGATGGGCTGAGTGCCGAGTCGGTGCAAGAGCTCAATTTGATGGCCAACACCCTATGGGCCCAGGTGCTTCAAGCGGTGATGGCCCGGGCAGTTCCATTGTGTGAGCGTGACCTGAATCACCCGGACCCACAGCGTTTCCGCTTAGGCCTATTTACTTTCGCTGCCCCCGAATTCAAAACCAACAACACCGGAGTGAACGAGTCATGAGCATTGCTTTTTTCCATCCAACGCAGGTCTTGCGGTTGGTGATCGTGTGGCTCACCGTCTGGTTCTTGTTCGCTTGTGGCGGAGGCATCTCGGTATCTGGCGTGGGAAGTGGTGGCAGCGGCATTGCCGAAGGCTCTGTCACCGGTTTTGGCAGTGTGATCGTCAACGGTGTGGAATACGACGACAGCAGCGCAGTCAGCCAGTCCGAAGACGCCACAGGCATACAAACCCTGAGCGCAGCCAAGCTCGGCCAGCAGGTACGTATCAGCCAAAGCAAAGACGGCGTGGCCGACACGATTGACATATTGCCTCAACTGCGCGGCCCCGCCACTCGATTGGACGCGGGCAGCGCTTACCTTCAAGTCATGGGGCAGTGGGTGCGGGTGGTATCGGTCAGCAATACCGCGGGCACGGCCACTGTTTTGGACGGCTATGACGCC
>Ga0209085_1001357_pt1 | contig 15229 bp, 12 predicted proteins | sample C_131016_EF_Meta_FD_187310 | JGI IMG/M metagenome (GOLD analysis project Ga0209085, IMG submission 187310) | Freshwater microbial communities from Lake Croche, Canada to study carbon cycling - C_131016_EF_MetaG (SPAdes) (version 2) | ecosystem: Environmental > Aquatic > Freshwater > Lake...
GAGCGCGCCGATCATGTTGGTGAAGCCCGGGCCCTCGGTGCCTGAGGCGGCGGCGATTTCGCCGGTGACGCGGATATAGGCGTCGGCCGCGCTGCACATCCAACCCTCATGCCGGCCGGAATAGGCGGGGATGCCCTGCTCGGCGATGGCGTGGATCACCTCGTAATTGCCTGGGCAGCAGAACAGGGCGGAGAGGCCCTCGGCCTTGCAGGCGCGGGCGAAGACATCGGCGCCGGTCATTGGGAATTCGCGGCTGGGCAGGGGGGCGGCGGCGCGGTTGGTGATTTCGGCGGGCACGGTGGGGCGGGCCTCAGCCGGGGCGGCGGTTTGGGCGGCGGCCGGGGCGGCTATGGCGGCGGCGCCGGCGGCCATGGCGGCACCTTTGAAGAAATTTCGGCGCGAGGCGGTTGAATCAGCGGGTGAATCGCTCTGGCTCATCGGGGTCCTCCATCGTTTTCGTTGCGAAAACGCTAGACCGGGCGAATTCTGGGTATGCCACGCCGAATGGGCATGGCTTCCATGCTTCAGTGGCATGGGGGGTTAGGCTTATGGAGGTGGTGGGTTGGTTGAGGGCGCCTCAGGCTCACACGGGGCTTTCAGGACCTTCCCTGGTGCGGCCACCGGGAAAGCTGGCGCCGCCGGTGCGGCTGCCATATGTTGATTTAAGCAATTCGCGGGGGCACAGCATGCATCGCCGTCATCTCGTGGCGCGTCTCGCGGTCGCTGGCTTCGCGCGCCCGGCCGCGGCGCAGGATCTGCTGAGGTTTCGCAACGGAATCTTATTGCCGATCAATGCATTTTGGCACGTCCGCTAAACTTAACGAATAAACCGGGCTACCCCCGCGCCACCCGAGCTTGCGCCGCGCGAATTGCCTCCAGCGTGGCCTGAATCGCATCCGCCAGAGCCTCGCCATGCGCCGCATCGGCAATATAGCAATCTTCCTCCGCTTTCGCCTGAAAGGGGGCGGACAGCACGCTGTCGCGCAGCAGCGTGGTGAGCGCCTCGCGCAGCCCAGCCGCCATTCCGGCCGGCGCGGTGACATAGGTCATGAGTTGCATGCGGCCAAAGGGATATGGCGCGATTCCCGCCTCGGTGATGGTCGGCACATCGGGCATCTGTCGCAGCCTGGCGTCCTCCAGCACCGAGACCACGCGCAATTCACCGGAGCGGATCTGACCGAAGACATCATTAGGCTTGACCAAGCCGAGGTCGAGATGGCCGCCGATCAACTCATTGGCCACCCGCGCGGCCCCAGGATAACCAATATAGGTGAATTCCCCTCGTGCCTCCTGTGCCAGGCCGACGGTGCGCAAATGGCCCACCGTGCCAAGCGGCCCGGCAGCGCCAATGGTGGGTCCGGGCGCGCGCCGCAGCGCGGCCAGCATGTCGGCCTGGTTGCGGATGGGCGAGCGCGCCCCCACCACCATCACCGAGGGGTCGATGGCTACCCGCACGAGCGGGGCGAACTGGTCCAGGCGCAGCGGGATCTCACCGGCCGCGATCTGGCCGATCAGCCCGTGGCTGGCCAGGCCCAGAGTGCGGCCATCGGGGCGGGATTGCGCAAGGCGCGACATGGCGACCATCGAGCCGCCGCCGGTGAGGTTCTCCACCGCGATGCGGATGCCCTGGGTCTCCAGCAGGGCCTGCAGCCGGCGGGCCAGAAGGTCCGTCGCCCCGCCGGCGGCGAAGGGGACGATCAGGCGGATATCGGCGGGGATGGTCTGCGCCCGGGCTGGCGCGATGGCGGAAGCGGCAAGCAGGCCCGGCAGGCGGCGGCGGCGCATGGCGTTCTCCTCCGGGGTCTTTGCCCGTTCGAACGGAACTTTACACCGGGCCGCCCCTGGCGCGTCAACGCCAGTACGGGTTGGGCGCTGGCTCAGAATATTAAGCTGTACCTTTGTGCCTTTGGCCCCCTCTAGCGCCCCAGCCACGCTCTGCCCCAAGCTGCCGCCAAAGGGATGGAGAATAGCGATGAAAGTCACTGGCATTGAGGTGTTCCGCGCCGATATGGCACCGATGGGTGAGGGCGCAAAACACGCCGTGCTGGTGGTGCGGCTTTCGACCGATGAGGGCGTGCAGGGCTTGGGCGAGATCGGCCTGGCCTATGGCGCAGGCGGGCGGAGTGCAGCCCATCTCGCCCTCGAATTGGCCGCCGCCTACGTGGTGGGGAAGGACCCGTTCCTGTCGGAGGCCATCTTCGACGCGATGACGCGGAAAACCTTCTGGGGGCAGAACCGCGGCGCAATCTTCGGCGCGGCGGTCAGCGCCATCGATATCGCGCTATGGGACATCAAAGGCCGTGCGCTGGGCCTGCCGATTCATACCCTGCTGGGCGGCGCGTGCCGGGAGAAGCTCCGGCTCTACTGCAATGGCTGGTACCGCGGTATTTCGGCCCCCGAGGCCTATATCGACGCCGCCCAGGGCGTGCTGGCGCGCGGTTTTGATGCGATGAAATTCGACCCGATGAAGCTCGACGCCGATGGCCATTCGGCCCACCCCAATCGGGTGCTGGAGCCCTGGATGCAGCGCCTGGCCATTGCCCGGGTGGAGGCAGTGCGCAGCGCGATCGGCGATGCCGATTACATCTGCGAACTGCACGGGAATATGTGGCCGATGGATTCCATTCGCTTCGGCCAGGCCATCGCCCATACACGGCCCCTGGCCATGGAGGAGGTCTGTGACGCCGAGGATGCGCTGGGGGCGCGCGAGGTCGGCCAGGCCACCGGCATCGCCATCGCGGGCGGCGAGCGGCTGGTCTGCGGCCATGATTTCCGCCGGTTCTTCGAGGCCAGGGCGCTGTGGCTGGCACAGCCAGACATGGGGGTAGCGGGCGGCTTCACCGGGGTAAGGGCGATTGCTGCACTGGCGGCGGCCCACCAAGTCTATGTCCAGCCGCATAATTGCGGCGGGCCGCTGGCCACCGCAGCCTGCGTACAGCTAAGCTTCGCCATCCCCAACTTCATGATCCAGGAAATATTCCCAGTCTGGCCAGAGGATGACCGGCTTTCGATGGTGGACGCGCCATTCGAAAAGCGCATCCAAGCCGGGCATATGCCGTTGCCGACAGGGCCCGGCCTGGGGGCGGAGATCGACCCCGCCTACCTCGCAAAATGCGAACGGATCACTTGATCGTCGAAATCGCCGTCGGCTTGGGGATCATCGTCGTCTGCATCTTCAGCGGCGACACCTGCGCCATGGCCCGGCCAAACTCCGCCCTGCCCGGATCAGCCGCCATCGCCGCCCGCCGGCAATCACGGTCGCCTAAATACTGATACCAGCGTGCGGGCCCACGGTGTCGTCGAGTTCAAACGCTTCGAGGGTGGCTGCTCCTTGGTAGAAGACAAGTTCGCTTTGTAGCCGTACCAAAGTGTTCGCTCTCGAAGTACGGATTTCGGGCAAGTGAGGTTCGAACCAAGGCAAGTGCTGACCACGCGGAGATCGGCATTTTACATAGGTTTTTGAGTTCCGTACTAAAACGCCCAAGTCAGGAGGTCTGGAGAGAAATGGCCTCCAGAGAGCGATTTTCGGGCTTCTCCGCGCCGGGCCAGTCAACAGGTTTGCCGTGAAAATCCCTGGGAACCTGCCACTCAGCGCGGTGGTTGGTCAGGCGGAGAGCATGGCCCGTAGCCGGATCCGCCGCACAAGCCTCACCCGCGTGCGAGGGGCGTTGAACGGCTACCAAAAGGGACGCTGCTTTTACTGTCGCGCCGAGACAGCGTTGGCAGCAACCGATGTGGACCATTTTTTCCCGTGGGTGTTGAAGGAACGCGGCGAGATGCCGGACGGCGACGGGGTCTGGAACCTCGTGCTTGCATGCCGTGCCTGCAACCGCGGCGAGCGCGGCAAATTTGCGGCGGTACCCTCTCCACGGCTGGTCGGGCGCCTAGACGTGCTTACCTTGAGAGTATCCATACTCGCCGCGATCGCGTCGCCTCGCGCCTCCTGCCGTCACCAATCTTCCAATCCGTACTGCCGAAATGGCCGGGGGAGACCGGACCGCCATTGGCCGGGCGATGTCGGGCATATTATCGTCTCTCAGGTACAATTGGCGCGCTGCCGTCGCGTCATAGGCCGGAAAGCCGGGGCTTTTGCGGCTGTGGAGCCCGACCCTTAGAATTATCTGCGATCTACTGACTGGATGGTTGGGGTGCTAGGATTCGAACCTAGGAATGGCGGTACCAAAAACCGCTGCCTTACCACTTGGCTACACCCCAGCGCCGGCACCAACCGGAAGTGCCATCAGGCGGGCGCTTCGTAAAGGGGGCCTGCGCTCGACCACCAATGGGCGGGCATGGCGCGGGCTGCCGCCTCGGCCTCTGCCACGGTGGCGAAGAGGCCAAAGCAGGTGGCGCCCGAGCCGCTCATTCGCGCCAGCAGGCAGCCGGGCGCCGCGGCAATGGCCGACAGGACTGCCGCGATGGCGGGACATAGGCTGATGGCCGCTTCCTGCAGATCATTGCCGCAGCGCGCCAGGTCTGCCGCCATGGCGGCGGCGTCTTCCCAGGCGGGCGGCAGGGGCGCTGGGCTGGAAAACCCGCCCTGGCGGGCGCGGAAGACCGCCGGCGTGGCCAGGGCCTCGCCCGGATTGACCAGCAGCAGCGCCACAGCGGGCAGCGCGGGCGCGGCCGTCATCACCTCGCCCACCCCGCCCATCCGTGCTGGGCGGCTTTCGACGCAAACGGGGATATCGGCGCCGAGCGGGAGGGCGATGGCGCGCAGCTGCTCTGGCGAAAACCCCAGGCCCCAGGCGCGGTTGAGCAGGCGGAGCGCGGCTGCGGCATCGGCCGAGCCGCCGCCAATGCCCGAAGCCACGGGCAGGTTTTTCTCCAGCACAATTGCGCCCCAAGGGGCGGCTAGGCCCGCCGCGCCGGCCAGGGCATGGGCGGCGCGCAGCACGAGATTATCGGGCTCGGTGATCAAGCCGGGGGCGAATTTGCCCTCCAGCCGAAGTGAGAGCGCGCCGCGGCCCTCCAGCCGCAGCACATCCTGCGCCGGGCCGAAGACTGCGAGGCTGTCGAGCAGGTGATAGCCATCGCCCCGTCGGCCGAGCACATGCAGGCAGAGATTGACCTTGGCGGGGGCGGGTTCGAACATTGACGGAATTAGCGCCGCAAGGCTGCGGGCAGGGCCTCGCTCGGCAGGCCGTTTTGCAGCTTGAGTTCGATGCGCGGCCCCTCGCCGGGTTCAAGCTCCATGGTGAGCGCCCTGCGCCACTGGAACTCCGCCTCACGCTCGCGCCCCGCCACCCAATAGGCATCGCCCAGATGGTCATTGATGGTGCTGCTGCGCACCTCCAACTCCACCGCCTTTTCCAGCCATTCGATGGCGCCGGGCAGGTCGCCCAGGCGGAACAGCGCCCAGCCCAGACTATCAGCGATATTGCCATCCTGCGGGCGAAGTTCTGTCGCACGGGCGAGCATGGCGCGTGCACGTTCAAGGTTCAGCCCCTGATCGGCCCAGGAATAGCCGAGGTAATTCAGGACATAAGGCTGCTCGGGCGCGAGTTCCAGGGCGCGCAGGAAATCAGCCTCGGCGCCGGGGAAATTATTGCTGCGTTCGCGGGCGATGCCGCGGGCATAAAGCAGCGGCCAGTCCCGCGCGGTCAGGGTGGGGATGCGGGCCACCGCCTCATCATACACCGCCGCGGCCTCGGCGAAGCGGCGGGCATTGCGCAGTATGTCGCCCAGGCGGATCAGCGGCTGGGCCTGGCTGATGGTGCTATCGGCCTGCTCGCGCAGCAGCGCCAGAGCCTCATCCCGGCGCTCCATTCGCTCCAGCAGCCCGGCACGGCGCAGCGCCGCCACGCCGAAAAGCGGGTCATCGACCCGGATCAGGCGAAGCAGCTCCATCGCCTGGGCCAATTCATTACTCTCGGTCAGCACATCGCTCACCAGCACCAGGGCGGGGCCGAAGGCAGGGCGCAGCCGCAGGGCCAGGCGGGAGAGCAGCATGGCGTCATCATTGGCGCCCTGGGCGCGCAGCGCACCGGCCATGGCGACATAGGCCTCGGCAATGCCCTCCACCGGGGAGGTCACGCCACGGCCGGCGAGGACGAGACTGCGCGCTGGTTCGCTTGCTGCCAGGGAGATTTCATCGCCATTGGCCGCCATCTGATCGAGCAGGCGGGCGGCATCGGTCTGGCGCCCGGCGCGATGCAGGATGGAGGCGCCGAGCAGTGCCAGGCGCAGCGTGGGGTCGGGCTGGTCGGCCAGGGCCACGCGCACCAGGCGCTCGGCCTCACGCATGCGGCCCGAAAGATCGGCGATCATGGCGGCATGCAGCGCATTGAGGGCACGAAAGCGGCCCTGCTCGATGATCGGCCGCAGCCCTGCCTGGGCCTGATCACTCTGGCCACGGCCGGCCTGGGTCCAGGCCAGCAGAACCGGCAGCAGCGGCGCCGTGGGGCCATTGCGCGGCAGGGCGCGCACCCGGTTCTCGGCACGGTCCCAACGGCCGGCCAGTGCCTCGCTGCCCAGTTGCAGCAAAATGGCCACGGGGTTGTCGGGCAGCCGCCGGGCCAGCCGCAACGCCTCAGCCCGGCCGTCCATCACGCTGGCCCTGAAGGCCCGGATCAGCAATTCGGGATTATCGGGGTCGCCACGAAGGGCGGCGAGGAGTTGGTCGGCGGCGGTGGCGGTATCAACCTCGCCTACGGCGAAGCGGCCAGCCAGGAAGGCGCCGATGGTGCCCGAGGCGGCCTGTGGGGCGGGCGGTGGGCGGGTGGCGGCGCGATCAGCCGGGGCCGCACCAGCCGCGCAGAGGCCAAGCAGCGCAGTGGCCAAAAAGGCGACTCGTGTCGGGGGTAGAGGGCGGATCATTGCGGATCGATATAAGCCCCTGCGACATCGCCACCAGAAGCTGTTGCCTCACGATCACATCAAAGGAGGCGGTGTTACATTAAAAGCACGCTTACACCGGCCTGCCATAGCCGCGAAACTGCGCCGCGACCGCTTCCATCTCAGCGCCATCGAGCAGCACAGGCGCAAGGCCGGCCACCAGCAGCAACAGGTATTGCCGCGCCAGGTTCTCGACCTCACGCGCCAGGGTTTCGGCGCCGGCCAAAGTTGCACCCAGGGCGACAACGCCGTGATTGGCGAGCAGGCAGGCGCGGCGACCCTCCAGCGCCGCCACGGCCTGGGTGGCCAGTTCGGGCGTGCCGAAGGTGGCATAGCCTGAGCAGCGGATATCATCGCCGCCGGCGAAAGCGATCATGTAATGCAGGGCGGGGATGGGGCGGCGGGCGCAGCTCAGGGCCGTGGCATGCGGGCTGTGGGTGTGGATAATGGCCCCTGCATCGGGCCGGGCGGCGTAGAGATCGGCATGGAGTTGCCATTCGCTGGAGGGGCGGTGCTGGCCGGCTAGGGTGGTGCCATCGGGGGTGAGTTCGACGAGGTCTTCCGGGCGGAGTTGGGCATAGGGGAGGCCGGATGGGGTGATGAGGAAGCCGCGCGGGGTGCGGAGGGAGAGATTGCCGGATTTGCTCGGCATGAAGCCTGCGGCGTCGAGCCCCTGGGCGGCGGTGATGAGGGCGGCGGCGGCATCGGTCATGGGGTTTTATCGGCCAGGGATTGGGCATGGGCCAGGACCGCCTGCTGGAAGAGGCGCAGCAGGACCACCCAGATCAACACGGCCAGGAAGGCCCAGAGAAAGCCATGCTGCTGCCAGAGCAGGGCGGCGAGGGCGAGCCAGCCGGTGGAGGCGAGGACGCCGAGGCGCATGATCATCAACAGCGACATGTTGGGAGTTCAGGGTGCCAAGTATCGACCAAGCCCAGCCAGGGCCAAGACCGCCAGCACGAAACCGATCATCTGTAACGTGGTCGGCAATGCACCCACCCGACCATCCAATCGGGAAAAAGCCTTGCCTTGTTCGGTCAATTCCTTTCGGACGTCGCTGACGTCCTTCTTGACATCGCCGAGATCCTTCTGAACGCCAGCCAGCAGCTGTGCGGACGTGTTGATGCCCAACTCGATCCGGCCGAGGGATGCCTCCAATGCTGCCACACGCGCTTCCATGGATGGATCATATGGTCCGCCACCACCGGGAGGGAAGGACGAACCACCGCGCCCATCGGTGCCTGGAAAGCCGATGATGTTCGAAGGCTGGCCTCCCCGGCCGCTCATGCTGCGCCTCCCACTATCTTTCGGTCAAAGACACGGATGAAGCCGCAATTCCGGCAGGTCAGGACATAAATCGGCAGGACCGCACGCGGAACAGCGCTACCGTGCTCCTTCGGATAGAACGGAAACGTCGGTTCAAGGCCTGTAGCTTCATCAGTATTGGCTTCCGGACTAGCACACGCCGGGCACTCCAATCGAACCCCCTTGGATTTCAGGAAATCTGCTACTCTCTCATCCTGCGTATCGTCTCTTGGCACTTCGTCACCGACCATCGCCTCACATCCCCCCGATATAATTCGGCCCCCCCGCCCCCTCTGGCGTGCACCAGTCGATATTCTGCGTTGGGTCCTTGATGTCGCAGGTTTTGCAATGGACGCAGTTTTGCGCATTGATCTGCAGCCGGTGGCTGCCCTGGCCATCCTCGACGGCCTCATAGACGCCGGCCGGGCAATAACGGCTCTCCGGGCTGGCGTATTTCACAAAATTTTCCGCCAGCCACTTGCCCGGGTCGCGCAGTTTCAGATGCGCTGGCTGGTCTTCCTCGTGATTGGTGTTGGACAGGAACACCGAGGAATTGCGGTCAAAGCTGAGGACGCCATCGGGCTTGGGGTAGTCGATTTTTGGCGCCTCGGCCGCTGTCTTCAGGCTGGCATGGTCGGCATGGTGGCCCATGGTCCAGGGGGCGCGGCCTTTGAAGACGTAGGTGTCCAGCGCGGCATTCACCAGGCCGCCCCACATGCCCCATTTGGCGAAGGCGGGGCGGATGTTGCGCACGGCCTTGAGTTCATCCCAGAGCCAGCTTTGTTCCAGCATGGCGGGGTATTCGGCCAGAACGGGGGCGCGATCCTCGCTGGCCAGTGCGGCCACCACCGCCTCGGCCGCCACCATGCCGCTCTTCATCGCGGTGTGGGTGCCCTTGATCTTGGGCACGTTGAGGAAGCCCGCCGTATCGCCGATCAGCGCGCCGCCGGGGAAGACCAGCTTGGGGATGGATTGGAAGCCACCCTCATTCAGCGCCCGCGCGCCATAGGAAATGCGCTTGCCGCCTTCGAGGAATTTGCGCACCTCGGGATGGGTCTTGAAGCGCTGAAACTCATCGAAGGGGCTGAGCCAGGGGTTGGGGTAGTCGAGGCCCACCACAAAGCCCACGCTCACCAGATCCTCGCCCAGCATATAGAGCCAGGAGCCGCCATAGGTGTCGCTCTTCAGCGGCCAGCCGGTGGAATGCCAGATGAGGCCGGGGGTGTGCTTCTCCTTGGGGATCTGCCACAGCTCCTTCAGGCCGATCGCATAGGTTTGCTCCTGCACGCCATCGCGCAGGGCATAGGTCTCGAAGAGTTTTTTGGTCAGCGAACCGCGGCAGCCCTCGGCGAAGAGGGTGTAGCTGGCGCGCAGCTCCATGCCGGGCTGGTAGTTCGGGCCCTCGCTGCCATCGCGGGAAATGCCCATCACCCCGGCCACGACGCCTTTGACCACACCATCCTCGATGATGGTCTCGGAGGCGGCGAAGCCCGGGTAGATCTCCACCCCCAGCGCCTCGGCCCGGGCACCCAGCCAGCGGGCGACATTGCCGAGCGAGACGACGTAATTGCCGTGATTGTTCATCTGCGGCGGGGTGGGCAGTTTGATCGCCCGGGTCTCGGTCAGCATCATGAAGCGGTCATCGCCGGCCGGGGTGGTCAGGGCCGGCGGGTCCTCGCGCCAATCGGGGATCAGCTCATCGAGTGCGCGCGGCTCCAGCACCGCGCCGCTGAGGATATGCGCGCCGACCTCGCCGCCCTTCTCCACGATGCAGACCGCCGCATCGGGCGAGAGCTGCTTGATACGGATCGCCGCGGCCAGGCCAGCCGGCCCCGCCCCCACGATCAATACGTCGAATTCCATCGCTTCGCGCTCGGCCATCGCTTTCTCCCGCATTTCCGGCATAACCCATGTAGCGAAGGGTGCGGGACTGCGTAAGAGTCTGTCTGCGGATGCAGGGGCGGCAGGATCAGAAGCAGGCTCCAGGGGCAATGGGTGATGGATGACCATGCGGCGCTGCTGGCCGCGCTGAGGCTGCAGCTGGATTGGGGGGCGGATGAGGCGCTGGAGGCGGCGCCGCTTGGCCTGCATGGGCCCCAGGCCGTGCTGCCGGCGGGCGTTGTTGCGGCTGCCCCGTCCACGCCACGCCTGGCCGCCCCGGCCCAGCCCCGCCCCGTGCCGCCCGCCGCCACCGAGGCCTCGGCCCTGGCCGCAGGCGCTGCCAGCCTCGATGCCCTGCGCGAGGCCATGGCCGGCTTCACCGGCAGCAGCCTGCGCGAGACGGCGACGCAGCTGGTGTTTGCCGATGGCATTCCTGGCAGCCCGATTATGGCCATTGGCGAGGCGCCGGGCGCTGATGAGGACCGTCAGGGCAGGCCCTTCGTCGGCGCATCCGGCCAATTGCTGGATAGGATGCTGGCCAGCATTGGCGTCTCACGAGCCGAAAATATTTACATCACCAATATCCTGCCCTGGCGGCCACCGGGTAATCGCACGCCGACGGATGCTGAAATGCAGCTTTTTCTGCCCTTCGTCCGGCGGCATATCGCTTTGGCCCGGCCCAAATTGCTGGTCTTGCTGGGCGGCACAGCGGCCAAGGCGTTGCTGGGCGGGCGCGATGGCATCACCCGCATGCGCGGCAAATGGCACCAAGTCATGATGGAGGATGGGCAAGTGATACCGACACTGGCCACCCTGCATCCCGCGTATATTTTGCGCAGCCCGCTGGCCAAAAAAGATGCATGGCACGATTGGCTAATGCTACGACATCGAAAAGACAAAATATGAATAATCAACACCGATATTACTTTATAATTTACACATAAGTCGTTGATTTGAAACAATCCACGAGATAAATTCTTATTTTCGTTTTTTCAGTAATTGATGATCCACCGAATATTCGATTGCATTGTTGGCGCGGCCAGCCTAATCGTTCCGCCGCCATGGAAGCTTCCCTCCCAGCGGCCCGCCCTCGCCCCCGCATAATGTTGGGTGGCGTGGCCTTGGCAGCAGCCCTGACATGGGGTTGCAGCGCCTCGGCTCAGCAGGCCACCGAAACCATCTCCCAAGCGGCACGCGCCTCACGTCGCATGGCCGCGCCCACGGCTGTGATGGCCGCGCCCGATGCCGCACGCATGCGCCGCGCCTTCGAGGCCCAGGCGCGTGGCGACCTGCTGGCCGCCGCCCGGGAGACCGAGCAACTCGATGACCGCCGCCTGATGGGGCATCTGCTGGCCGATCGCTATCTGCGCGCCACGGCTGATACGCCGATCCAGGCGCTGCAGGACTGGCTGGCCGACCATTCGGACCATCCGGACGCGATCCTGCTGCACAGCCAACTCGCCGCCCGCCTGCCGCGTGGCGTGGCGCTTCCGCCGCCGCCTGCACAGCCCGACATGCCCGCGCATGCGCTGGAAGTCCTGCCCGAGGAACGCCCCGCAGGCCCGGCGCTGGCGCGCAACAGCGCGCTGGACCGCCAGGTTCGCGACCGCGTGGCGGAAGGCCAGCCGGCCCAGGCGCTGGTCGCCATCGCGCGGGCCAATATCAGCCCCGCCTATGCCGGGCAGTTGAAGGCCGAAATTGCCCAGTCGCTGTTCCGCATGGGCCAGGATGAGGATGCGCTGCGCATCGCGGGTGAGGCGCTGCAGGTCTCGGCCCAAAATCCCAATGCGGCATTCCAGGCCGGCCTCGCCGCATGGGCGCTGGATAGCTACGAGCTGGCGCTGGGCTTTTTCGAACGGGCAGCGCGGTCGGATACGGCGGCACCGGCGCTGCGCTCGGCCGCCGCCTTTTGGACCGCGCGCGCCGCGGTGCGGGCGCGCCGGCCGCAGGCCTATGTCGGCTGGATGCTGCAGGCGGCGCAGGAGCCACGCACTTTTTATGGCATGCTGGCGCGCCGCACGCTCGGCCTCCCCAATGGTTTCGCCTGGGAAAACCCGGCTGCCGATGCTTCGGCGCTGGCCGAAACCGCGGGTGGCTGGCGCGCCATGGCGCTGGTCCAGACCGGCCAGCGCGACAGGGCGGAGGCTGAACTGCGCCTGCTCTACCGGCGTGGCCGCGGCAATCCGCTGCTCACGCAGGCCATCCTCACCTTCGCCGGCCAGGCGGGCATGACCGCGCTGGTCACCCAGGTGGCGGCGGCCAGCCAGAGCGAGGATGGCCGGCCGCGCGATTTTGCCCGCTTCCCGCTGCCCACACTGCTGCCCTCGGGCGGCTATCGGGTGGACCCGGCCTTGCTCTATGCGCTGGCGCTGCAGGAGAGCCGCTTTGACAATATGGCGCTGTCACGCTCCGGCGCGCGCGGGATTTTGCAGATTATGCCGGCCACTGCCAGCTACATCGCCAAAGACCCCAGCCTGAGCGGTGACAATGCCGAGAGGCTGCATGAGAGGGGCTTTGGCCTGGAACTCGGCCAGCGTTATCTGCATCATCTGGCGCGGCAAGAGCCTGTTGGGGGCGACCTGATACGCCTGCTCGCCGCCTATAATGCGGGGCCGGGAAACCTCTCGCGCTGGCTGCCTGCGGCGCAGCACCGGCAGGACCCTCTATTGTTCATTGAGAGCATTCCGGTGGCCGAAACCCGGGCCTATGTGCAGCGGGTGCTGGGTTTTTCCTGGATTTATGCCTCGCGCCTGGGGCTGCCAGCCGTGAGCCTGGACGCGCTGGCCAGCGGCAGCTTCCCCCGATTTGCCCAGCCCGGGGATGTGACGGCGATGCTGCGGGTGGGACGACAGCCACGGCTGAACTGAGGCATACTGCGCCAATGCCGATCAACGAAGCACTGACCTTCCTGCCCATCCAGATTGCCGTGCTGACGGTGAGCGACACGCGCGATCTGGCCACCGACACATCCGGCGCCACGCTGGCCGCACGCATTGCGGCTGCGGGGCATGGGGTGATCGACCGCCGCATCGTGAAAGATGATGCCGGGCTGATCGAGGCGATTTTGCGGGAATGGATAGCGAACCGCCAGGTGGATTGCGTGATCACCACCGGCGGCACCGGCATCACCGGCCGCGACGTGACGCCCGAGGCCTTCTCCCGCGTGCTGGAGAAGGAAATTCAGGGCTTTGGCGAGTTGTTCCGACTGCTGAGCTACCAGAAGATCGGCACCTCCACGATTCAGTCCCGGGCGATTGGCGGCGTGGCGGGGGGGACCTATCTTTTCGCCCTGCCCGGCAGCAATGGCGCGGTGAAGGATGCCTGGGACGATATCCTGGTGCATCAGCTCGATAGCCGGTTTCGCCCCTGCAATCTGGTGGAGTTGATGCCGCGGTTGCAGGAGCATTTGCGCTGAGGCTTGGTGGCCGACGGAGCCATGCCATGCGACATCCGATCCAGGCCATGCCATAATGCCGCTGCCCGCCGTTTTTCGCAGCCAAGGAGCGGCCATGTCGGACCGCACCACGACCCGCCACCACAGCCACACCCATCGGCGCCCCGCGCGGCTGACCGGTGAGGTGCAAGTCGCGCTGCGCCGGCTGGAACGGGCCCTCAGCCGCAAGGGGGCCCATGTCGTGCCGCGACGGGCTGCGGCGGATGGCGGGCTGATCGCTGCCTCCTATAACATCCATAAATGCATTGGGGTGGATCATCGGTTTGACCCGGGCCGCATCGCCGATGTGATTGCCGAGCTTGATGCCGATATCCTGGCCTTGCAGGAGGTGGATCGCCGCTTTGGCCGCCGCACCGGGCTGCTCGACATGGCTGATATTGCGACGCGCTGTGGCCTCACTCTGATAGCAGCACCGCAGCACAAGGGGGGCCATGGCTGGCATGGCAATGCGCTGCTGGTGCGCGGCGCCACGGCCAGCCGGGTGCGCTGCCTGACCCTGCCGGGGGCCGAGCCGCGCGGCGCGCTGGTGGTTGATCTCGACTTTCAGCATGGCCGGCTGCGGGTGGTGGCGGTGCATCTGGGGCTGCTGCGCCGCCACCGGCTGCAGCAGACCAGCGCCATTCTGGCGGCCTTGGCCGAGGGCCCGGCCATGCCGACCCTGCTGCTGGGCGATTTTAATGAATGGCGGGCCGGCGCGGCCTCGGCTTTGGCGGTGCTGGAGCCGCGCTTTGGCCCCTTCGGGCCGCATCGGCCTAGCTTTCCCTCCCGCCTGCCGTTTCTCGCCTTGGACCGCATCCTGGGCCACCCGCATGGGCTGGTGCGTGGGCCGCAGGTGCATGACACGGTGCTGGCGCGGGTGGCCTCTGACCATCTGCCGATCCGCGCCCGCATTGACCTTGCGGCTGGTCAGGCTGCTGGCGCGTTGGAGCCTCGGGCAGCGGCGTGACGATCTTTCCCGCATTGCCGGTGCAGGAGGCGCTGCCGGCGCTGCTCGACGCGCTGCGCGCCGGCGCCTCGGCCGTGCTGGTCGCGCCCCCTGGTGCGGGCAAAACCACCCTTGTGCCGCTGGTGCTGATGGATGAGCCCTGGGCTGCGGGGCAGAAAATCCTGGTGCTGGAGCCACGCCGCGTGGCCGCCCGCGCCGCCGCGCGGCGCATGGCCGAATTGCTGGGCGAGGCGCTGGGCGAGCGCATCGGCCTGGCCACCAGGCTCGACCGTGTGGCCGGCCCCGCCATGGGGGTGGAGGTGGTGACCGAGGGCCTGCTGGTCCGGCGCCTGCAATCCGACCCCGGGCTGGATGGCGTGGCGGCGGTGCTCTTCGACGAGGCGCATGAGCGCAATCTCGACACCGATATCGCCATCGCGCTCTGCCTCGATGTGCAGCGCAATTTGCGGCCGGAACTGCGGCTGCTGGCGATGAGCGCCACGCTGGATGGCGCGGCTTTTGCCACGTTGCTGGGCGCGCCGGTGATCGAGAGCATGGGGCGGGCCTATCCCGTGGCCATCTCCCACCGCGCGCGCGAATTGGCCGATGCGCGGGAATTGCCCGAGGCCATGGCCAATACCATCCGCGACGCGCTGCGGGCATATCCGGGCGACGTGCTGGCCTTTCTGCCGGGTTGGGGTGAGATTCGCCGCACCGCTGAACGGCTCTCGGGGCTGGATGTGGAGGTGCTGCCGCTGCATGGCGAATTGCCCCCGGCTGAGCAGGACCGGGCGCTGGCGCCCTCGGCCCGCCGGAAAGTTGTGCTT
>Ga0209085_1001359_pt1 | contig 15201 bp, 21 predicted proteins | sample C_131016_EF_Meta_FD_187310 | JGI IMG/M metagenome (GOLD analysis project Ga0209085, IMG submission 187310) | Freshwater microbial communities from Lake Croche, Canada to study carbon cycling - C_131016_EF_MetaG (SPAdes) (version 2) | ecosystem: Environmental > Aquatic > Freshwater > Lake...
CAACGCAGGCAGCACCACGCTGCCCGGTGCCGCAGCGGATGCGCTGGTGAATCTCGCCAGTGCAGCGGTTCGTGCCGGCCAAACCTTTGCCCAATGGGCGACAAGCATGCTCCAGCGCTTCGGCGAGGCTGTGCGCCAGTATTTGCAAGGTGCCTGGCAGGCCGCGATGCGGACCAGCGAGGTCGGGGCGGTAGATATTTTCAACGGCAAGGTGCGTGGCATGACCACCTCTGCTGTCGAGGTTCTGCATAATGATTCGACAACGCTGGCAAAACCGAAGAGCAAGGTCAGCAACGATGAAGTGGCCAAGGCGCTGCAAGATGCCGCAGTCGAGCAGTGGGGAGAAATCATTACCTCCGACAACATTACACCTGAACAAGAGGCTATTCTCGTGGCCAATGGCACCGATGAATTTGTGGCGGCGTTCAGGGCCAGCGGCAAAACGGCGGCCGATTGGTATACGACCAACATTGAATCCGCCATGGCAGTGGCCAATGTCATCCATGAAGAATTGAAAAGTGACCAGGCAGCACAAGCCGTCAAAGTCAATGGTCAGCCAATCTTCAGGAACAAGGAAGATGCCCAGTTGGCTCTTTATCTGGCGATGGCGATCACTTCGCAGAATCTGAACGTCAACCAGAACACCACCTATGCCGAGGAGCAGTTCCAAATCTTCAAGGCCACAGGCAAATTTGACACAAGCCGACTTTACGGGGAAAAAGCCAAGTCCATCTCCGCCAATTTGGATCTGGCGAACAACGTCTTAAAAGAGTTAGGCTGGCAGGATCTTCATCAGATTATTAAGACCACTTACACGGTGCGCGAATTGAGCAGCATCTTGTCGAAGTGGACTGGCAAAAACGTCAAAATTGCGGGTCGTCTAGGTGACCAAGTGCAGGGCGCAGCCATCTTTGGGCCGAAGATCGGCCAAGGGTTCCTGCAAAATTTGATGGGCAACTACCTGCCCGTGACCATCGACCTGTGGATGAGGCGCACCTGGGGAAGGTGGACCGGTGACGTGCTCGGTGACGGGCTAACCGGGGAAAGGCTGGCGCGTCTCATCGATGAAGCGCGCAATATCGGGCTGCCTTTGCCAACCAGCCTGGCACGGATGCGCCCGGTGGTGCGTAAGACGGAGAAGGGTAAATCATTCCGCACCATGTCGGAAGAATTTATGGACCGAGTGGAAGTCGAGGAGGATCTGCGGGAGCAGCTCAACGACTACGCGAAGGAGATCGTGACGGCCTGGGGACGCAAATACAACGCGGTGCAGTCAGGGATCACAAAGGCGCAAATGGATGGATTGCTGACCGGCACGATGTCTATGGATGCCGTAGCAACGACGACCCTCCGGAATGAGGAGTCGCTGAACACCCAGTGGGAAGCCAAGGCCAACAAACCTAAAGGTAAAGGTGCCAAGGAAACATGGAAAGCGGCTCAGCGTGCTAAAAGCGGTCGCAGCTACAAACTGACCACGGACCAATGGGGCGGCACCGTGAATGGTGTCAAGAACGTCGGGCCAAAACTGAAACCTCAGTGGGCACTGGCTGCCAACGTGATCAGAACGCAGCTGAAGCCCATCGATGCGCCTTCTGACCAAGACCGTGCCGTGATCAGCCGCATTGTAAATAAGATCCGGGTTGAACTAAAAGCGCAGGGCATTACTGTCTCCAACGCTGACATCCAGGCCGTCCTGTGGTATCCTGAGAAAGATCTATGGGCCAAACTGCGCGGCGAAGAAGAATCCAACCTTAAACAATCTTATGAAGATGAGTTCCTCAAACTTGCCCAAGAACGTGGGATTGGAATCGAAGCCGAAGCAGCAGCGGCCCGAGTTAGAGCCGCACGAACTGGCGGCCCAGCTGACCAAAACACAAATGGCGGGATTCGCCAAGGATCTGTCAGCGCTGGCAAAACGCAAGGCGGCGGCTTCAAAAACCTCAACGTCAACGGCACCACCGCAGGCTTTGCCAACACGGAGATTCTAGCCGAGGCGGCGGACTTGATTCGTCAAGGCATCACGGACTTTGCGAACTGGAGCAAGGCCATGCTCACCCGCTTTGGCCGTGGCATTCAGGAATTTCTGGCGGGCATCTGGCAGCAGATCACCAACCCGCAAACCAACGCAGCGCAGAATGTCCGCATGGGCATGGCCCAAGGCACGGCACCCGTCACGCTAAGCAACAGTGGCGCGGTGCTGAATCCGGCGCAGGTATCTCCTACCTTGCAGCCTGCGGTGAAGCAGACGAATGTGCTGAAGCAGATGTTCTCGGCAGTGCCGAAGTTCACGGCGTTCCGGGGTGCGCTGAATGGGTGGATCGGGCGGAGCCAGACGAGCACGCTGGCGGTGAACCACCTCATGACCGAGCTGGAGAAGCGGGTGCCAGATGTGACGCAGCGCATCGGCATCACGAACTGGATTCAAGCGGCGGGTGATGACACGGTGCTGGCGGCACGCGAGGCCAAGAGTATGGGCAAGACACGGGCAGGCTACACGGCAGCACGCAATCTTTCCCCGGTGGCACTGACGGAAGCGCAGCGGGTGGCATCCTTCTACGAGCGTGCGCTGGCCCATGCTAAAGCAAATGGGCTGGAAGTGAATGCGCTGGAGAACTATGTGAATCAAGTGTGGCAGAAACCGGGAGTGAGCGGGCACCGTGCCTTTGCCCAATTTACGGGGAACCTGACGCGGAGCTTTAAGTTTGGGCAGCAGCGCAAGATTGAATCCTTCTTTGAAGGGGAGCAAAAGGGGCTGACTCCGGCGACGAAGGACATTAGCAAGCTGATGGGCCTTTACCTGACCGAGATGAACAAGACGCTGAGCACGCGGCAACTCATCGCTGAGCTGACGCAGACTGCCGCGCAGGATGGCCGCCCGCTGGCGATGCCGATGGGCGCGGCACTGCCGACGCAGGACGGGCAGCCGGGAGAGATCACGCTGATCCTGCCAGGGGCCAAGGGCAGTGTGACTTTTCAAGGGAACAAGCATGACACGGGCGACTTTGTGCGGCTGAATCATCCCGCCCTCGCCAAATGGAAGATGGCGGCGAATGATACCGAGGGCAACCCGGTGATGGTGCTGGGCGAGCTGGCACTGCACCCGGAGGCGGCGGGCATCATGACGGCGGCACTGGGCCGGAGCAAGCTGCGGGAATTTTACGACAGCGCGAGCGATAACATCGCGGGCACGCTGCTGCGGAAGGCGATCAAGACGGTGGACGTGCTGCAATCCCAGATCAAGGCGAGCATGATGTCGCTGTCGCCATTCCACATCGTGCAGGAAGGCACGCATGCGGTGGGGCATAAGGTAAACCCATTCTCCAATATCCCCACGGTGGACCCGGCAGACCCGGCGCATGTGGACGCAATGAATCACGGCCTGATGCTGGCAAGCGAAAGCCACGGCATGGAGGCATTCATGGACGGGCTGACAGGGCGCGGGTCATGGATGGAGAAGATCCCCGGCATCGGCCAACTGATCCAACGCATCGGTGACTTCACGTTCAGCCATTACATTCCCGGCCTGAAGCTGAAAACCTACGATCACATTCTAGCACGCAACACGGTGCGCTTTGATGCGGAGATGAAAGCGGGCACGGTGACGCTGGATGATGTGAAATATCTGAGCGCAAAGCAGACGAACGGTGCCTACGGGCATCTAAACTACAAGGACATGGGCCGCGACCCGACGATTCAACACCTACTGCGTGCGGTGCTGCTGGCTCCCGACTTCCTCGAAGCAAGAGCACGGTTTACCGGGCAGGCGATTCAAGGCATCACTGGCAAGGTGGGACGCGAGCAAGCCGTGGCGATGGCGACTCTGGCGGTGACATTCTGGGTGGCTGCCCGTGTCATCAATGCGGCGATGAATGACGGTGACTGGAAGCCGGAGGAACCCTTTGGCGTGGTGATCGGTAACCGCACCTACACGATGCGAAGTGTGCCGGAGGATATTTACCGGCTATTCCATCGCCCACAGCAGTTCGTGGCCGGACGTGTGGCCCCTGTGATCGGCACGGGCTTCATGGAAGGACTTTACGGGCTGAACTATCGCGGCGAGAAAGTCGGCGGAGCCGAGGCACTGCAAGACGTGCTGACCAATGCCATCCCAATGAGCATCCGCATGGTGCCAGGCATCGACAAACTAGTGGCAGGCCAGAAGAACCGCCCGGTGAATGCGTGGGAGCAGTTCTTGGGATCACTCGGCTTGCAGATCGGCCGGCATAGCCCCATCACTGAACTGCAACGCGAGGCGCACAAGTTTGCCGTGGCGAGCGGTGCCGACGAGCGCGGCAGCTATCCGGTGAGCAAGTTCCAACAACTCCGCTACGCGCTGGAAGACCTCGACTGGGAGAAGGCCAGCGGCGAGATCAAGGGGCTGCTAAAGCTGAAGAACAATCGCGGTGAGCTGAGCGACAATTTCAAGAGCAGCCTATTCCGCCACTGGACGGTGAACTCGGCCATGGATGTGCAATGGAAAGCCAGCCTCAAGCCTGACCAACGCGCCCTGATGCAGCATGCGGAAGCGCGCAGGCTGGAAGTGTGGCAGCGGTTTAGGAAACTGCTGGCGCAGTAGATTTGACAGGCATGGTATGCTGCCTGCCATGAAACGATTCACACTCGCCGTGCTGGTGCTCTCCGCGCTGGCTTTGCTCGCTAACACGCCACCAAGCCCCGAAGGCGGATCGGTCATGCGCTACCAACTGGCAGCAGGGCACGTCCATAACATCCATCTCGATGCTGACCGACCTGCCGTGTTCCGTATCGACACCGCCACGGGCCGCGCATGGGTGCTGGAACCCGTGCCCATCAAAGGCGGGGCAGTGGTCGGCACCGTGAATGTCTGGAGTGAGGTGCATGAAACGAACGGGGAACTTTACCGTGCCGCATTGCAAAGCATGAACGCCAAGTAAATCCGTCTAAGGCACCATCTAAGACGCTGCATTTTGCGCTGAAGCCTATATTCTACAAGGCACGCAGCGAGTTGCCTACTCCCTTCTGAATCTGTTATTCAAGGTTCGAATCCTTGTGAGGCAACCACTCTAAACGGGGTGGATTGTGGGGTGAATGGGGCTGGAAAGGCCATTCTATAAGGGTTTCAGGGGTGGGGTGTGGTTTTTAGGATCTGAAATGGCGGATTTCATTTATGCGGAATTATGTTGAATTATGGCGGATGGCCGTCTAAAGATCGGTCTAAGGCGTCAACCACCGCCATCTTCACATTATGAAAACTTCTCTTGGATCGTATTCAATTTATCGGCAGGCGCAGAGCGGGGCGGGTGGGCCGTGGGTGCGTAAGTGGGTTGTCAGGTTCTTTGTCGGGGGGGATAAACCGCTGACGAGATCGAAGCATCCGTTCTTGATTTGCAAGCAATGCCTAGCTGAAGAGGGGAATCCGGTGGAGACGCGGGCGGGGTGCAAGCAATGCCAAGAACCTGTTCACCGCTGGGCGAAGAAGTTTTTGGAGGCGCACACGGCGCTGCTGCAACGTGGTGAGATGGATAGGCTGGAGGAATTGATTACGCCGAAGCGCTGGACACCTGTTAGCGAGGTGCTGGCGGTTTACAGGGAACGGGGGCCGGATGACAGGGCGCAACGACTAAATTTTCTGGCGACGGTGTTTGAGCAGACGATGGGGCGGGACATTTCATGTCTGAGGTGGGAGGATTTGACGGCTGACCTGAAGCTGGATTGGGCGGAGCTGCGGCAGGAGGCGGGGCGTCGGGGTTGGCTAGGGCTGGGCGCGGGGAAGAACATGCCGGACCATGGCTGGGCGCTGCTGCGGGATATGAAGCGGACGGGGAAGCTGCCTGCGCTGGATGATCGGACGGAGGCGCCTTGGAATACGACGATTGGCACCTACATGACGAGCATCAATTCGGTGTTTGGGGAGAAGTCGCGGACGAAAGTGTTGCGGGGTTTGAATGTGCCACCGCTGGCGGAGTTTTTGGGGTGCCGGTTGTCGTTGCCTGCTCCTAAAGGACACAAGGAGATCGAGGCGGGGGTGATGGGGCGGATTGATGCGGCGCTGCCGGTGCTGCGCTCTGAGGATGCGCGGGTGTGGTTGTTTCAGCAGTTATGTGAAGAGACGGGCATGCGCCCGGTATCGGTGCGGCGACTGGTGCCGGGTGATTTGCGGGTGCTATCCGCGTCGGAGTCGGCGGAATGGCGGGCGCGGATGGCGGTGGAATGGCGGGTGCCGGAGTCGGACCTGTGCGAGTTCGGCGGGCTGCTGCGAGTAGCCGCGGCGAAGCACGGGGCGGAGATTTTGACGCCGGTTAGTGCCGAGGTGGTGGCGGTGGCGCTGGAGGTGCAGTCGGCGGGGTCTTTGATCGGTGCGCGGAATGAGACGGACGGGCGGGCGCTGCATGCGCGGCTGAATGCCTGGTTGCGCGAGTGCGGGGTGACGGGGACGCAGGCGGCGTATCTGCTGCGGCATCGGAAGGGGCAGCTCTTGCGCCGGTTCGGTGGCAAGGCGGCGGTGGGTGCTGGCCTGGGGCATACGAGCGAGGCGATGGCGGGCCGGTATAGCCGGGAAGATCGCGTGGTGCCTGCGGTGGGGCTGCGGGTGGCGTGATTCCAGACTAGGAGACAATGAGAGGGGGAGACAAGGAGACATAAAAAAGCCGCAGGGGTTAATCCTGCGGCTTTTTGTTGGGGGACGGGGGTTTTAGGGGGTGGGTTTAATGCCCGGTTGTTTTGGCGCGGCGGAGCCATGCACGGAACCCGCTGCGCGTGGTGCATTTTGAGCCGGTTGGTGGCGTTAGATCGCCGTCGCAAACTGAGCTAGCAATTTTGCCAGTGAGCACTGAGCGGACATAGTTAATATCTGAGGGGGTGGCGGTGTGTTTGGTTTTCATGTGGGTGGGTGGTGCGTGGGTTAAATATTTGGGGGCGGGGGTTTTAGGGGTGGGGTTTAGTGCCAGGTTGTTTTGGCGAGGGCTTGGGTGGCGAGGTATTCGGCGGCTTGGAGGTCGGGGAGGCTGTATTCTCCGCCGTGGCGCTGGGCCTGCCTGCCTGCGAAGATGATGCTGCGGCATGCGGCGAGGGCGTTTTCCTGGGTGGCGGGCTTGCTGCGTTTGTGGAGGTTCATTATCGCGTTTTCGAGGGCATCGGCGAGGCTGAGGCGCTGGCGGGTGGCGATGGTTTGCAAATGCCGGTGCGCGGCGAGTGTGACGCGGGGGAGGGTTTTGCAGCGGGGATCGGCTAAGGCGGGACGGCCTGCGCCTGCTGCGCGCTTGCGCGGCTGGCCGCGTGTGGTAAGATCGGCGGGATTGAGCTGGGGCTTTCCCTTCGGGGAATGTGCTGGTGATTTCATGGCTTGTCTGTCGTGGCGGGCGCGGTGTGAAGACCGCGCCCGCGTTTGTTTGTGGGGGTTAGCAAATGCCAGCGGCGTGCTCGGCGTCTTGCACGCCGGCGTTGTCGCACTTGATCCAAGTGCCGTCCGCGTTGTATTCGATAATGGTCGGAATGTATGAATTGCTGCCATTGGCGCGAACCACATCGCGGCTGAATTTTGCTTGTGCTTTTACTGCTGCAATAATTGAGCGGTGATTGCTCACAATGCGGCGATTGAATGTGTCGTAGATGCGATGTGTGTTCATGGTGGTGGTTTGTTTGGTGTTTGAAGTGGTGTAGTTTTCCGCGTGTCGGATGCGCGGCCCCCGTGGGTGTTTTAGGCGTTTTGAAGTGCGGGCTGTTTCATGGCGTAACCGGCCAGCACGCGGTCGGCAATGGTGTGATACCATTTGGCGGTGGTGTCGCTGTTGCGCTTTGTTTCGGCATCGGCTGCGGAGCGCAGGGCGACGGCTAGAGCCTGCCCTGATTCCTCATCACAGCGCCATTTGGTGCCGCATGTGCGGCATTCGCAGACGGTCCAAAGCTGCCCGCCGACGAGTTTTTGCTGGCTGATGCCGACGCCACCATTCCAGCCGTTGCGGTGGACGTGGATTGGGTGCGGGCCGTGGCCTTCTGGGCATGGCACGCTGAGGTTGTAGCCTTTGGGGTTGGTGAACTGGACGCTGTAATGATCGACGCCTTCGGGTGCTGTGTAGCCGGGAACGGCGACGGATTTGTTGCAATCGCCAAAGGTGCCGGGTGCCAGCGCGTCCTCTTCGGGGAAGGGGAAGCGAAAGCGAAGGCCTTCGACGTGGGTCTTGTTGTTGACATCGACCGAACCGCGTTCGGCTTTGACGAGATGGCGTTGATCATAGCGAAGGTAATACATATTTTCGCAAGTGCCGATCTTGATGCTCTGTCCGTTGTGTGTGGCGTATTCTCCCATAATGGTAGTGATTTAATGGTGTCTGTCGTTTGGGTTGCCCTGGTGAAGCAGGGGCCGCCAGTGGTGGCGACGGGGAGAGTCTGGCGCATGCAATTGATGCGTGCAACAATTATATTAAAGTTTTTATTTTGGGGCATGAGAAAGCCCGGCTTTCGGGCCGGGCTTTCTGGGTGGTTTGGCTGGGGCCGCTGGCTACGAGGTGCGGGGCTGGTCGGGTTGCTGACTCTCGGCCGACTCTGCGGCCATGCTGCGTTCGATCAGTCGGCGGAGCCAGTTGCTCACGGTGCGGCCATCCTGGGCGGCGAGATAGCGGACTCTCTCCAGCGTTTCGACGCTCAAACTGATGGTGGCGGTGGTCTGGCCAGGCGCTCTTTTGCCTGCCCTGCTCAGTTCGGGTTTTGGTTTTGGTTTCATGTTTGGGGGTGGCCGCTGGCTACAAGCTGCGGGGCTGGTCGGTGGCTGGGTGGGGCGTGGTTTGTGGCGGCTTGCCCAGGCGTTTGCCAATGGCAAAAACCACTTTTTAGGCGTGGTCCAACGTGATGCCATGGGTGACCGGATCTGGCTGCCAGCCTGCTTTGCGGGTGATGGCCTCAAAGATCCGCGCCAGCTCGTCATCCTCGGCGAGTTTGGCCGCCCACCAGTCGATCATATCGGCCTGCTCGGACGTGAGGCCAGGACGCCAGGTGCGCACCTCCTCGCGCACGCTGTTGGAGGCACCTTCAAGGACGTTTTGCACTGCCTCGGCGGGCAGTGTGTCCTGGAGCCAGGCGGACACTAGGCGGGATTGCTCGGCCTTGTCCAGGGCCGTGATGTAGAGGGCCAGGTGATCGTCTCGGATCGGCCGCAGGCCGGAGAGGTGCATGGAGATCGTGGCGCGATTGATGCCGCTCTCCCTGGCTAGGTCATTTTGCTCCCAGCCGTGTCCCAACAATGCGGCAGCAAGGATTTTAGAGGTCTTAGGGGTCGTTTCCATTTTGCAACTTGCAACATTTGACGCAAAATGCAAATTTATGTTGCGCTGCATGCCGCATTATGCAAAATGACAGTCCATGGAGACAATCATTTCGGCCATATTTCGACCCGAGGAGCTGAGCAAAGCTCGTGATGCCGCACTGGCGGAAGTTTTGGACCAGCAACGGGTGTTTGCCCGTCGTGCGAACGATCCTGCCGCCCGTGTGGCGCATGCTGAGCTGGAGCGCGTAATCACGGACCTGCGCGAGAGCTGGCGGGCTGCGGGCCTGATCCTGACGCAAGCGGAGGGCGCAAGCGGTGACGCGGCGCTGGTGGCATGATTTTTGCCGCTGTGCTGTTTTTGATGCTGGCGTGCCTTTGTGTCATCGGCTGGATCGGCTGGGTGATGATGCCGCTTTGCCCGTCTGAGGACGGCTTTGCAGGGCATGACCTGCGTGAAAATTCCCATCGGCCAGATGGGCGGTATGAGGGCGAGACGCAGGGCGCTGAGCAATCGGCGCTCTGCGTTGGCTCTGTGAACGAGTAACCACGGCGGCATGGCTTCGGCCTGCCGCTTTCTTTTTTTCTATGACACACGGAATCGACATCGACTCGACCAAGGGCGGCAGCGTGGCGGGATTTGCGGCAGAGCTGCCGGAAATCGGCGCGGAGCGGCTGCAACGACTGGCAGGCAGGCAGGCCGTATGCTTGGAGCCGATGGCGGGTGGTGATGTGCCTGTCCGTGGCGCTGGCCGGTGGTGGCGGATGAGTCGGGCGGCGTGGCTGGATTACCGGGACCGCTGTGGCGTGCCCTCCGTGCCCTTTTCTTTTTTCTTGGCATGAGTGATCAACTGCAACAACTCAAGCGGAGAGGCAGGCCAGCAGGGCCGGAGCCGTTATGCACCATTAAGGAGGTCTCCGAGGCCTTCGCAGTGCCGTTGCAGACTGTCTATGGTTGGACCCGTCAAAAGTGTTTCGATGGGTTGCCAGTGCTGCCGGTGCGCAAGCTGGGTAGCCGTGTGCGTGTGCGTGTGCGTGATCTGGAGAAGCTCGACGAGCGTCTGAGTGCCCGCCCCGCCGTTTCTTTTTTTTGTGGAGGAAATGCCGCGAATGACTGACCTTCATTCATTCACTGGCTGCTGTGGAGCAATTGCAACGGGCATTGTGCATGCTCAGCAGGTGGCAGGCTCCCGAATGGGTTCAGCGACGGGGGAAAAGTCGGCATTGTGCGCGGGTGCCGCTGGCCGTGCGTCCTGGGCGCAGATCGAGGGCGGAACTGCTGGCGAATTGGGCCGGACTAGATTTGTAATCTGTTACTATTTGCGGCCATCACTAGGGGAAATGGCGCTATCCGCTGGCTTTAGATGGTTGCTTGGATTGGCGAAGGCCGGACCTGCTGCCGTCGGCGCTGGTCTCGCGGTTCAATTTCAGGAGGGGGGGAGGGGGTCGCGCACGCTGCGCGCCCGCTCCCACCTAATCCATTTCAAGGGAGAGAAAATTTTCACATTGCCCGCCTAACTATGAATGACATACACAACCAATGTCCGCAGTGCCTCATGGGTCATACCATGGGCTGCGACGAAATCGACTGTCCCGGTGAAGCGGGAATGGTGCCAAAAAAAGAAGGGGGCGCGGCTGTCATGGATGGCGCTTCGATGAAGATTCTCACGACGATGGGCCTGCGCATCTGCGAGCTGGAAGCGCTGATTGTGCGCGGTGGCAACTACTTCGCAGGCCATGAGAGCGGCGGAACCGGCGTGAAGTCCGACATCATGAGCGAGGCTGGGCGAATCCTTGGCACAAAAAAAGAAAGGGGCGCGGTATGACTCTCACGCCCGAATTGATTCAAGCGCGGCTGGATGCGTTCAGAGAGCAAGCCCTGTTCATCCAGGCGACGAAAGAAGAGGAACGCAGCCAGCAGGAACGTGACTGGCTGGCATGGGCAGAGCGGCGGATTCATGCTTTGCAGAAGGAGGCGCTGTTATGAGTGCCCAGGACAAGCTCATTGAGGCACGCCGCCTTGTCAGTGAGGTGCAGCGGGAAGTGACCGATGCGACGGGCAAGACGGCGCTGCTGTTTGCTACCAGTGAAATCAATGCGGTGCTGGCCGTGCTTAACCACGATCTACCCACCGAGAGCAAATCTGTGCGAGATCCATTTAACTGCGACATCCGCCGATGAGCTACCTACCGAAAACTGAACTGCCAGTGCATACCGCTGTGCTCGTCTGCGAGGTGCGCGGCGGGGAGCTGTGGCCGTTGGGGCGCGTGGATCTGCGCACGGATGACCATGCGGTGATTGTCAGCGGAAAAAAGAACGCGCCTCTAATGATCGCTCCCATGGAGAAGGCGCACGCGGCCTGCGTCCGACACACGGCAGCGCAAGCCGCAGCGGAACGCATTGCCCAAATCAACCAAGAATCGACCGAATCATGATTATTACACGCCGAGAACTCGACAAGGAACATCGCCGTTCCATTCACACGAAGAAACCTGCCACCACGCCGGAGGAAAAAAGGGCGCGGCTGGTGCGCTGGAAGCTACTATACCGGCAAGGGGTGCGTGGCATGGTGCTGTGCAATCGTGTCGGCATGCGCCCGGTAGTAGCACGCCGATGGGCCGCAGAGCTTGGCTTTGACATGGAGGGACTGGCATGAAGCTGAAACCTTCCACGACTCCCTGCGCCTGCTGTGCGGCCATTGCGGCACTGCTGAAGAAAGCCCAGGCGGGACAAAAGAAAGCGCGGGTGTCGAAGTCGGCGCTACGAAACAAGACCATGGAGGACCGGCACTGATGGATCATTTCAATATCAAAACCACGGAGATGCGGGCCGTTGCATTCACCAGCGCACCGATGAAAGAGCGCGGGATCTGGCTGACTTTGATGCTGCATTGCGTTGCCACGGAGAAGGCAGTCATTGAATCTTGCCGAAATTGGCCCGAAAAAAACTGGTTATCGGTGCTTGGAGTCTCAAAAGCAGACGTAATCAAGGGAGGTTCCATGTGGGAATGGGTCAATGATGACCTGATGGTGTGGAATTTTCCACACCATCATCTGAAAGTTCTTGCTGTGAAACGGGCACAAGGCCCCAAGGGAAAAGATGGTGGACGCCCAAAAAATGGAAACCCTGATGGGTTTCCCACAAGGCTATCCCATGATCATACCCATGCCGAAACCCTAAAAGATAAGGTAATAGAAAGAGAAAATAAAGAGAAGGAAAGGGAATACGCGCACACCCTGCCAGATTCATCGTCGATTTCATCGACTGAGTATGAGCCAGAAAAAAAAGAAGGGGGCGCGGGCGTCCCTGTGACAGTGGAAGAGGCACTGGCATATGCTGAGAGCTACTCCAAGGGCAATGCGGAAATGCTCATTATCGAGGATGTTAGCGTGCGGAACTGGTTTGATGACCGCTGTTCCTGTGGCTGGCAGCCGGTGCGCAGTGGCATGCAGGTGCCGATTCCTGACTGGCGGGCGGACCTGCGCAAGTGGGCCCGCGAGGACAAGCGCCGCAACGGTTATGCCACAGTGCCCGCCGCGAAAAAAGAAAAGGCGGTGCCGGTGGAAGTGGAACCGGAGGGGTGGTGGGATGCTTGGCCGGAGCTATGGCCCGGTGTTCCACTTCCGACAAACTGGCACGGCATTCCAGAAAGCTGGAAGTCTGATTTGAGAATAAAAATAGATGACATGAAACTATGAACGACGAAACAAATATTGCCGAGCGCAAGCTGGCTGCGCTGAATCAAAGCATGCCGTTCAGCGATGAGGCGGAGAAGGGGTTGCTGTCCTGCCTGCTGCAAGATCCCGCCGAGCGGGTGCTGGAATGCCAGCGGGATTTGCTGCCAGAGGCGTTTTACCATGTGCAGAACCGCACGGTGTATGAACTGCTGCTGGACATGCAGGCGAAGAGTGAGCCGGTGGAGCCTGCGTCGGTGACGCATCGCCTGCGGGACATGGGCAAGCTGGATGAGGTGGGCGGTCCTGCTGCGCTGTCGGAGTTGTTCGCGTTCGTGCCGATCTCTTCGCATTACCCGTTTTACAAGAAATCATTGATCGAAAAGTGGTTGATGCGTCAACTCGTCAATGCAAGTGCCGAGGGCATGGAGGAAGCCTTTGCGCATGGAAGCGCACCAGAGCTTGAGGATGCTGCACAAGTCGTGGCGCGTGCGGAAGAAAGGATTTTCAAAGTGCTGGAAGCGGCGAGTGCTAACAAGGGCGGGCCGGAAACGCAGGTGCTTAATTCGCAGGCCATGACGCACGACTGGCTGGATGCGTTTCAGCGGATCTGTGACAATCGCGGCAAGGTGATGGGTGTGCAGACGGGCTGGGCCGATGTGGACCGCACGTTTCATGGACTCGCGCCGGATGCCGATGGTGACTTGCTCATGATCGGTGCTTTCCCTGGCATGGGAAAAACGGTGGGCGCGGTGTCGTTGATCGAGCACATCGCGGTGGAATGCAAGGTGCCGACGCTGGTGTTTCCGCTGGAGATGGGACGCACGGGGATGGGGCACCGTTTGTATCTGGGACGCAGTGGCGTGAATGTGAACGTGTCACGCAACGGCATGATGAAACGCGAGGACAACGGCGCGGTGTCGCGTGCTGCGCAGGAAATTTCCATGGCTCCGATTTTCTGGGACCACAAGAGCAGCATCACCACGGCGGAGCTTCGGGCCAAGGTGCAACTGCATGTGCGCAGGCATGGCGTCAAGGTTGTGGTGATAGATCACTTCGGCCAGCTCAAGCCAAGCAGTGACCATGGGCGCAAAGACGAGAGAATCGGCCAGAAAGAAATCATGGAATGCTTGCATGAGATTCGGCGCAATCTTGGCGTGTTAGTTATCTTGTTTGTGCAGCTCGATAAAAAAGCACGCGAGAAACAGGACCGGAATCGCCCGCCGACACCTGGGGATATTCGCGGTGCTTCGGAAATGGTGGAGTATCCGACGCACATCGCGTTTATTCATCGCCCACCTGAAGTGCGCGACTGGTCGGCACTGGATGAGAAGGAGCAGGAGCGCTGGGAGAGCTTGACGCATGGCTTTCGCGTGGACTGCCCGGAGCGGTGGCATGATGGGCGCGGACTGCCAGCGCATATTAGCGTGGCAAATGCCGACTACAACGAGCACAGCAGATTCATCATCGCCAAGAACCGCTGGGGCGCGACGACGGATGATATTTGCCTGCGGTTCAAGCCCTCACTGCAACGCTTTGAAGGACGCACCACGCATCTTTACTCCAATAACGACAAGAACCGGCAGGTGGTGCTGCCGGGGTTTTAACGATGAGGCCAGCAACGGGCAGGCTGACCGCAACCAATCTTCAAACCACTGAAAATATGACCGAAGAAATCAAACTTCCAACTACGAGCGATCCTGCCCGTTGCGCTGCACCGTATGGTTCAGTGTGGGTCGAGACGAAAGACCGGATGCCAACTGCTGCCGATGCCCCCAACAGAATGGGGCATGTGATCTGGATGGTGTGCGATGGCTTCGTGTGTGAACCGTCGAAAGATCCGTGGAACTGGAAATGCCCCAAGTGCTGCGATGCCGTCGCATGGATGCCGATTCCTCCACACGCAAAATGGTATCCACTGAACGTCCAGAATCAGGCACAGCCGGATAATCAGAATCAACCCTCAAACCACTGAAAATATGACCGAAGCAACTTATACACAAAAACCAGACAGCGAGGCTGTTGACCCTGCATCCGCTGGTTCGGGGTGGATTTTGTGCGCCGATAGAATGCCTGACCTTGACGAGATCGTGTTTTTATTCGCTCCCCCCGACTGGATCATAGTCGGCAACCGCTCTGATGATGGAGAGGGCTGGCTGTGGGGAAGATGCTACGGGCATTTTTGGTGGGACGCCAACGCATTTCGATGGGATGGCGACTGCGAGCAGGATGACGACTACAAGCCGACGCACTGGATGCCGCTGCCCTATCCCCCGAACGATTAAGCTCATG
>Ga0209085_1001362_pt1 | contig 15172 bp, 13 predicted proteins | sample C_131016_EF_Meta_FD_187310 | JGI IMG/M metagenome (GOLD analysis project Ga0209085, IMG submission 187310) | Freshwater microbial communities from Lake Croche, Canada to study carbon cycling - C_131016_EF_MetaG (SPAdes) (version 2) | ecosystem: Environmental > Aquatic > Freshwater > Lake...
TCACGAATTGCGGCCCGCCGCCGCGCCGCCCCCAATGCCAGAGCAGCAGTTTCACGGCGCGTCGGGGAAGAAGCGCACCCCGGCCCGGGCCTTGCCGCCGGCAATGCCGATGGGCGTGCCATCCGCCCGCCAGCAGGCGGCGCCCTCCATCATGCCATCGGCGTGGAAGCGGATGGCGCACATGCCGCCCGCCACCGTGGCCACTTTCTGCACCGGGTGGCCCATGGCGGTGAGGGCGGCGCGGGTGGCGTCGTCAAAGCCGGCCTCGACTTCCAGATTGCCGCCCTGGGTCCAGATGCGCGGGGCTTCCACCGCCTCGGCCAGGGACATGCCGTGATCGACCAGGTTCAGCACCGCCTGGAAGGTGCTGGCGAAGATGCGCAAGCCCCCAGGCAGGCCGAGCGCCGCCCAGGGGCGGCCATCCTTGAGGATCATCATCGGCGACATGGAGGTGGTGACGCGCTTGCCCGGGGCTATGGAATTGGCCAGCCCGGGCCGGGGGTTGAACAGCGCCATGTAGTTGTTCGGGATCAGGCCGGTTTCGGGCAGCAGGAAGCGGGCGCCGAAGAGCGAGTTGATGGTGTGGGTGGCGGCGACGATGCGCCCCTCCGAATCGGCCACGGTGAGGTGGGTGGTGTGGGCCTCGCCTGGGGCCACGCCCGGGCCCCAGGCGCGGGCGCGGGTGGGGTCGAGTTCCGCCCGGCGCTGGGCGGCGTAGTCCTTGGAGATCAGGCGTTCCACCGGCACGCTGACAAAGGCTGGGTCGGCGGTGGCGGCGGCGCGGTCGGCAAAGGCCATTTTCAGCGCCTCGGCCACCAGATGCAGGCGGGCGGGGTTGCCGAAGCCCAGGGCCGCGATGTCGAAGCCCTCCAGCAGGTTCAGCATTTGCGCGACATGCACGCCGGCGGCCGAGGGCGGCGGCGGGGCCAGCACCTCGAAGCCACGATAGAGGCCGCGAATGGGCGCGCGTTCGATCATGCGCTGTGCTGCGAGGTCGGCCAGGGTGAGGATGCCGCCGCGGGCGGCGATGTCGCGCGCGGCCGAGGCGCCGATGGCGCCGCCATGCAGCGCCTCTGGGCCGCCGACGGCGATGGCCTCCAGGGTTTCGGCCAAGGCGGGGTTGCGCAGCGTGGCGCCGGCGGCGATGGGGCTGCCGCCGGGCAGGAAGAGTGCCGAAATGGCGGCATCGCGCGCCATATCGGCGCCCGCCTCGGCGGCGCAATCGGCGAGGTAGGGGGAGACGGTGAAGCCGCGCCGGGCGAGGCGAATCGCCGGCTGCAGCACATCGGCCAGGGAAAACCGGCCGCCCCGCGCCAGGGCCGCACTCCAGGCCAGCAGATTGCCCGGCACGGCCACGGAGAGGGGGCCTACCATATTCACCCGGCCCTCGGCCTCGATCACCAGCGGGTCATCGGGTTTGGCCGGGGTAAACATGGTGGCGTGGGCGGCGGCGGGAGCGGTGGAGAGGCCATCGAGGATGGTGTGGCTGCCATCGGCCTGCCGCAGGTGGAACACCCCGCCGCCGAAGAGGCCGACCATCATCGGCTCGCAGACCGCGAGGGCCAGCAGCCCGGCGACGGCGGCATCGACCGCGGTGCCGCCCTCGGCCAGCATGGTGGCGGCGGCGGCCGAGGCGGCGGGGTGGTTGGTCACCACCATGGATTGGCCGAAGGCCGGGCGTTTCTGCGTTGTCATTGCTCTAAACTAGGGCATTGATTGCTGGTGTGGGAACAGCCGCGCGGCCAGGCGGCGTGGCTTTACTCCGCCGCACCCTGGGTGATCAGGCCATCCTCGATATCGCGCTGCACCAGTGCGGGGTCACGTTGCGCTGCGTCGCCCATGCCGCCGCCGCCGGGCAAATGCAGCACCAGATGCCGGCCCTTGGGGATCACCTGAAACCCCTTGGTGCGCAGGGTGGTGCCATTGGCATCATCCAGCGAGACCCGGCCCGAGGCGCCATCGCCGCCGCCGAAGCGGCCCTTCGGCGCATTCGCCACGCGGTCGAAGATGGCGTTGACGGCGAATTCGGCGTTGCCCTTGGCGCCGATTTCCATGATCTGGCCAAAGCCGCCGCGGGTTTTGCCGGGGCCGGCGGAATCGGGGCGCAGTTCCTTGCGCCAGAAGATCACCGGGGCGACGTTTTCGGTGGCCTCCACGCTCATGGTGCGCACGCCGGAGGGGAAGGCGGTGCCGTCCAGCCCGTCTTTCGTCGGGCGCGCGCCGGTGCCGCCGGAATTGAAGGTGATGATCTCGAAATCATCGACCTCGGCATCCTGGCCGGAGACCTGGGAGCCACCGCGCAGCGGCGGGTTCCACAGGGCGGAGGAGCCTTCGGCGGCGACGCGGCCCGGCACGGCCTGGCCCAGGCAGCCCATCATCAGATCGGGGATCAATTGGCCGACCACGTGGCGGACGCTGACGGGGTAGGGGCGGGGGGCGTTGAGGATGCAGCCCTCGGGGATGACCATGCGGAAGGGGGCGAGGCTGGCCCAGTTGTTGGGGATGTCCGGAGCCACCACCACCTTGATGCCAAAGCAGGAATAGGCCCGGCAATAGGCTGGCGGGACGTTGATGCCGCGGTTCGACAGGCCCGAGGTGCCGGCGTAATCGACCACGATCTCGTCCTGCGCCACGGTGAGTGCGGCCCTGAGGGTAACCGGCGCCTCATAGCCATCGGAGTTGATGCTGTTGTGGAAGGTGCCGCGCGGCAGGGCGTTGATGGCGGCCTGGGTGGCGGTGAGCGAGGCGTCGAAGATGTAGCTGGCCAGGCTGTCGAGGCCATCGAGGGCGTATTCATCGAGCATTTCGGCCAGGCGCTTGGCGCCGGCATCGTTGCAGGCGCAGAGGGAGTAGATGTCGCCCTCGAGTTCGACCGGGGTGCGGGAGCCGACGCGGATGAAGTCGAAGAAGGTCTCGTTCGGCTTTCCGGCCTCGAAGCATTTCACGATGGGGATATAGAGGCCTTCCTCGAAGACCGAACGGCCCTCGGGGCCCATACCCAGGCCGCCGATATCGATGATATGCGCGGTATTGGCGAAGAGGCCGACGATTTTTCCGTGATGGAAGGCGGGGGAGACGACGGTGAGGTCGTGCAAATGCCCGGTGCCGAGCCAGGGGTCGTTGGTGATGTAATGGTCACCCTCGCGCATGGTCTCGGCGGGGAATTTCGCCAGGAAATGGCCCACCGATTCCATCATGGAATTGACGTGGCCGGGGGTGCCGGTCACCGCCTGGGCCAGCATGCGGCCCTGCAGGTCAAAGACGCCGGCGGAGAGATCGCCCGCCTCGCGCACCGTGGTGGAGAAGGCGGTGCGGATCATCACCTGCGCCTGTTCCTCGACCACCGCGATGAGGCGGTTCCATTGGATTTGGCGTTGGATTTTTTCGAGGGGGTTGTTGTGGGTCATGCCAATTGATGTCCTGGGTTGCGCTTCGATGTCACGGCGTCCGGCGCGCGGCGCAGCATGAGATGCGGCGCGCGGTCGGGGAAGAGTGAGGCAGCAATTTTCAGCGGCCAGATGTCGTGCTGGGCCGGCTTTGCGACGGGGGCTGGGTTCACGGGTATTCTCTGCCCTCCAGCGTCATGAGCCCCAGATGCTCAACAAACGGCTCAAAATCCCTGTCGCTGTGCAATAACGGCACATTGCGCGTGATGCACCAAGTGGCGATGAGGCAATCCACTGTTTTGCGCACGGTGATGCCCTGGCGGCGCAAATGGCGATAATGCCCGGCAGCGCCCAGCGCTGCCTCGGTGCCGCCGAGCCGCACTTGGGGAAAAGACAGCAGGACTTCCCTGGTGCGGGCATGCGCCCGCTCATCCGCTATGCCGCGCAGCACTTCCAGCAGCACGAGGTCGCCCATCAGGATGGCGGGCGGATCATCCTCCTCGCTTTCCGGATCAAGCGCTTCGAGCAGCCCGCGCAGGGCGAGGGTCTGGGATGTCGGCACGCCGCGGAGATGGTCGATCCAGACCGAGCTGTCGACGAAGACGCTGTTCAACCTGGCTCCGGCGTGTCGCGGCGTTGGGCATCAAGGTCACCCTGCCATTCGACCTGGCCGAAAAGCGCCAGGGCCGAGGCCTGCCGCTTGCGCCGGGCCAGCAGGCGCAGCGCGGCTTCCACCGTCTCGCGCTTGGTCCGCAGCCCGGTCGCTTCCATGGCCTCGGCCATTAGGCGGTCGTTGATGTCGATATTGGTGCGCATGGCCCATTCATGTGTAAAACTACGCTCGGTTCATACACATTTCTGGGCCATGTCGCAAGGCTTTCATGCTTCCCGCACCAGTTCCAGATAGCCCAGCCCATCCACCCCGCAGGCCCAGCCTGGGCCCACCAGCGTGCTGGTTTCGTCCTCGGATATGATGCAGGGGCCCATGACCCGGCAGCCTGGCGGCATGGTGCTGCGGTCATAGACCGCCCAGTCAGCGCCCGCGCCAGTGGCGGTGTCGAGCACCGATTGGTGGCGGATGGGCTGGGGGGCGGGGGCGGGGGCGGGTTCGGCCACCGGCTCCACCGCATCGATCAGGGTGCTGACGACGACGGCGAAACTCATCACCTCGACATCGCTGCCGGGCACCGGGCGGTCATAGAAGCGGGCATATTCGGCGTCGTAATCGGCGCGGATTTTTGCCACATCTCCGGGCGTCAGGTCGCCGGCCGGCATGGCCACGGCAATCTCATGGCCCTGGCCGACATAGCGCATATAGGCGGTGCGGGTTTCGCTGGTGGGGGCGCCGAAGCTGCCGGCGGCGACCACGCGGGCGGCTTCGGCGCTCATATCGGCCAGCAGGGCATTCACCCCCGCCACGTCGAAACTGCCGAAACGCTGGTAGAGGCTGCGCACCACCTCATAGGCCACCGGGGCGCGCAGAAAGCCGATGGCGCTGCCCACGCCGGCGCCGCTGGGCACCAGCATGCGGCTGACGCCGATTTTTTCCGCCACGCGGTAGCCATGCACCGGCCCGCCGCCGCCAAAGGCGACCACGGTGCGGCCCTCATAGGTCTTGGCTGATTCAATGGCATGCACACGCGCGGCATTGGCCATGTTTTCATCCACCATCTCGACCACGCCGAGGGCGGCCATGCCGGCCTCCAGCCCCAGGGGCTTGCCCACGGCGGAGAGCATCGCGGCCCCGGCCTGGGCGGGGTAGAGGGTGAGCGCGCCGCCGGCGAAGGTTGCCGGGTCGTAACGGCCGAGCAGGAGGTTGGCGTCGGTCACCGCAGGCTTCTCGCCGCCGCGGCCGTAGCAGGCGGGGCCGGGCACGGCGCCGGCACTTTCCGGCCCCACCTGGATGCGGCCCAGCCCATCGACATGGGCGAGCGAGCCGCCACCGGCGCCGATCTCCACCATCTCGATGACGGGGATGCGCAGTGGCAGGCCGGAGCCTTTCTGGAAGCGGCCGATGCGCGCCACCTCGAAGCTGCGGCTGGCCTGGGGGGCGAAATTGTCGATCAGGCAGACTTTGGCGGTGGTGCCGCCCATGTCGAAGGAGAGCACCTTCGACAGGCCCTTTTGCCTTGCCACGAAGGCGGAGAAAATCGCCCCGCCTGCGGGGCCGCTTTCCACCAGGCGGATGGGGAATTTCGCTGCCGTCTCGATGGAGGTGAGGCCGCCGCCGGAGAGCATCATGAAGACCGGCACGGCCATGCCCATGCCATCCAGCCCAGCGCGCAGGCGGGCGAGGTAGCCCGCCATCAGCGGCTGCACATAGGCATTGGCGACGGTGGTGGAAAACCGCTCCCATTCGCGCATTTCGGGGCTGACTTCGGAGGCGAGCGAAATCCGCACCTCGGGCCAGATGGCCCGGGCGATCTCGGCCGCCTTTTGCTCATGGGCGGGGTTCACGAAGCCATGCATGAAGCCGATGGCCAGCGACTGCATGCCCTCATCGCGCAAAAAGCGCACGGCATTGGCCACCGCAGCCTCATCGAGGGGGCGAAGGATCTTGCCGGTATTGTCCAGCCGTTCGGCCACCGGCACGCGGTGGCGGCGGCGGACGAGCGGCTGCGGCAGGTCGATATTTAGGTCGTATTGGTCGTAGCGGCTCTCATTGCCCAAAGCGAGGACGTCGCGGAAACCCTCGGTGGTGATGAAGCCGGTGGGGGCGCCCTTGCGCTCGATGATGGCGTTGGTGGCGAGCGTGGTGCCGTGGATCATCAGCGATACATCGGCCGCGGTCAGCCGAGCGCGGGCGAGGACGGCGCGCACACCCTCCAGCACGCCCTCTTCAGGGGCGGCGGGGGTGGTGAGGACCTTGACGGTCCAGCGCTGGCCCTCCTGCTCGAGGACCACATCGGTGAAGGTTCCGCCGATATCGGCGGCAATGCGGGCATTCATCGATCAGAAACCCCGTACCATGCCGCCATCGGCGCGCATGATCTCGCCGGTGATATAGGCGGCGGGCTGGCCGCAGAGGAAGGCGACGAGCGGGCCATATTCATCGGCCTCGCCATAGCGCTGGGCGGGGATGGTCTTGCTGCGTTCGGCGATGACCTCATCGATGCTCTTGCCGGTTTTGGTGGCCAGGCCCTGGGCGGTTTCCAGGCTGCGATCGGTGCGGATGGCGCCGGGGGCGACGATATTCACCGTCACGCCATCGCCTGCCACCTCGGCGCTCAGCGTCTTGAGATAGCCCATCACCGAGGCGCGCAGCGCGTTGCTCAGCACCAGATTGGGAATGGGCTGCTGCATGCCGGTGCTGCCGACATTGATGATGCGGCCGAATTTTTGCGCCCGCATCGCCGGCAGCAGTTTTTTGGTGATGTGGATGGGGGCGGCGACGATGCGCTGGAACCAGGGCAGGAGAAGTGCTTCGTCCAGTTCCAGCGCGGTGCCGGGCGGCGGGCCGCCATGGTTGAGGATGAGGATATCCACGCCGCCCATCGCCGCCACGGCGCCATCGGCCAGCCGGTCCATATCCTCATTGCTGGCGACATCGGCGGGGATGCCGATGGCCGAGGCGGCGCCCAGGGCGCGCAGTGCTGCGGCCGCCACATCCAGGCTGGCCTGGCTGCGGCCGCTGATCACGAGGTGGCAGCCCTCGCGCGCCAGCGCATCCGCCACGCTGCGCCCCAGGCCCTTGGATGCACCCATCACCAGCGCGCGCTTGCCCTGCAAACCCAAATCCATGCTCAAACTCCCGAGTGAATGTTATGGCAGGACAATCCAGCACCCGCACTGGGCTGGCAAGCCGTGGCGCTGATACGCCGGGCCTATTGCCGGGACGCCTGGCCGTTGTCGCTGGTGGAGGGAGTGTTTAGCGTGTGATCCGAATCGCCAGGATTTTCATCATGACCACCTCCCTCCGTCGCCATCTGCTTTTGGCCAGCCCCGCCCTTTTGCTGGCGGCCTGCGCCAGTGAGACGCCCGAGCCGGTGGCCTCGGCGCCGGTGACACCTGCGGCTCCCGCGGCCCCCCCCGCTGAGGTCCCGGCCAATGCCCGGCCCGATGCCCGGGTTGAGATGAGCAATTGGCAGGTTGGCTATATTGGTCAGGTTGGCTGGGGCAGTGGCGTGCTGACTTATCGCGGCCGGCGGCTGCCCTTCCGGGTGCGCTCGGCCGGGGTGGGCGGGCTTGGCGTGGCGCGCGTCACTGCGACCGGCGATGTGTTTGATATGCGCGATGTCAGCCTCTTTCCTGGCACCTATGTCCAGGCGCGCGGTGGCATGGTGGTGCCGGGCGCCCAGATGACCGGGTTTGTCTGGCTGCAAAACGCCAATGGTGTGCGCATCCGCTTGCGGCCGCGCCGCACTGGCCTGGCCCTGCAATTGGGTGCGGATGGCGTGTTGATTGAAATGCGCTAAACCCTTGGATGTCTTTCGCCTGGGGAAACATCGATGTCCAAGCCCATTTTGCTCGTCACCCGCAAGCTTCCTGCGGAGATTGAGGCGCGTGCCGCGCGTGATTATGACGCGCGGCTGAACCCGCATGACGAGAAGTGGTTCCGCGATGGGATGGAAATTGCCCGCCGTGCCATTGAGGCGCGCGCCGATGGCGTGCTGATCGCCGCGGGCGACCCGATGAACGCTGCGGTTTTTGCCGCCCTGCCGGAGAGCGTGAAAATCGTCACCACCTTCTCGGTGGGTTACGACCATGTGGATGTCGCCGCCGCAAAGGCGAAGAACATCATCGTGACCAATACGCCCGAGGTGCTGAGCTTTGCCACCGCCGAATGCGCCTTCACCCTGCTGCTGATGGCCGCCCGCCGGGCCGGCGAGGGCGAGCGCATGGTGCGCGCCAACACGTGGGAAGGCTGGGCGCCGACGCAACTCATGGGCGTGACGCTTGAGGGCAAGAAGCTTGGCATTCTGGGCTTTGGCCGTATTGGCCAGAAGCTGGCCGCCATGGCGCGCGGCTTTGGCATGCAGATCCATTATCGCGACCTGCGGAAACTGCCGGCCGAGGTGGAGCAGGGTGCGATTTTCCACGAGACGGATGAGGGGTTCCTGCGCGCAATCGACATGCTCTCCATGCATGTTCCGGGTGGCGATGGCAGCCGCAAATGGCTTGATGCGGCGCGGCTGGCCCAGATGAAGCCGGGCAGCATTGTCATCAACACCGGCCGTGGCGGCAGCGTGGATGATGCGGCGCTGGTGGCGGCACTCGCCTCTGGCCATATCCGCGCCGCTGGCCTTGATGTCTATGATGGCGAGCCCAAGGTTTTCCAGGGTTATCTGGGGCTGGAGAATGTGGCGCTGCTGCCGCATCTGGGCAGCGCCACCATTGAAACCCGCGACGCGATGGGCGAGCGGGCGCTGCAGAACCTAGATTGCGTTCTGCGCTATGATTTGCCGCCGCCGCATCGGGTGGCCTGAGCTTTGCCGTTTGGGGGGCAGCCAGCCCCTCGACAGGGAGCCCCTGGCCGGGTCAATTGCCGGCTGCGCAAAGACCAAGGAACCACGCCATGCTGTTCGACTTCGAAGCCCTGCCTGCCCGGGAGCGCTATAAGCTGCTCGTCTCCACCATCGTGCCCCGCCCGATTGCCTGGGTGGTGACGCAGGATGAAGCAGGGGTGGTGAATGCCGCGCCCTATTCATTCTTCAACGCCTTTTCCGATGACCCGGCGGTGGTGGCCATTGGCTGCGGCCCGCGCCCCGAGGGCGGTGCGAAGGACACGCTGGGCAATATCAAGGCGACCGGCCAATTCGTTGTCTGCCTCGTGCCGGGCTCGGCGCTGGAGCAGATGAATTTGACCGCGATCGATTTCGCGCCGGGCGTGGACGAGCTTGATGAGGCGGGGCTGCACAAGCTGGCCAGCACCAAGGTCAAGCCGCCGCGCATCGCCGAAAGCCCGGTGGCGTTTGAGTGCGAGATTTTTCAGATGGTGCCCGTCGGCCACCACACCATCGTCATGGGCAAAATCCTGGCGCTGCATGTGAAGGATGAGGCAGTGCTGGACGCCGAGAAGAACTATATCGATACGCCGGCGCTTGATCTGGTGGGCCGCATGCATGGCCGGGGCTGGTATGCCCGCACGACGGACCGCGTTGATGTGCCGCGCTACACGGCGGCGGAATGGGCTGCGCTCAAGGCCTCGAAGGGCTAAACCTTTGCCGCGGGCCTGTTTTCAGGCCCGCGGTCGTGAATTGTGGCTAGGCCGCCAGGCGCGGGTTGCGCAGGAAGCGGCCGGGGGCCGCGCTGGTCAGCCCCTCGGCATTCAAGGTGGCCTCGCCATTGTTCCACACCCGGTGGATGCCCAGCGAGGTGAGGGTGGGGGTCTTATAGGTGGCGCGATCGGCCACCGTCGCCGGGTCGAACAACACCAGATCGGCGTAATTGCCGGGGCGGATGGTGCCGCGCTGCTGCAGGCCGAAGACGGCGGCGGTGCGGCCGGTCATTTTGTGGATCGCCGTCTCCAGGCTGAAGAGTTTTACATCGCGCACGTAATGGCCGAGGACGCGGGGGAAGGTGCCCCAGAGGCGGGGATGCGGCACCGCGTCATGCGGAATGCCATCAGAGCCGATCATGCTGCGGGGATGGGCCATGATGCGGCGGACATCGGCCTCATCCATCTGGAAATAGATCGCGCCGGCGGGGAGTAGTTTTTCGGCGGTGGCCTTGCGGGTCATGCCCCATTCGCGGGCGACGTCATCGAGGTCCCGCCCGGCGACCTCGGGGTGGGGGACGGACCAGGTGATTTGCACCGGCACATCCTGGCGCAGCCGCTCGGGCATCATCACCGTCGAGCCGGCGGGGTAGGGGTAGACGTCAAAGGCCACCGGCTGGTCCTGGCCGAGGCTGTCGATCAGCGCCAGGGTCTCGCGCGAGCGGCCGAAATTTTCCGGCATCGAGCATTTATGGTGGCTGATGATAACCTCGACCGGGCGTTCGGCGGTGCCGGTTTCGCGGCCGATGCGCAGGGTTTCGCGGATGCTGTCGAGCACATTATCGGCCTCGTCGCGCATATGCGTCATGTAGATGCCGCCATGGGCGCGCAGCGCCTCGCCCACCGCGATCACCTCATCGGTCGTCGCCTGGGCATTGGGGGCGTAGTAAAGGCCGGTGGTGAAGCCGGCCGCACCCTGGGCCAGGGCCTCGCCCAGCCGGGCCTGCATGGCGGCGATTTCGCGGTCATTGGCGGCGCGATAGACATCGCCCTCCATGGCTTCGACGCGCAGCGACATATGGCCGCAGAAGGCGAGGGTATTGACGTTGGTGGGGCGCTTTTCCAGCGCCTCGGCATATTCGGCGAAACTGCCCAGGGTGAACCAGCTCTCATCGCCCAGCAGGTCGAGCGGCGGCGGCGGGCGCTTGGTCATGCGCAGTGGCGCGAGCGAGACGCCGCAATTGCCCACCACCACGGTGGTGACACCCTGGCTGACCTTGCAATGCTGGCAGGCGGGGCCGCAGAGCACGGCGCGGTCATCATGGGTATGGGCGTCGATAAAACCGGGGGCGAGGGCGAGGCCGGTGGCGATGACCTCCTCCTGACCGGCGGCGCTGCCCAGATCGCCCATGGCGATGATGCGCTCGCCATTCACCGCCACATCGCCCTGGAAGCGCGGCGCGCCGGTGCCGTCGATGATCGTGGCGTCACGGATGATCAGGTCGCATCGAAAAGCCATTATGTCGTTCCTCAGGGCCGGGCTGGTGTTCAGGGTAGAATGCTAGGTTGCGGCTGATAGCGCCAGCCCGGGCCTCAGCCAGCGATGGCGCCCAGCATCCGGGTGATGAGGGGGTTTTCCGGGTCGCTGAAGGGGGCGAGCACGGTGAAATGGTTCAGCCCTGGCAATTCCTCGGCCGTGCCACCCCAGGCGGCGGCGAAGTCGCGGGTCTGGCGGCGGAATTCGCTGCTTTCGGCGCTGCCCACCACGGCATGCAGCCAGCCCCGCGCCGGCGGCAGGAAGCGGGGCGAGAGGGCCTGCGCCTCGGCCGCGCTGAGTTGCAATGCCGCGCCGATGGTGGTGTGGCGCAGCGGTGCCAATTCGAAGACGCCGGAGACGGGCAGGGCTGCCGGCACATGCCCGCTGGCCAGCAGCATGGCCGCCAGATGGCCACCGGCGGAATGGCCAAAGGCCAGGGCAGGGCGGCGGGGCAGTGCGGCGCAGGCGGCCTGCACCTGGCGCAAAATCTCGCGGATGGAGACGGCGGGGCAGAGATCAAAGCCCAGCACCGCCACCGCCACGCCATGGGCGTTCAGCCCTGCGGCACAATGGCTGAAGAAGCTCTTGTCGAGCTTTTGCCAATAGCCGCCATGGATGAAGACGGCGATCGGCGCCTCTTGCGGGCCGAAGAGATCGTAGCGCTCGCGCGGCGAGGGGCCATAGGCGATGTCCAATTGCCCGCCCTGGCGGCGATAGGCCGCCGAAGCCGCCGCCCAGCCGGCGATGATGGCGGGATGCTCGGGCACCAGGGCGGGATTGTCGTATTGCCGTTGCAGGGCGGGGTCGTGCTGGGGCTGCATGGCGGCATTTCAGCATGAATGGGCGCGGGCTTCACGCCCCGGGGGCTTCAGGCGGATGCGGCTTGTGGTTCTGCCTCGGCCGCTGTGGTGTGGAGCGGGAAACCCTGGCGCATGGCGGCCTCGAAGCTGGCTGCGATGGCGGCCCAATCGAACTGGGCCCGGGCCAGGGCGCGGCCGCGCTCGGCCCGGGCGCGGGCCTGCGCCGGATGGGCGGCGATATCGGCCAGGGCGCGGTTGAGGCCCGCGGCATCCTCGGCCGGCCAGTACCAATCATCACCACCGGTGCCGCGGACACCGAAGCCATTGGCGATGATGGCGACGCCATGGCCCATATAATCGAACAGCTTGAGATTGGTGCCGGCACCATCGAAGACAAAATGCGGGGCGAAATCGGCGCATTCCAGCAGGGTTACCTTCAGGGCTTCGCTGACGAAGCCAAAGACCCGCTCCTCGAAGCCGATATCGGGCCAATCGGGTTGCAGCGCGGAGGCGATGGCGCCGACGAGCAGGATGGTGCCGGTGAAGCCGGCCGCCTGCAGCATCAGCCGGGTGCGGCGATAGGCTTCGACATTGGGCCTATGGCTGCTGGCGACGATAATGCCGACCATGGTCCCGGCGAGGCCCATCTCGGCGCGCAATTGCTGCCGGGCGATGGGCGGCAGGCTGGGGGCTGGCGCAGCGTTCACCCCATTGGGCACCAAGCTGATCTTGCTGGCGGGCACGTCATAGAGGGCTGCCAGCCTTTGGCGATCGGCCTCGCTGACGGTGGTGACGTGGTTCGCCTGCTGCACCGCCAGTCTTTCGCCCTGATTGAGCTGGCGGAGATAGGGCCCGGTGATATCCCTGGAGGCGCGGCCGGTGCCCAAATACTGGGCCTTGATGTCGTATTCCACATTATGCGCTTCATAGACCGTCAAAACCCGGGCCGGTGCCCAGGCAAAGGCCATGGCGGCCAGATAGGGGTGCGAGGCCACAAGCACATCGCAATCGGCCAATTGGCTGCGCAGCGCGCACAGATACGCTGGCGAGAGGCTATAATCGGCGATGCAGAGCATATCCTGCATCCACAGCCCGGAGACATCCATCATGTGGTGGAAATGCCTTGCATCGGCCTCGGAAGCCCTGGGCAACCAGACCTCGACATGGGGGGCGAGGCGGTAACGCCGCTCATGCGCGGTGTTGCGGAACTCATAGGGCAGGATGGTGATGGCGTTGCGCTCAGAGAATTTGGGCCAGAGCGAGCAATAGCGGGTTTGGCCACCATCGATGGCGGGCCAGACATCGAAGGTGGAGAGGACCGTGATCTTCATGCGGCCAGGTCGCCATCAAGCCGGGCGAGGGTGTCGAGCATCATGCGCGCACTCAATGCCCAGCTATAGGCGCGGCGCCGGCGATGGCCGCGTTCCACCAGCATGGCGCGCATGCCGTCATCCTCGGCCATGGTGACAAGGCCAGCGGCGATGGCCGCGTGATCATGCGGATTGACCAGCATGGCGGCATCGCCGGTGATCTCGGGCATGGAGGCGATGTTGGAGGTGAGCACCGGGCAGCCGCAGGCCATCGCCTCCAGCACCGGCAGGCCGAAGCCCTCATAGAGGCTGGGATAGGCTGAGAAAAACGCGCCGGAATACAGCGCGGCCAATTCCGCATTCGGGACATTGCTCAGGAGATGGACGATATCGCCCATGCCGCGCTCAGCCACGCCGCGGGTGAAGCCATCAAAGCCCCAGCCTGGCTTGCCGACCACGACCAGATCATAGGGGAAGCCACGCTCGCGGAAGGCGATGTCGAAGGCGACCAGCAGGCCCAGATGGTTCTTCCGCGGCTCCAGCGTGCCCACGCAGAGGATATAGGGGCGGGTGGCGAGGCCCAATTTCTGCTGCACCTCCGCCACCTTGGCCGCGGGTTGGCGCTGATATTCGGGGGCGATGTCGATGCCGATATGGCTCACCCTCTCCGGGGCGAGGTTTTCCAGGCGGATCAGATCGGCCCGGCTTGAGGCGGAATTGGCGAAAATATGCGCCGAGCGATGGAAGATGGCGATGTTCCGGGCGAAATTCGCCCGCGCATCGGCCATGAAGAAATCCTTGTGCAGCACCGGGATCATGTCGTGCAGGAAGCTGATGATGCGCAGCCGCTCCATCGGCACCGGCATGAAATGATTGACGAAATAGGTCGTCACGCCCATTTCCAGCAGGCTGTCTTCCAGGGCTGCGATGCGCAGGCGGCGCTCGCTCGCGCGGGAGGTCTCGATCACCGCATTGTAGCGATCATCGAACCGGCCCTGCATCACCTGATAGGTCATGGCGCCGGCGATTTCGACGCTGATCGTCACCTCGTCGGCTTCGCTGGCCAGCGGTTGGAGGGGGATGCGGGCGCGGCCATTGGTCCAGCGATAGCCGGGCTCGGGCACCTCGAAGCCTTCGCCGAGTGCTGGGTCGCGCACCGAAATCAGCCGGGTATTGGCGTCGTCGCGCAGCGTGATTGCGCGCAGGGCAACCCCCAGCATGCGACTGTCACCGCCGCCCCTGGTGTCGCTGGGGCGGGCGGCGCGGCTGCGGAGATAGAAGCTCTCCCGTGGCCGCGGGCCGGTATGGGTGAAGGTCAGGCCCTCGGCCCGGGGGGTGAAGAGCCTGCCATCGATCTCGAAGCGGATGCGCGGATCCTCGGTGGTGATGCCCCGCAGCGGTGGGTCGAAGGCTGGCGTCACTTCGGCATAGATGATCTGCGGGCGGAAATTCAGCTGCGCCAGCAATGCCTCGCGCAGCGGCCCAAGCCTGGAATCGGCCACCAGCACGCAGGAGAATTGCGGATCCAGCGCCGCCGCCGCGTTGAGCAGGCCGACCGAGACCGAGAAAATGCCGCCGGCAATATCCTGCTGGAAGGCCCCGCCATCAAATGCGATTTTCAAGGACGGGCTCTCCCATGTGGCTGGTGTCCAGGGTCAATGCGCGGTGTGGGCGGCATGGAGGGTCTTCAGCCAGAGCCTGGCGGTGTTCTCGGTGCGGAAATGGAAGGCGCGGCGGCGCTGGCCGGCGATCACACGCTCCCGCAGCCCGCTTTCGAGGCTGAGCATGCGCACCAGCGCGGCGGCGGTTTGGGTATCGGCATCGGGCAGCAGGAAGCCGGCATCGCCCATGGTGTCACCCACAGCGCCGGCATTGCGCGCGATCACCGGGCAGCCGGCGGCGAAGGCTTCGATCACCGGCACCATGAAGCCTTCATGCTGCGACATCGAGACAAAGGCATCGGCTGCGGCGAAGACAGTTCT
>Ga0209085_1001367_pt1 | contig 15150 bp, 17 predicted proteins | sample C_131016_EF_Meta_FD_187310 | JGI IMG/M metagenome (GOLD analysis project Ga0209085, IMG submission 187310) | Freshwater microbial communities from Lake Croche, Canada to study carbon cycling - C_131016_EF_MetaG (SPAdes) (version 2) | ecosystem: Environmental > Aquatic > Freshwater > Lake...
TTTTTTTCAAACACATGCGCGCTGGCAAATGACGGGCTTAAGGCTTGCTAAAAATGGCATTTGATTTCGATGCTCCCACCAATCGACTAGAGACAGACTCTATTCGTTGGGATAGCTTTAATAGCGAACAGGTGCTTCCTTTATGGGTGGCTGATATGGACTTTCAATCTCCGCCATGTGTGGTTGAAGCTCTCAGTAACAGAGTTCAGCAAGGCATATTTGGCTACACTCATAGCCCCCATCAAATGAATGCGTTGATTGCGAACTATCTTCACGAACAATACCAGTGGGAAGTAGATCCTGATTGGATTGTCATTCTACCCAGCGTTGTCTCTGGACTCTATACAACCGTCCAGCAACTAACCAGTAAAGATGAAAGTGTTCTTATTCCCAATCCGGTCTACCATCACTTGCGCCTTGCTTGCTCATGTGCCAACAGATCATTTCAGGAAATGCCGCTTGTACTAAACGAGGGGCGTTGGATTTTACCTAGCAATCAATTGCAAGATCTAATAAAGCCCAATACAAAGCTAGCCTTATTCTGCAATCCGCAAAATCCAGGCTCTACTGTTTTCACTAGAGAAGAGTTAAAAGAGTTTGGAAATTTTTGTGTTCAGAATCATTTGTGGATTTGTTCTGATGAAATCCATGCAGGCCTTGTCCTAGAGGAAGATAAAACACATATCCCCTTGGCCAGTATCAGTAAAGAAATTTCCGAGAAAACAATGACTTTGATGTCTTTGAATAAAACGTTCAACTTCCCTGGAATTGGTCTTGCTTGGGCGGTAGCTGAAAATACCACTCTACGCAAAGCAATTCAGACTGGTCTTCACCAAACGATTGCCCCACCATCCCTACTAGCCTATACCGCAACAATGGCAGCAATCAAAGAGGGAGAGCCCTGGCGACAAGAGCTGATCCAATACTTGAGAAGTAATCGAGATTTGATTCACGAAAAGATAAACCGCATTCAGGGATTATCAATAGACAAGATGGAAGGCAGCTATCTCGCCTGGATTGATTGCACCACTCTCAATCACCAAAATCCCTACCAGCTATTCCTAGCTAATGGTCTAGCCACTTCTCCTGGCAGCCAATTTAATCGAGAGAAATTTGTCAGGCTGAACTTTGGGACCCAAAAGGCTAGACTGAATCAAGCGCTCAATATCATCGAATACTGCGCAGGCCTATGATTCCTGACATTCATCAATCACTCAGACCGAAAAGCCTATATCAATTAGGACGCAGCATTCATAGCTGATATTGCATTACCAAGCTTGTAGCCGCTTGTCCATGCCCCCTCTATCGTCGACTCAATAAACCAATCTCCGCAGAGGGCAATATTTCGATTGGCGTCTAAATAAAAATATTGATCCTGAGGATTTTCTACTTTTGCATACCGCCATAGATGACTCTGATACAACTTGCAGGGTTGGCCTGATATTTTTTCAAATTCAGAAACCAATTGGGACTCCACTTGATAATTGGTCATATCAACTCGTTCTTTAGACCACTCATGATTGGCCTGCGCAATCCATGATTCTGAATCTGATCGACCTGGTTTTGAGTTATCTCTAGCAATCCAGCTAAAAGGACTATCGGCAATAAATGCCCCATCAAAAGGGAGAGCGATTGGCTTGTCAAAAAAGGAAATTAAAGTCCAGCAAGGCAACATACTTGCCTTGGCACACATTTCAGACAAGTCTTTAAAATGAATTCCCAATAAAGACTCTGCCTGCTTGGGCGGTATTGCAATGACGATTAAATCAAAAGATTTTGGGTGCTGGCCTTTTTCTTTTGAGAAAAGTATCCAACCCTCTTCAGCCTTAGCAATTTTAGAAATGGTGTGAGAGAGCATTACTGGAATATCGCCGGCTAAATATTTAGCTAATGAATTCATAGTTGGTATGCCAACATAGCGTTGACCTAAATTATCAACTTCAGTAATTTGCTTTTTGTTTATCGAAACAATTTTTCCAAGCCAAGGTTCTATCACGCCTGCCTTAATCCAAGTATTGACCTCTTTCTTGAAAATATCACCCATAGCAGTAAAGTACTGAGCTCCATGATCGGCACCCCAATGCTCAAAAAGCCGATGGCTTGTTCTACCTCCAGGCCCAGTACTTTTATCAAATAAGGTGACTAGCTTGCCTGAAGCCTTAAGAGCCCTAGCGCAGGATATTCCCGCAACACCAGCACCAATAATCGCGACTCTTTGAACGTTTTTCATGATCGATTTAGTATAGCCCGTGATTTTTATTAATACTGTCACATCACTAAAAGATAAATCTGACTTAATTAATGCCAACCTCTCTCGGCAAGCAGATTTATATAAATCATGATTCAATACCCGCATGCTAGATGAACTCATTCGGAACTCTATTCGGGAAATGGTCGGTGGCAGTAGTGGGCCTCCAGTAGCATTTCTAACCCCCAAGGGAGATCGGGGCCTCTTTGGCCCAGAGTCTATGGCCTGGAGAGTCCATGCTGACTTTATCTCGATGATGATTGGGGGTATTAGCTCCTTAGTCCTTCAGGCCCTACACCCTCAAGCATTGGCCGGCGTCTGGGATCATTCAAGCTTCAGAAAAGATCTCAAAGGTAGATTAGGTAGAACCGCCTACTTTATTGCTGCAACAACTTATGGATCTCATGAAATGGCTCATGAGATTATTCAAAAGGTTAATAGAATTCATCAACACATTCATGGTACTGATGAGTTTGGGAAGCCGTATATCGCAACTGATCCTCATCTATTAGCCTGGGTTCATTTGACTGAAACACTCAGCTTTCTAGAGGCCTACCAAAACCATCGACATCCAAAGCTGTGTAGGCAGGAACAGGATCAATACTTTAAAGAAATGAAGGTTTTAGGAGAAATGCTTGGCGCTCAAGATTTACCAAGCACCCTCAAAGGAACGCAAGAGGCAATTGAAGCTTATCTTCCAGAGCTTCACTATGGGGAGCGCGCACAAAGCATCATTCAGCTTCTAGATGATTTTCCCAGTAATTTGCAGTCCAAGCCTTTTGTCAAACTCATTAGTAAAGCTGGCTTTATTAATCTTCCCAGTTGGGCCCATACCAAACTCAAAAAGCCAAATCCATCTACACTGGAAAAGATCTTGGTCAATAAGAGCATCGATTTAATTGCAATCCCAATTAGAGATGCACTGAAAGATGGGGTTGCAGCTCACTCTTACCGAAGAGTTTACGGATAAACAAGGAAAGCAAAATGCTAAAGATAAAGTTTCTAATAATCAGTTTTGTTATAGCAATATCTGGATACGCTCAAGCGCAAGCGATTTCTAGTGATTTTCAAAAGAACTGCGTTCAAGAAAAACTAGCAGAACATAAAGACATTAAAAAGAAATCTTTTTCCGAAGAAGACTTTAGGCCCTACTGTAGTTGCCTGGCAGACTATATTTCTAAAAATGCAAGCAATAAGCAAGTGAATGAGTTAGTCATGAATCCTAAAGCTAAGCCAGAGTGGCTCAAAGTCATTGAGACTAAGGCAATGAAGAGTTGCCTTGCATCTGATCCCAAGATGAGTACCTAATGACTTGCTAGAACTTGAACCTAGGACCAAATTCACAAATCTGGCTTCACTAGTGAAATTGGATTCTCCCTTGGTCTAGCAGTTTTCTTGGCGATCATCATTCCTATCTTTGGCTACTGGCTCTTGAGAAGAAGCTTAAATACTTTTGATGCAGCCGCTATTGCAGCTACCTATGGGTCAGTGAGTGCCGTTACCTTCATTACTGCCACTCAGTATTTAGACCAATTCAAGATTGAGTATGGTGGTCATATGGCTGCGGCAATGGCACTAATGGAATCGCCAGCTATTATCTTAGCGATTATTTTGGCCAACAAAGCGAGAGCTGCTCAAGCGAAAGATTTAAAAACGAAACAAGAGGCCACCAGTATCTCCAAGATACTGCACGAATCTTTCACTGATGGAGCCCAATTGTTGCTGCTAGGCTCAATGCTTGTAGGTCTGGTGAGCGGCGATGCCGGTCAACAGCTAATGGCTCCATTCTCGATTGATCTTTTCAAAGGCATGTTGGCTTTTTTCCTATTAGATATGGGTCTCATGGCCGCCAGAAATTTCGGGGGCCTGAAGGGCAAGCCACCCATTACCCTTTTATACGCAATTGGCTCCCCCTTGTTTCACGCCTTATTAGCCTTAGCACTTTGCAAGCTCATTGGTTTACCTCTTGGAAATACCATCTTATTAATGGTGCTTGCCTCTAGCGCCTCTTACATTGCTGTGCCAGCAGTGTTACGCCATGCTATGCCTGAAGTCAACCCAGCCCTATATATGGGAATGTCATTAGGTATCACCTTCCCTTTTAATATCATTTTAGGCATTCCTATCTATAGCGTCATTGCCAAATATTTTATGTAAAGAAATACTCAAACAAGATGTCAATTCCTCCAAAGCCTTACTCTGGACTCAAAGCAAGCTTATTGACTCAACATGGCAAAGAGTCAATTATTTGCCCGCAACTATTTGACTCCAATGGCTTAGAAGTGATTCATGTATCAGACTATGACACCGACAAATTAGGATCATTTACTAGAGATATTCCAAGATATGGATCTCAGCTAGATGCTGCAAGAAAGAAAGCTAGAGTTGGCATGGAGCTTTCGGGTTTAACGCTTGGTATTGCTAGCGAAGGTGCTTTTGATAACGACCCCTACACAGGGATGTTTCCTTGGAATTATGAATTAGTACTTTTGATAGATGACATCCGCAATATTGAGATTATTGGATTTTTTGGCGGGCAAGCTCAAAGCGCCAGCCAGCTGGTATCGAGCTGGGATGAATTGACTGCACTGCTTTCAGAAGCACAATTTACTACGCATCAATTGGTGATTCGTCCTGACGATGAATATCACCCAGAATGTCGCAAAGGCATTAAAGATCTTCAGTCTCTAAAAGAGGCATTTGAATGGGCAACTAGCCTTTCGAAAAAGGGTAATGTCTTTGTAGAGAATGATCTCAGAGCACACACCAACCCAACCCGCATGGCTAACATTCTGAGGGCTACGCAAGATCTCTCCAGAAAGATGAATTCTTTATGTCCAGAATGTGAGGCGCCTGGTTTTTGGGTATCCGAAAGAAAAAAGGGATTGCCATGTGCCTCTTGTGAGGCGCCCACCAATTTACCCCTAGCCAATATTTGGTCATGCGTGAAATGCGCATACAAAAAAGAGGAGGTGATTACCAACCAAGCGAAGGCAGATCCATCAAAGTGCAATTACTGCAATCCCTGACCCTGGTAAATCAATCTCTCCAGGTCGGATGTTTATCCATTACCGAAAGAAACAACCTAGACTCAATCTGTCGGCGTAACCATTGTTGAAGATGCGGAATAGGTAATGATTCGAACCTTTGCTGATCGACCATTGAAAACTGTCGAATAAATGGAAATATAGCGACATCTACCCAAGTCATTTTGTTGCCCAGTAAATATTGGCTAGATCCCAGCGCCCTCTCCATAGGTTCTAACATCAATGCCATTGCATCAGCCATAACCGCTGCTTGATTTAATTGGGGGTATCGATTGGGATACTTGTATTGGTCTAATAAGCCCTTAAATAGCTCGTCATTTTTTTCGATCCAAGCCTTGGCAATATTCTCATCAAGCATATTCCAACCATCTGGATCAGAAATCTTGAGTGCCCAGCCCATGATGTCTAAGCTTTGGTCTAGAACAAGTCCGTCTACATATAAAATAGGAACAGTGCCTTTCGGCGATAGTTGCAACATCGATTGCGGCTTATTTCTGAGTTCAATCTCTCGATACTCAAGCTGAACGCCGGCATATTGCAGCGCCATCCGAGCCCTCATGGCATAGGGACATCTTCGGTAGGTATACAAAATTAGCGTCATGGTTTGCTAAGATTACCAAATTAAATGACTAACTAAGGCGGAACTAAGGGAGCATTCTCCTCGATTTGAGTCTTAATAAAGACTGATAGTGCGCTAAGACTCAATCGAAGTAAATTCTGCAGAGAATTCCTAAGAGCATCATAATATTCCTCATATGACACTAACAGAATTACGCTATATCGTCGCAGTTGCTCGTGAACGCCACTTTGGCAGAGCAGCAGATGCTTGCTTTGTTTCTCAGCCAACTCTATCAGTGGCCGTTAGAAAACTAGAGGAAGAACTCAATACACAAATTTTTGAGAGAACCAATACTGAAGTTTCGATGACTAGCTTAGGCGCCCTCATTGTTGATCAAGCCCAAAGAGTGCTGGAAGAGGCTAATTCTTTAAAACATCTGGCGATGCACGGACAAGACCCCTTATCTGGTCCCTTGAGGCTCGGTGCGATTTATACCATTGCACCCTATCTACTTCCAAGCTTGGTGAGGATTGCAAGAGAGCGATTACCCAATGTTCCTTTATTTTTGGAGGAGAACTTTACCGTTCGTTTGCTGGAGATACTGCGCCAAGGAGCCCTAGATTGTTTGGTTTTAGCAGAGCCCTTTGCCAGCGCTGGTTTAAATCAAATTGATTTATACGACGAGCCATTTTTGGTTGCCGTACCTAAAGGTCATCCCTGGGAGTTCCGCACTTCAATACCGCACCGCGAACTCAAGGAGCAAAATACTTTATTACTGGGAACCGGTAATTGCTTTCGAGATCATGTCCTGGGGGTTTGTCCTGAATTAAACCGCTTTGGCTCAGGAGCTACTCTTGGTGAACAACGCAGCTTTGAGGGGTCTTCTCTAGAAACCATTCGGCAAATGGTTGCCAGTGGCATTGGTATTTCAGTTATGCCTCGTACCTCCGTTGCGGATCCAGAGGCAACAGATCAGCTTATTCGGTATATCCCTTTTGAGGATCCCATACCGACTAGAAGAATTTGTCTGGTCTGGCGCAAGAACTTCCCCCGGGCTGCTGCTGCGATGGAGGAAATAGCTAAGGTCATTCGTGAATCCGCTCTTCCAGGCGTTACTTACCTTTAGAGCGGACTTTACTAGCTTAAGTCAGAAACCAAAGATGCCAAAGTTTCTAATGGCAAGGTTTCAACATGCATTGGGTATCCCTTGTGATCGCAACCCACCATTAATTGAGCGCCAGCTTTCAGCGCTCTCTTCATATCACTGCTTAGATCAAAACGCATAAAGTGAACTGCTGATGTTTTCTCAGCAGTAGAGCGCTCTAAATCTTCATCGGCAATGGCATAGACGCGTGGCTGGCCTTCTACCTCAATAAAGATCTGATGCTCAATACCCACTAATTTAGCAAGTGCTACCTTACGATCAGCCTCATTAGGATATTCAATCATCATCGTCGCTTTGAAGTCAGAGCCTCCTGGAACCAAGGGATTGTAAGCATTCAACTCATCCTCAATGCCCTCTTCCTCAAACGTCTTTTCCACGCGCAACATTTCTTGTATCTGATAGCGCATTAAAAACTCATTCTCAAAAATCATCGTCACATGATCACCAAGATGAACAGTGCGTAAACGACGCTCTTGGATTGCCTTCTCGCGGAAAGCAGGACGCTCTTTGTGATAGGCCTCAAGACTCAGAAGGCTATCGCGTGTAATAGTTGCCATACTTTAATAATTCCTTTATATATTTTTGATGTTACTTACAGACCGTAAGCCTTAGCAAGCAAAGTGAGTGGATGCGCCATTTCTGCTTTTGGTAATCCCAACTCCTCCATACCTTGCTCAATATGATGGCCAGCAAGCTGACAATCTGAGCTAATGTAATTTGGCTCTTCCTCGGCCATTCTTTTGAAAACAGGTTTACCAATTTTCATCGCTGTTTCATGAAATTCTTTTTTGACACCCCAAGTACCAGAGTGACCAGAACAACGCTCGACCACATTCACTTCCGTGCCAGGAATGAGCTTCAGGGTTTCAGCAGTCTTCTGTCCCACGTTTTGCACACGGGAGTGACAAGCCATGTGGTAGCTAACATGGCCTAGCTCTTTGGTGAAATCTTTTTTCAGCAGCCCATCAGAATTGCGTGCCATAAAGTATTCAAATGGATCCCACATCGCATCTTTTACTAATTGTGTATCAGCACAATCTGGGAACATCAGTGGTAACTCTTGCTTGAACATCAAGGTGCAGGAAGGAATTGGTGTCAGAATCGCATATCCTTCGCGCGCCAATTTAGCTAATTTAGGAATATTCTTTTCTTTGTTCTCTGCTACCGACTCCAAGTCACCGAGCTCTAGCTTTGGCATACCGCAGCAAGCTTCCTTGTCTACCAACTCATATGGAATTTGATTGTGTTTCAGAACCTTAATGAGATCTTGACCAATTCCTGGCTCGTTGTAGTTAATGTAACAAGTAGCATAGATAGCCACCTTACCTGGCGTCTTAGTGCCATCGACTACTGGCCATGCGTCTGATTTCTTGGCCAACTGAGGGAATGTCTTAGGAGCGTATTCAGGAATCCAAGCATTCTTATCAACACCTAAGGCGCCCTCCATCACCAAGCGTGCAAGTCCAGTGCTATTTACTGCATTGACCGCCTGCGTCACAATCGGAATTCCAGCGAAGTGACCAAGCTTGTCCGTAGATGAAAGTAACTTATCGCGAAATGTTGCTTTGTCATCCTTAAAATTCACTGCCTTTGCACGCAACATCAAATGCGGGAAATCAATATTCCAAGGATGTGGCGGTACATAAGGGCACTTCGTCATGTAGCAGACATCGCAGAGGTAGCACTGATCCACCACCTTTTGATAATCCGCTTTATCGACCTGCTCCATCTCTAGATCTTCTGTAGCATCAACCAAATCAAAAAGAGTCGGAAATGATCCGCAAAGACTCACACAACGACGACAGCCATGGCACAGGTCAAACACCCGCTCCATTTCAGCTTCTAAATTAGCCTTGTCATAAAACTGGGGATTTTTCCAATCCAAGGGGTGTCTTGTTGGAGCCTCTAGACTGCCTTCACGTGTTGTCATATTCATTCTCTAATGTTTTTCTGCATGGACTATGCAAACTATGGGGATAGTGTATGACCCAAAGATTCGATAGTAAAATTGTATTAATTTACAATTTCAATAGAAAATAACTAAATACGCGGAAATCTGGGAATAAATCGGGATGGGACATCAAAATATCATCGAATTGAGGCCCCATTTGAAGGGGTACCCCCTAAAAACCCCTTTTAATACAGTTTAGGTCTTTTATTTTATTAATTGAAATATCTATATCAGTTGTTTTTAACTATCAAGACAATACAAAAATACGATTATTAAGACCAGCAATTTTGTCCATAATGAGTCCGTGGTGATGTTTTCACCCCTATTTCAAACAACCCGTTTTTAGGAGTCCTAAATGGCTAAAACCGTAAAAGGTACAAAGACAGAACAGTCTTTGAAAGAAGCATTTGCTGGTGAATCGCAGGCAAACCGTCGTTATTTATATTTCGCGAACCAAGCTGATATCGCTGGTGCAAACGATGTAGCAGCAGTATTTCGTTCAACAGCTGAAGGCGAAACAGGCCACGCTCACGGTCACATGGAGTATTTGATTGAAGGCGGTGCAGGCGAGCCAGGCACTGGCATGCCAGCTAAGACAGTTGCTGAAGCATTGCAAGCAGCTATCGCCGGCGAAACTCATGAGTACACAGACATGTACCCAGGCATGGCTAAGACAGCACGCGATGAAGGCTTTGACGAAATCGCTGATTGGTTCGAGACTTTAGCAAAGGCTGAGCGTAGCCACGCTAATAAGTTCACCAAGACTTTAGAAGCGCATTTAGCAAACGTTTAATTAATCGTTTGTTGTATCAAATAAAAAAGACTGCCTAGGCAGTCTTTTTTATTAATCAAAGTAACTGAGTAACTCAACTAGCTTTTATAAGCCCCTGCAATACTTCACGTACCTTTTGTGGAATCGGTGTGGATTGATTGCTGAGTCGGTCTACATACACATGCACAAAGTAACCTAGTGCACAAGCAACATCCTCATGATTTTTAAAGATGGCAACCTCATATCTAGCGCTACTTTTTCCTAAGTGGGTTACTTTCAATCCCACATGAATTAAATCAGGATAAACAATTGGCGCAAAGTATTGGCATTGGGTTTCAACAACTAAGCCTATTTCTTTGCTATTTTGAAGATCTAAAACATCATGCTCAATCAAATAACGATTGACTGCTGTATCGAAAAATGAGTAGTACACCGCATTATTAACATGCCCATACACATCATTGTCATTCCATCTCGAATGGACTTCTTCAAATGCAACAAAATCTGCTCGAGTTGGTGGTGGTAATTTTTGATGACTCATAAAGCCTCTCTGTAAAGAGCGTTAGCATCGGCTAATGTAATCTCACGGGGGCTATTTTGTAGTAAGCGGGTTTGGAGCATGGCATCGCTTGCCAATTGCTCAATATCACTTGCTGCAATCCCAACTTCTGCCAATCGCTTTGGAAGCCCCAAGTCACCGGCGAGCCCACCCAAATAATCCGCTAATTGAGTCGCTTGCTCTGTACTGGATCCTTGCAAACCTGGTTGGATGATTTGTCCAAGCTCAGCGTACATGGCATGCGCCTGCGCGATATTAAAGCGCATCACGGGACCTAACATCAAAGCATTGGATAGGCCATGAGATACATGAAATCTGGCACCAATCGGATATGCCAAGGCATGCACACCGGCTACTGGCGCATTCGTAAATGCCATACCCGCAAGACAAGCGCCTAAGAGCATATTTTCACGAACTAGGATGTTATCACCCACATTGACTGCCGCATGAAGATTGCCAGCTAATAATCTGAGTGCTTCTTTTGCCAAACAATCAGAAACCGGATTTTTCAAACGCTTCGTTGTAAATGCTTCAATGGCATGCACCATGGCATCAATACCAGTTGCTGCTGTGATGTGTGGGGGCAAGCCTAAAGTCAGCTCGGCATCTAACAGTGCCACATCGGGCAAGAGCTTGGGGGAGACAACGCCTTTTTTCTCACTCTCACTCACGGTGACTATAGAAATAGTGGTGACTTCAGAGCCCGTTCCTGCAGTGGTGGGAACTAAGATCAGAGGCAGCCGTGGACCTTTAGCCATGCCGATGCCATATACATCCGCTAATTTTTCTTTTCCTGGCGCTAAGAGTGCTACTAATTTAGCAACGTCCATTGAGCTGCCGCCACCAAAACCCACAATGAAATCCGCTTTACATTCTTGAGCGAGCAATACAGCGCTATCAATCACAGAAACGGGTGGATCAGCCTGAACCTCTGCAAAAACTTTTAGAGAAAGTGCCAATTCCTTAAATTCAGGCAACGCCTTGTTTAAAAGTCCCGCTGATAAGACGCCGGGATCGGTAACAATGAGAACCGATTTACCACCACGCTCAATAATCCGCTTCGCTAAATGAGCAGATCCACCTCGTTCTACGATGATGGACTGTGTTGAGTGGAAGTCAAATTGCATTTCTGTACCCTATAAATATCCTGCCCAACTAATACAGAAATCATAACCCACGCAATCATGAGTTTTGGGCCAATTTATCCTCAAAACCTAGGGCTTGTACTAATTCATTTCCCCTGTATCAGAATAGTTAGCAATATCGCCACCCCTATAATGGTCTGATAAATTACAGTAAATAATTAAGGAGACTAAGGTGAACTATCAAACTTATTTCAAAAGATTTGCGGGCATTCTACTGAGCCTGGCTGCCTTGACATCATTAAGCCATGCAGCCGATGTCTTTCCATCCAAGCCCCTCAAAATTATTGTCACCGCTGCTCCTGGAGGAACTACCGATATTGCATCTAGAGCACTTGCAGATCAGCTCGGAAGAGAGTTAGGGCAATCCGTATTGGTTGAAAATAAAGCAGGTGCCGCTGGAATTATTGCTCTGCAAGCATTAATCGCTAGTCCAGCAGATGGCTACACCATGGCGATGGGCAACATTGGTACAAATGCTATTAACTATGCTTTGTATAAAAGCCTGCCGTACAAATCAGAGGACATGAGGGCGATTAGCATCGTTTTAGCGACCCCGAATGTTATGGTGGTGAACTCCGCCTTCCCAGCAAAGACCGTAGCTGAGTTCGTAGCATTGGCTAAAGCAAATCCAGGCAAGTATTCATTTGCTTCTTCTGGTAGAGGGCAGTCCATTCACATGTCAGGTGAATTATTTAAAAATATGTCCGGCATTGATATTGTCCACGTACCTTACAAAGGTGCGGGTCCTGCCCTCATTGATTTATTAGCTGGGCAAGTAACGATGATGGTTGATAATTTACCGAGCTCTATGGAGCATATTCGTAGTGGCAAACTACGCGCCTTAGCCGTCACCAGCAAAACCCGTAACCCTGATTTACCAGATGTTCCCACTATGCAAGAGGCGGGCTATCCAAACTTTGAAGTGATTGCTTGGTTTGGACTATTCGTACCAGCTAAAACGCCTCAGCCTGCAGTAGATAAAATTTATGCTGCACTGAAAAAGGTTTTAAATTCACCTGAAACCAAAGGGAAATGGAAAGATTTAGGTGGCTGGGGAATTGGTGATACCCCTGCCAACACTGATCTCTTTGTAGCTGCTGAAAAGAAAAAATGGGAAGATGTTGCCGTTCAGGCAAAGATCCCACGCGAGTAAATCAGAAAATCATTTACTGCGCAGGCCTTAAACCTAGTATTGCACGCGCTTCAATCGAAGAAGCTAATTCGCCACCCATGCTTTCAATGAGTGCTTTAGCTTTGAGAACTAACTCAGCATTGGTTTTGCAAAGCACGCCTTTGCTGAGATAAATATTGTCTTCCATGCCAACCCGCACATGGCCGCCATATAACCAAGCTTGAGCAACAATTGGATACTCTGCACGACTAATGCCAAAGGCAGCCCAATTGGCGCCCTGAGGTAGTTGATCGCGCATATATAACAAAGTAGCTGGATCGGTATTCAAGCCATACTTCACGCCCATCACGAAAGTGAAAAGTCCTGGGCCATCAATCGTGCCGTCCTGCAATAGATCTTTTGCCAGATTAAGATCGCCAGTATCAAAGATCTCTAATTCAGGCATAACTCCTGAATCACGAATCACCTTAGCCATCTTACGAACGTTAGAAGGCGTATTCATGACAACATCGCCTCCTGAGTTCATAGTGTTTAAATCCAAGGAGCAAATATCCGGCTTTAATTGGGCAACGTGCTCCACTCTCTTCAGGGGATGACACAAAGTAGTCCCTGGTGCAAATACCTTCGGATCATCTTCACTCGGAATATACCGGCCACCAGGACCCGTAGTTAAGTTAATGATCAGCTCTTTATTTTTCGCTTTGATTAAATGAATCACTTCAGCGTAAAGATCTAGGTCCATTGATGGCTTTCCGGTTTCAGGATCGCGTACATGAATATGCACTACTGCGGCTCCTGCATCAGCTGCACCTAAGCAAGATTCTGCAATTTGAGCGGGAGTAATCGGTAAATAAGGCGTCATCTCAGGTTTGGTGAGATTTCCTGTGACTGCACAAGTTAAGATTGTTTTATTCATGATTTACCAAAAGAAAATAACGATAATGTATTCTATATTACAGCCATAGTACCCGCTTCTCATGACTCTGTGCATCAATCAAAGTAAGCGCCTGATTGGCTATCGGAAGACTTTTACCCTGAAAGCCCAAAGGAGGCTGATGATATGAGCAATCAACTAGATACGATCGCACCCCTGCGTGAGTTTGTCATTGAAATGACGCACCTGGTTTCTCATGAGTCAGCAGAACAAGATCTCATTACTAAGGGCTCTGTATTACTCAAAACACTCATTCAATCAGATTCATGGCTTCCAGAATTTTGCACTATTCCACACCCTGAGTTTTATCAGCAGTTTTTACTTCACGCAGATCCCTTGGGTAGATTTTCGGTAGTGAGTTTTGTATGGGGTCCCGGTCAAAAAACGCCAATCCATGATCACTGCATCTGGGGTTTGATTGGCATGCTTAGAGGAATGGAACAAGGGCAGCGCTATAAAAGACTGCCATCAGGCAAGTTGGAGATGGATGGCCCACAAACTGTTTTACGCCAAGGCGATATCGAAGCCGTGAGCCCTACGATTGGAGATATTCATGTAGTAAGCAATGCTGTACCTGATAAAACATCGATCAGCATTCATGTATATGGTGCCAATATTGGCGCGGTTAAACGCCATACCTATGATCCCGTAACTGGCATACCAAAGAGTTTTGTTTCTGGCTATTCCTCCAAGCAAGTTCCCAATCTGTGGGATCGCTCCGCTGAAATCAGGACGAGCCTTAACTAAGCCAAGTAGTAAACTCTTCTGCGCTAACTCTAGGCGTATGAAAGGTGTTCACAATATCAGCCTTGTCGATATAGCCTAGCGCCATGCCACAGACCAACATCTCATTGTCTTGTGCGCCGATCATAGGCAGAATAATTTTGGAGTAATCATTCCAAGCGGCTTGCGGACAAGTATCCAAGTCCTCGCCTCTTGCTGCTACCATCAAGCTTTGCAGGAACATGCCATAGTCGAGCATAGAACCTTTACCCAATTCTTTATCGATGGTGAAGAACAGACATACGGGCGCACCAAAAGCCTGGAAGTTTTTGCGATGCTGCACATGCATTTTTTCTTTATCACCCTTAGTGATATCCAAAAGACTATACAAACTCCAGCCATTTTCGCGACGTCGATCAATGTATGGACTAAACCATTTAGTAGGGTAGTAGGTGTAACCCGCTTGATATTCTTTAGCCAATTCAGGATTAGCCGCAATACTGTCATAAGCGTCACATACTTTAGCGCATAGATCTTCAAGCACCTTGCCTTCTAAAACGTAGGCTTTCCAGGGCTGGGTATTCGTGCCGGATGGCGCCCTAGAGGCAATATTTAAGAGCTTTGTAATGGTGTCTTTTGAAACCATCTCTTTGGTAAATGCTCGAACGGACTTTCGTGAGGTAATAGCCTCTTCTACACTTAAAGACTGCATTATTCAGCTCTTGTATTCATTTGATTTTTAATCTGTCGATTAAATGCCGCCCATGCAAAGGTATTTCATTTCCAGATAATCTTCAATACCGTGCTGCGATCCTTCGCGACCTAGGCCACTTTCCTTAACACCTCCAAAAGGAGCTGTTTCATTTGAAATGATGCCTTCATTAATACCAACCATGCCGTACTCTAATGCTTCTG
>Ga0209085_1001370_pt1 | contig 15136 bp, 18 predicted proteins | sample C_131016_EF_Meta_FD_187310 | JGI IMG/M metagenome (GOLD analysis project Ga0209085, IMG submission 187310) | Freshwater microbial communities from Lake Croche, Canada to study carbon cycling - C_131016_EF_MetaG (SPAdes) (version 2) | ecosystem: Environmental > Aquatic > Freshwater > Lake...
AAAGATGATTTATCCGAATTATATTCAGTTGAATTACTGGAAAAATTACATTCGGTGTGGACAGAAAACAAGTTAAAAACAATATTAAATTTAACTGATTTAACAAATAATAATGTAAATATAAGATGTCTGGAAGATTTTATGATACCAATTGATGAAGAAGAAAGTAAACTTGTTATGGAACATACATTATAAAATAAGAAACTTAAGAAATACGGCGAGTAGGAATACCGACATCGACAATATAAATCGAATTTTCAGTAATAATGATATATTCCGTTTGCACTTTGAAAATCTTGGAAACGGGACTTGTATATTCCTCTTCGTTGCGAACAAGAATTTTTTCTTTGTTGGAATTGACACCAATCAAAACACTCTTTTCAATAGATGCGGTCCAGTAATCCAACATAATTGGCTTATCTTCTACAATAGCAATCTTTGCAGCGTGTTCAAATGTTTTATTACTAGGTAATCTGTATTCAGTTGCAGGTTCAGTGGTAGTTGCGGTTTGTTTTTCACTAAAATCACTCATATTATTATTGAAATATAAATTATAATTAATAAAATACTTTAAATCATTATTTTATTAATTAATTAAATAGTTTTTCCTAAAGATTCCATAAAAAGAAAAACGAATAAAGAATTTTATATAAAAAACAAAAAATCCTAAATATGTATAATGGAAAAAAAAATAGTGAATGCCTATTATAATTTAATAAATGAATATTTATCTCTGATTAATCAATCTACTATCATTAAAAGCACAAATCATCATAATTTTTTGACCTATATTGGATTAAATTCGATTTTGTATATATTCAAAATAATTTTAATGAATACAAATGATCTAGAAAAGGCATTATTGAATGCACAAAAAGGTTATTTTTATTATTTAGAATATATTGAACAAATCAAAAACTCCAATATTCTCCATAATCTGAATAATATTGATGCAATAAAATTTATTTATAATAAAACATTGAATCCTATTTTTAAACCAGAACCAGAGCGACAAGACGTGAATGAAGTTATACAGGTAGAAGAGTTCAAAGTGCTTCCTAAAAATCTCGATTTTTCAGAATATAAAAATTATGAAAAAAGGATAAATATTTTGCTAAATTGGGAGAACCACGATTTTCTTTTAGAAAATCGAATAGAAATTTCCAAAAAGTTTTTGCTAAATTATTTGTCGATCGAAAATATTCATTCTTATTTGTTTGATTATTTAGAAATAATTATTGAAAAAACAAAAATGGATTATGAAAAATATTCTACATTTCTCGGCGAATTTTATAAATTAGTTTCAAAACTAATAAAACAAAAAAAGATGCCAAACAAATCAGATTTGGAAACAATTTTTATGTCTAGATATTATTTGAATAATGATAAGTCCGAAGAAATAGATATGGCTAAATTTGCTAAAGGTTTATTTGTTGTATAGTTTCCCCTCGAAAAATCAATTAGAATCAAGAAATATTTATTGTCTTTTTTCTCAATTTCGTTTTCTTTGTTTTGATAACGGGTCCTTCATTGATGACCGAAATCTCCGAATATTCGATTTTGAGAATATTTTTCACAAATTCGAATACATAATTCAAAATATCCTCACAACAATTACCGACGATCAATACACTTCCTGTTCGAAAAATCATAAAACTAATCTCCGTGTATTTTTTGCTTTTCATAAGATCATTCATTTTCATTGATCGATCTTCTGGAACAATTTTTCCATTTTGTGAATCAGAGAACCCAACAGTATTATTGAAATAGAATTTACATTTTACACCTGGATAACTACAAGGGTCGTATGATGTTTCAATACCATACGTATCACTACGTAAAATATAATATAACTTTTCGCGATTTATGTAATATCCGCAATTGAAATTAGAATTGATGAGAACATTCTCCGTTTTTTTATTTTCTAGGAATTCCAATTTAGTAGAAATATGTGGTTGTAGAGTTTTTAATATCAATACGCGAATAATATCAAACAATTCGATATTTAAAATACCGGGAATTTCCAATTTCCCAGTATTAAATACTTTTACGTGTATTTCTTTGAAATTATCATTATATAAAAATCGGAGAACAAGAGCAAAACAATTATAAAACGCGTTTTTTGATTTGACCCGGCAATTCATTATATCTTTTTTGGAAATACCGATCGTTATTTTTCTCTCATCTTTGAATCGAATTCGTCTTGAGATACGAAATCTAGATTCCTCTTTTTCTGACAATAGTCCTGGATCAACTGGATTTGCAATCTTTTTTATAATATGCTCTTTGAAATAAGGAATATTTTCCGTCTTTTTCCTATATTCTTGATATTCTTCTTCTGTTTTAGAAACCACTTTAATCTGTTTTTTCAGAACACCGGTCGTTGGATTTCCATATTCTATAATTGGAATATCCCAAAATATTTTATGAATATCAACTTCTGTATTCAAAAATAAGACCTTTGTTTTGGTAGAAATAATAAGTTCGTTGCATTTAGGCGAAATATCTTCACTAACTATTTTTTGAGGAGAACTGTCTATTATTTGTGAGTGATTTTCAATTTTTGTTTTGATATTTTCTCGCTCATATGTCTGTAATCCCTGTGAAAATAAATATTGATTCCATTCATTATCAATATTATTCATTTATTGGGTTTGTTGGGTATTGAATTAATATGTATTCAATTTTTTTTAAATCAATTTTATGTAATATATTATATAAAATTATGTATAAACCTTGTTATGAATCAAATTTATCTTTATTATTGAATCGGCAAAAAATAGAAAAAAATGAAAAATATAATTTTCCAGTTTATCAAAAAAAAAAGGATAAAATAGAAAAAAACAAGGAAAATGAAAATGCCGATTTTATCAATAAAACAGATATAATTTGTTGTTCAAAAGGAAATATGGATCCAAATACTTTAGCAAATTCTCCTTTTTCTATGTTTATAAATAATTTAGAAAAAAGACTAGGATATTATTTTGATGGACAATTATTCGAAAATGATGCATAATATTTTTTAATATAATGACAAAAATAATCAACAGTATGGTGTATTTTTGTCTCATTATGTATTGTTTTTTCTATAATATCCATAAATTGCGGTGTAATTAGTTTTTTATTCAAAGGGTCGCGTATTGTGTAATTCAAATAGAGTTGAAAAATATTGTTTTTATCCATATTATATTTGATACTAATATCATAAATATATTTTATGATATCCTCTATCATTTTATCCGGGTCATTTAATAATTCGTGTATTTTTATCCAACAAGAATTGTTGATTATATTGTCTTTCCAAACAATAAGATTTTGGTTCAATTGTAAAAAATTAATCATACTTCTTATATCTGAATTATAGTTGGATTGAATAATATCAATAATATCTTCTGTAATTTGTATGTTTTCATTCTTGGCGATCGTTTTGATGAAAGCGTGAATTTCAGTTTTAGGAAGTTGATTGAAACGAATGCATATAAATTCATTTTGAAGAGAATCGTCTATTTTACTGATATAATTACAAATCAAACAATAACGTATATTTTGACCGGAAACTTGTAATAAATATTTGAGAGCTTGTTGGGCATTTTTTGTCATATAATCGACTTCATCCAAAATGACAAACTTGAATCCAGATTCGAACATATTTTTAGAACGGACAAACTGGTTGATTTGGTTTCGGATAATATCAATACCTCTTTCGTCAGAAGCATTCAAATGAATAATAGTGCTTTTTCCGCCATTATAGCGGGATTGGTAATCATTGATGAGATTGATTATAGTGGTTGTTTTACCAGTGCCAGGAGGACCATAGAAAAGAAGATTTGGGAAATAATTTTTTTCCAAAATATTTTGAAACAATTTACGGTTGATTGGATTCAAGACAATATCTTGCATTTTATTCGGACGATAGAGTTCAATCCAAGGGACAGAACTGTTCATTGTTGTTGTCATCGTATTCTTTATTTTCATAATAATGATGGTAAATATTTATGTCTATTTACGTAAAATTGATTATTATAATTAACTTCTACTATTTCAAAAACAAAATAGTCAAATGTCTGGATATTTAGAATTAATTGTAGGTCCAATGTTTTCTGGAAAAACAACAAAAATATTGGAAATTTATGAACAATATAAAGATACAAATTCGGTTGTGGTTCTCAATTATGTAGGAGATACGAGGTATAATAATTCGGTCATTACCGAAGGTAGCTTCGCTTTTACCGAAGGTAGCTTCGCTTTTACCGAAGGTAGCTTCGCTTTTACCGAAGGTAGCTTCGCTTTTACCCACGATAAAAAAATGATTCCTTGTATTTCCCTGCATACGATTTCAGAAATATGGAAAACACAGCCTACGCACGCAATTCATTCGGCAGAAATTATTTTAATTAACGAAGGACAATTTTTCGATGATTTGGCAGATTGTGTTTTAGATATGGTAGAAAATAAAAAAAAACGTGTTTATATATGTGGTTTAGATGGAGATTTCCAAAGGAAAAAATTCGGACAAATATTGGATTTGATTCCTCATTGTGATAAAATAACAAAACTGACTGCAAATTGTGAATGTGGAAAACTGGCGATCTTTTCACATCGCATAGTGAGTATAAAAAACCAAGTATTGATTGGGTCAAGTGATTCATATAAACCAGTTTGTCGTGATTGTTATACTTGAAAAATATGGTATTTTATGGGATTTATTGTTTTTATAAAGAATATAAAGTTTTTTCAAATTATGTATAAATATGAATAATTCAGAAAAGAAAAAGAGAGGAAGACATAAGAAAGACCTACAACTAAAAAATGAATCAATTCAAAACGAATTAGCAACACAAGAAAATATACAATTGGTAATAGAAGAAAGTATTAAAGAATCAACTACAAATGATAATATTTTAAAAAAACGCGGAAGAAAACCAAAAGGAGGTAAATTAGTTATAAAACAAATAGAACCTGTATCTAAATCATCTACATCATCTAATGTAATTTTACATTTGAAATGTTCATTAAATGATTTGAATAATTATAATATAGAGAAAAAAAAATTATTATCAGATCCACTCGATTATGATCCCACGGTTCCACCTGAAATAATGACTTATAATGAATCCAATACTTTTTTTATGTATAAAAATGGTGATCAACCAATAATACAAAATGAATATATAAGTGAAAATCAATCAAATCAATATGCTTATTATGATTCAAGTATGAAAACATCTGGTAATATAATTTGTAAAATATGTAATACAAAAATAAGAATTGATGAAAACGAACAAGATAATACTAAACCAAATTTATTAGAAAAAGAGGGAGAATCTTTTTTGAAGATATCACAAAATACCTACATAAATTCCTCCATAAATTCCTCCATAAATTCTTGTATAGATAATTATAATTATGAAGACAACGATGATGATATCAATATAAAAGATATCAATTCAAAATTGAAAAATTTAAAAATAAATTTATATAAAAATTCACTTCACGATAAAAAATCGGCGTGTTTTTGGTGCACATATGAATATGATAATCAATCATGTTATATTCCAAAATATGAAGTAGATGAAAAAATTTATGGATATGGTTCATTTTGTCGACCAGAGTGTGCGGTTGCCTATTTAATGAAAGAGAATATAGATGATTCACAGAAATTCGAAAGATATCATTTATTGAACCAGATTTATAGTAAGGTCTATAATTTCAAAAAGAGTATAAAACCCGCTCCCAATCCGTATTATTTATTGGATAAATTTTATGGAAATTTGACCATACAAGAGTATAGGAAACTTCTGAAAACAGAACATATGTTATTGGTTATTGATAAACCTATGACACGGATTTTACCAGAATTACACGAAGATAATGAAAGTATGATGTTGAATATTTATGGTGGTGCAAAAACAGCATCTACCACCACTGGAAATACAAATGGAGTATACAAAGTAAAAAGACAGAGCGAAAAACAACAAGGACCTACGAAAACAAGTATTATAAGAGATAAATTTGGTCTCACATAAATTTATTTTTATATATTCAAAAAAATATATAAAAATAAATGTATAAAGATCTATATCCAAAAATATATAATTCAGATGATATCTTGTGATTTAATGGGTGGACTAGGAAATCAATTATTTCAATTATTTACAACTATTTCTTATGGAATTCGTAAAAATATGCCCTTTATATTTATGCATACTGAAAAATTAGGTGAAAGAATGACATATTGGAATTCTTTTTTAGATAGATTAAACACATTTACAACAGATAATCCACGTTATAAAGATATAGGAATACGTAATTTACCTACCTATAAAGAACCTGGATTTTATTATACAGAAATACCTCATTCGCGAGTATCTTTCAAATTATATGGATATTTTCAGAGTTATAAATATTTTGAGAATGAATATGATCGTATTTGTTCTATAATGCAATTGAAAGAAAAACAAACAAAAACTAAAGAAGAATATTTATATTTATTTGATGGAAAGACACAAATAATTAGTATGCATTTTCGGTTGGGTGATTATAAAACAAAACCGGATTGTCATAATTTACTACCGTATTCATACTACGAAAAGGCATTACAAAATATTCCTACTGACGAAAATACGCGGGTTCTCTACTTTTGTGAAAAAGAAGACAATCAAATCGTTTTGAATATTATTAGACAACTTCAAGAAAAATATCAAACAGTTGAATTTATAAAAGTGGATGATTCTATACAGGATTGGAAACAAATGCTACTAATGAGTTGTTGCCAAGATAATATTATAGCAAATAGTTCATTTAGTTGGTGGGGGGCATATTTTAACTCGAATCCAAATAAAAAGGTCTGTTATCCGTGTATTTGGTTTGGACCAACATTATCATATAACGATACAAAAGATATGTATCCAGATTCTTGGAAAAGAATTACTTTTTAGTTTTAGTATTACATAAAATTGATTTAAAAATAAAACGCGATAATCATATATCATAAATTGATTTATATAATGACAAACACATTTTCTAAAGTTATTGAATTTCAGTCAAAGAAATTTGAAAAATATAGGGTGAATTATGAAGATATGCAAAATTTGTCTTTTGTTAAGAAGATTCTGAAAAAGAATGAAAAGTTGAAGGAGGAGAATCAACATTTATCGAATCTATTCTATGAAATAAATATGAAGAATGAGATTTTGACAAATGTTGTCAGTGAATTGAGAGATATGATGATAAAAATGTCTCAAAAAAAGAAGAATAAAAAGAGAAAGTTGAGACAAGAAAAGGTTGAGGATGATGAGGTTGTTTATGTGAAAAATGAAAAAACAAATATTATTTATGAATTGTCAGATGATGAAATGGTAGAATCTTTTGAAGAAATTTCTGAACAGCCAATAAAAATAGAAGAGGTTGTTGTTTCATTACAAACAAAAATAGATACTTTAGTTGAGCATATCGAAGAGGAAGAAGAGGAAGAAGTTGTTGAAAAAGCTCAAGAAAAAGTTATTGTAGAAAAGGTTGAAGAAGTTGTAGAGGAAGAGGAAGAAGTTGTAGAGGAAGAAGTTGTAGAAGAAGAGGAAGAAGTTGTAGAAGAAGAGGAAGAAGTTGTAGAAGAAGAGGAAGCTCAAGAAGAAGAAGAAGCTGAAGAAGAGGAAGAAGAAGTATATGAAATAACCATCAAAGGAAAATCATATTATACTACAAATGAAAAAAATGGCACTATTTATGATATAGATGAAAATGGAGATATTAGCGAAGAAGTTGGTAAATTTGAAAACGGTGTTGCTAAATTTGCTTAAATTTTTGGTTGTTGTTTTTGAGTAGTTTGTTTTTTAGGTTTCTTGTTTTTCACTTTTTGCGTTTTCTGTAAACTATTTAATTTCTTTTTTGTTTCTTCTTGTAAACCACCCAATGATAAATAAGGATATGTATAATTTTCTATCAAATATTTGTTTTTAAAAACATTACTTGTAAGATTCAAAAACGTTTTTCCAAGTGATTCATTACGATACTCACAATCAATTTCTTTTCTGTTTTTATTATTCATTTGCCCTTGAAGTAAATCCATAAACAAATAAATACTATAAGAATCAATTTCTTCCTCTTCTTTTTGGGCTTTGTTTTTTTTATTATCTTCTTCGTCTTCCTCTTCATCCTCATCCTCATTCAAATATTTTTCATTTTTATTTATATTTTTGGATAATCCAGTGTATAAGAAATCATAATCACCTGAAAAAATGTTTAATTTATCAATTTTTTCAAAAAAAGGTGTTAGACTTGATAAATTCTCTAATTGTGTTTTGATTTCTTTTTGTAAGCTTTTATTACTAATACTTTCATTCTGTTTTAAAATTTTTGTTAATTGTTTAATATTGTTATTGAAAAAGTTATTATTCCCATATTTTTTTCTTATTTCTTCTTGTATAGCATAAATCTCTTGTCTTTCATCTTTTTCTTCTTTTCGATTTTCATCCTCTTCTTCATCTTCATATGATCTTCTTTTATTTTGATTTGTTTTATCAGTTAATTTGTATAAATTGATTAAATATTTATCTATTCCTTGTGATATTTTCACTTTTTCAATATTTTTATTGATACTCTTGATTTCTTTCAAGGATTTATCTATATCTTTGAAATCATAATCATAAAAACTGGGAATTCTGTTTATTATGGTTTTTAGAGTTGATATTTTTTCATAAATAGTATTATACAATTTTCTAATTTTATCAAAATTTTCATCAAATGACGAAAAAAACAATATTTTCAAAAAATCATTGGCTTTTAATAATTTATTTAAATCATTATTGATAGATGTTATAGTAGATGATTTTATGTTGGAATCATTCATTTCTTCTTGAACATTTTTCATTATTTTTGGTATGGTTTCAAATATATTTGTCTTTTTCATTTTTTTTATTATCTCATAAATGCTATCCGTTATTTCATTCTCTTTTTTTTGTTTTTCTATCCATTTTATATAATTTTTTAAAACCAAAACGAAATCTTTGAAATCTGGATTATTCAAAAAATCATTCAACCAAGTAGTTCTCAAAATAGTATATTTAGAACCAACTGATAAATAGGAATAATATCCTTCATAATGACTATAATCAATAAATATAGGACTTTTTTTAATATAAGAATCAAATGAAAATTGTATATTTCCAGGAAGAGGAAATGAAGTAGGAAACAATATCAAACACATTATTTTTATGTTGTTTTGTTCATTTGCTTTTTTGTTCTCTTCCAATGATTCTCTTAGATATTTTAATTTGTTCATATTTATTTGAATATCTTGACTATGTGTATCACTTGATTTATTATTCAGTTTATTTTCTAGAATCCTTATTTCTTTTTCCATTTTATCAATTTTTATTTTGTTTTCGTTCAAGTTTTCAATGCCATTTGAAAGGAAATTATCTGGCTTTTCTCCTTTTTTTTTCAAAAATCTTACATATGTGTTAAAATCATTTTTGTCCAAACGTGGATGATTGTTTAAATAATCATTCCAATCTTTTTTCAAAACTTCATCATCACCTGAATTATTCTTCAATAATTCCCATTCTTCAATAAATAATTTTATAATACGATTTTGTTCTTTTAATTGTTTTATTTCCTGTTTATATTCTACCAATTTTACCTCTGATAATTTCAAGTCTTTCAATGTAACGGATTTATCATTATTTATTTTTTGTTTTAATTCCTCCATTTCTTTTTTTTGTTTGATAATATTTTGAAATTCTGGGCTTTTGAACAAAATTTCTTTGAATTTATTCAAATCAAAGAAAAACTCTAATTGTTCTGAATATTCCAACTTGCTAAGAATTTCAAATGGATATTCTATATCTCTTGTCAAATAGGGATTTTGTGATCCACCTGAGATAGGAATATTTACTGTATCTTTTGATATTGAAAGATTCCCCTTTTGAAATTGAAACGGTTTCATTTTAGGAGAATTTGATTCTATATTTAAAATGATTGGTTTAATATCGATATACTGAAAAACATTTGTTTCTTGCATTATAATCTATTTATGTTATAATATAATTAGATTATAATTTTACGTGTTCATATATGGCTGAAATGACTGTTGGTTAACTTGTGTTTTATTGGTGAGCCCTTCCTGTTTCGTTTGAGTTTCAAATCGTTCTAAAACTTGTTTTGCCTTGTTTACTTCGTCTGGTGTCACTTTATCGTTTTCTATTAAAGAAATATGGTAATCTTTGAAATTTTCGCTTAAACAACAAAATGCACTTTCTTCATTGAATAAATAATCCATACAAATTATAAATACAAGTGTAATAATTAGAGCAACAAAAATATCACGGGTTCCCATCCAAGCAATTGCATATACTAATAAATTACGACTAAATGTAAATTTCAAATAGGCCTCCATTGATTTACTTAATTTAATGGTTACGAATTTTGATGCAATATTTAAAATGATAATCATAACTCCGGCGAATAATTTACTATTATTCAAAACATTTGCCTTATCTTGTAAATATTGGAAAATACCGGATATTCCATTTGTTGGTGTATTATCCAATTTGTTTATTTTATCTGTTTTTGTTTTTTTTACCATATATATGATTTTATGATAAAAAAATAAATCTATTGATTATTATGTTGGAGTATATTTATTGTTGTAAAAAGCTAAACGGTTCTGAATAGATTCCGACAGAAGGTGTTGCTGAATATGGATTTACTGATTCCCATATTTTGCTCCACGTTTCTGAGAATGAATCATTCGAGTTTTTTGGTTTCATAATGTCTTCTTCTACAGTGATTTTATCTTGTGAAATGGATAATTCTACTGGTGATAATTCTACTGGTGGGTTTTGTTTGGATACAGGTTTTAATAATTCTGTTTTTTCAATATAGATTATTTGATTATTTGGTTCTCCATCATTCATATTTAGTAATTGTTCTACAAAATCGGTTTTATAATAAAGAATGACCGTGAGGCAAAATATCAATCCATAAATAACATTTACAGATGTATAGAAAATAAGAAGAGATACAGTTAAGAATTTTCCTAAAATATTTCTACTAAATGATAATGTTTGATCTGTAAAAAAGACGAATAAACATATTATAATTATAAGTGAAAACTCTGTTATCATATATTCAAATGAATATTTATTACCAAATTTCATCTATATATATCTTACTAGGAAATATTTATAGAGAACCTATATTTTTATAAGGGTTTAGAAAAAATATTATCATCTGTGTTTATGTAAATTATTTTTTTAGGATATAAGTATATAAAATATTTTATGTCATTATTAACAGGAGCCTCATTATGGCAAAATGACGATACGAATAAAAAAAGAATATCCACAATGAAAAAACCCGAAAAATTAGCTTCTTATAATGATGTCGAAGAAAATTTAAAAAAATACGGTAATTCAACACCAGCTACTATCGACGATTTGAATAAATCAAATGAAATGAAATCAAATCGTGTGAGCGAATTGATAAATAAAATGACGTCCATTAACGTGGATAATGATGGGAATAAATTATCTAATTTTACACCCATACAAAATCCAGAAATGACAAATATAAGAGAAGACCCATCCAATCAAAAACGTTTTGATGCACCACCAATGCGATTACCTGGGCAACAAAGTATGGGATATGAAAAACCGAATTTTTCCACTCAAAGTCTTTCCTCCCAAAGTCTTTCCTCCCATAACTTTTCCTCTAATGATTCCAATTTAGTAAATCTCAGTAATTATAGAAATGTCTATCAACAACAACCATCTTCTGTAACCACCAAACCCTATTATAGTAATATGGGAATTCATACAGATACGGATAATAAATTATTGGAAAAAATAAATTATATGATTCATCTTTTAGAAGAACAGCAAAGTGAAAAGACAAATAATATAACCGAGGAATTTATCTTATACACCTTTTTTGGTGTTTTTATTATTTATGTTTTGGACTCTTTTGCGAGAACCGGAAAATATATACGATAAAAAATATATAAAAACATACACCTTGTTTTTATATATTTTATTGATTATGGAAATCGATTACGAAATTATTGAAACTAGTGAAAAAGATAAATTATGTAATCATTTATTTGATGAATTAAGAAATTGTATTATGACTTGTTCTGATACATCCAGAAAATTTTCGTTTGATAACACGTTGTTGAAATCATTGAATACACACGATTGTAATGATGTTAAAATGTTTTCTAGAGACTTAAAAATTCATTCAAAAATATTAACTATTATCCCACCAGAATTGAATACTTTGAAAAATTATTTTATAAAATATAGTGTTCGTGAAAAACAATTGATTTTAGACGAAGATGTTGATTCATAATAAATACGTTTATATTAAAAAAATCATATAGTATAGTTATACATAATGGAAACATACAAAACTCTTATTGATACAGCATTTCAAAATGCTGAAAATAATATTTCAAAAATTACAAATGATATAATTATGATGGACGGTATGAGTGGAACAAAAACTAGACATTTTTATAATAATTTATTAAACATAGAAGATGCAAGATATTTAGAAATAGGAACGTGGAAAGGTAGTTCTGTTTGTTCTGCTATGTGTGGCAATAAAGCAAAGGTTATATGTATAGATAATTGGAGTGAATTCGGAGGTCCTAAAAATGAATTTTTAGTAAATTTTGAAAATTTCAAGGGAGAGAATGATGCAACTTTTATTGAGAATGATTGCTATAAAGTAGATGTTTCATTGTTACCAAAATTTAATATATATATGTATGATGGAAATCATTCAATTGAAAGTCATTATAACGCATTATTGCATTATTATAATTGTTTAGATGATATATTTATTTTTATAGTAGATGATTGGAACGGTAAAGATGAGAGGGACGGAACAATTGATGCTATTCAAAAGTTAAAGTTGAAAGTATTATATGAAAAAGAAATTAGATTAACTTGGGATAATTCACATACACCTCAACCAGAAGCTTCATTGACTTGGTGGAATGGAATTTATGTTGCTATTTTACAAAAATAATATTGCCTATTTTAATTTACAATCTATCATAATATCAGATTCATCTTCGTTATTTGTTCTTTTTGTTAAATCACTCTTAACTAATATATATTTTGGTATATTTTCAACTTCAGAAAAACAATACAATTTATTCATATATAATTTTTTATATATGAATAATACCTTTTATATGTGTTCTCGTGCTATATACTACAAGAACCGAGAATAAAATTTAGAAAGGTTTCTGGAAAATGTAAATTTATTTTATATGAAGATTTTGAATCACTAAAATAGAGAAAATATATAACTATATTGTATATTGATGTCTAATTCAATTGCACTTCAGAAATCAATTGAAAATTTAACTAGCGGTAGTATTACAGTAAAGGGTTTATTCAGAGACGAAACATATGATGAAGAAAAAATAAAAAAATTTCAAGATTTTTTATTAAAGAATTTCATTGATGTAGAAGATATTATCAAAGTTAATAGAGATGAAAATGAGCAAAATCGTAAATTGAATAATTTGATAAGAGAATTTAATAATAAAGGAGAACCAGTTGACCCAATAACATCCAATTTATTGAATTATTTAAAAAAAGGATATTATAGTGGTGGAAAATCAAAAAAGTCTAATAAAACAAAATCCAAGAAAACAAAGAAAACCAGAAAATCTAGAAAGGTTTCTGGAAAATGTAAATAAATTGATTTTGGTCGCCATTTAATTCACGCATATCGACTTTATCATATTCTACAAATCCGCTATATTGAACGTCTTTTATAATATCTGTAATATCATTCATATAATAAGTTTGTTCATTTTCTCGAACATTTGATGTAGTAGCATCCGTGAATTTTTCGGTGAATACAACGTCTGGCTTTTCTCCATTGAATTGATATTTTGATTTATATTTAAAATCAATGAAATCAACTGTGGTATCTGTAATTCTAGAATCCGAATAATTTTGCGGAGAATCCGTAGATTTCATTATAGTCGGTTTTCCTACTGATAATACTGGATCAAACTTCTGTTTATCTACTAAATGAAGCACTATAAAACCACCGGGAACAAGCCAGTGAAAACAATTACGGAAAAATCCGACCTTGTCTTTAATATGATATACAGTAAAATGACTAGATAAAATATGCGTCATTGTGTTTTTATCTAATGTCATTGGATCTTCTAAATTTCCTTCAATGAGATTTATATCTGAGTATTTACTTTTCGCAAATTCAAGCATCGGTTTTGATTTATCGACTCCAACTGATCGATAACCATATTCTTTCAATTTATTTACTAAATATCCCGTTCCACAACCCGCGTCTAAAAATAGACTCTCTTTCGAGGGTTTAGTTAAACGGACAATGGTTTTAAATATGAAATCCCCGGATTTTTGCGGTTCCATTATCAAGTCATATACCTGGGAATAAAAAATATCATATACTTCCCCGTCTCGTTTCATTACAAAAGGAGTATCTTGAGAGAAACCTTCATTGAATAAAGACGCTTTTTGAACAAATCGTTTATATGCCATTATTATCAATAAAACTATGGCAAATACGATTAAAAATCTAAGCCATCGTTTATTTGGATTTTTTGATATGAAAAAGGAATATAATTTTTGAAACATATATTTTATGCGTATATTTTTATTGGTATTTATTTATTTCAATACATACATACCACTTTGTTCGGCAAGTGAAAATGTAATATTATTTTTTATTTCATCCTGACTATTATAACTATATTCGCAAATAAACATATCATAATCTAACCACGAATAATTCCCACTTGCACAAGGAGAACAGCTAAACTTACCTATATTAGTTATATAGCCCAAATTATTATCTTTCCATATTTGTCTTTTTTCTTTATCATAGTTTGGAAACATACAATGAATATGCCATTCATCTACTGAACTTTCTATGATTTTTTCTTCCAGTGCTTCTATTTCTGTTGATATTAAGTGATAAGTCGAACTTACCCAAGAATCTATAACAATCGGTAAATCGGTATTATTATAAAATCTAGCATATGTTTGCGCGGAATTTGACATTTTGTTTTTCTCTGTTATTTGAAAAACAAAATATATGCCCAATAAATATATCAATTTTATCAATTCACAAT
>Ga0209085_1001371_pt1 | contig 15113 bp, 14 predicted proteins | sample C_131016_EF_Meta_FD_187310 | JGI IMG/M metagenome (GOLD analysis project Ga0209085, IMG submission 187310) | Freshwater microbial communities from Lake Croche, Canada to study carbon cycling - C_131016_EF_MetaG (SPAdes) (version 2) | ecosystem: Environmental > Aquatic > Freshwater > Lake...
TGTAACTCTTAGTCCCTGTCAACTTTCCAATATTATAGGCTTTTCCTAGTGTGCTTCCTGGTGTTCTTGAAAGAGAAGGGGGTGTTGGAGTGGCTGATAACTGTAGAGTGTAGTTTGTATTGACGTTGGGGTCTTCGGAAATGCCTACATAGTAAGTCCCTGCTCCCAAAGTAGCGGTAATTTGACTGCTTCCTCCTCCTGCATAAGCATAAGTACTAGCACTAGTATTGTAAAGGTCTTCGCCACTTTCTATCAAGCCATCATTGTTCTTATCCTGATATATATTTGTGTAGACCTGTCCTTGACTTATTCCATTCAACAGTACATTTATCGTATTGGTGGCGGTTAGGGAAAACTTGTAAAATTGAACTTGGTCTACAGTGCCAACAAATTCACTGTAACTCTTAGTCCCTGTCAACTTTCCAATATTATAGGCTTTTCCTAGTGTGCTTCCTGGTGTTCTTGAAAGAGAAGGGGGTGTTGGAGTGGCTGATAACTGTAGAGTGTAGTTTGTATTGACGTTAGGGCCTTCGGAAATTCCTACATAGTAAGTCCCTGCTCCTAAAGTAGCTGTAATTTGACGGCTTCCTCCTGCATAATCATAGGTACTAGTATTGTAAAGGTCTTCGCCACTTTCTATCAAGCCATCATTGTTCTTATCCTGATATATATTTGTGTAGACCTGTCCTTGACTTATTCCACTCAACAGTACACTTATCGTATTGGTGGCGGTTAGGGAAAATTCGTAAATTTGAACTGGATTTGCATTTGAGATAGCACTGGTATAGTTAAAATTTGTTAGATTCCCAATATTGTAAGCATTTCCTAATGTATTCCCTAGAGTCATATTTTTTTCCTGTCAGAAGGAGATGTGATTTCTTAGCATTATTTTATACATTTATATTAATTCGTACAAGATAATGTAAAGAAACTGTAACTTACTCGTAGGGTAAAGTACCGACAGCAGTATTGTTAGGGCGTATAGTTAACGAAAGGAAAGCTCAAGCAACGAGAAAACGTGAGAAAAAAGAGCTTTTTAGATAAGGGGAATATTATTGAGTCAGGCACACATGAGGAGTTACTGAGTTATGGTGGTCTTTATAGTGAATTTCACACCCAACAATTTATGAAGTGAGTGGTGGACGTAGACAGAGATAGAGAAGTGGTCCTACAAGAGGTATAAAGGTCAATCCAAAGAGTAGGGAAGGATTTTTAACCTCTCTTCTAGCTAAATCATCTCCTACTAAGCTAGGAAATAAAAGGTTTAAAAAGCAAAAGTCTAGACTCATTACATGGATAAAGCGACTGCTTTTCCATTGTTGGAAAAAGTCACTCCAGTTACCCTGTAATAGTCCATAGCTTAAAAGATAGAGAGCGCCTAAAGTAATTACAATAGCTGTAATACGGGAATCTATTATTTTTAAAAAGAGATTCTTTTCTCCTATAAATTTGGGGTTAGGTTCTCGTAAAAAAAGATAGGGTAAAAGAGCAAAGGCACCTACAGCAAAGGAACCTATTAAAAAAGGCCAAGCCACAATTTTTTGCCCTCTCCCATCTATTGGTAAGATACAGGTATAGATGAGCGGTAAAATACCCATAATATTAAAAAGAGAGACAATAATAGGATTTATACCTGACCACTGACCAAAAGAGAGATTTTTGATCAACTCTAGGGTATCTGGTCTATCAGGTGGAGCAAAAATAAAGGTGTAGCTAATAAAGCCTAACCATAAGATAGCAAAAGTTATTTTTCTGTACATAATACCAATTTGTTTTACTTCCTATTATATCTTACAGTAGTTTTAGACTAAAACCACCACAAAATCAGGGGCGCTCTCTCTGTGCCCCGCATGGGTTTTAGCATTTTATCTGGGCTTCATTTGCTCTAAATTTGCCATAAAAACTGACCTAGCTATCTCCTTTCAGTTATGGACTTCTAGTTATTATTAAAAAAAATAGTTTTTTTTTATTAATATTAAAGTATTGCCAAAATTTATTCTAATCTAAAAGAGAACAGATGAGAAAATTATCTAAGGATATAACTAATGATCACTCAGCTATATAAAAAAACTCCCCTCTATGTACAGATTATCATTTCCCTAGTTGTAGCCGTATTTTTAGGACCGCTTCTAGGGGGAGGTAATCCCAACCCAGACTATATAGTGGGGATTAAAAACCTAGCTATTCCTTCTAGCTTAGTCCTTAAGGCTTTGCGGACTTTAGCTACTCCCTTAATCTTACTAGCAGTACTTCACTCTTTCCTAACTGCAGAGATTTCTGGGAAGGCAGGTCGTCGTCTACTAGTTTTTCTCCTGACTAATACCACTGTAGCTATTATCATCGGTCTTTTAGTTGCCAATATCTTACAACCAGGTAGATGGTATCCTTTAACAGCCTCAAAAGGCACAGCCACATCTGTTAAAACCTTTGATCCTTGGGGCTTATTACAGGATTTAGTTCCAGATTCAGTACTTAAACCGATTGTCGATAATAATGTGCTACAATTGATCTTTATTGCTTTAGCTTTTGGCATTATTTTACGCATCCTCAAAGAGGAGCAAATACAGGAAGGGAAGAAAGACTATCTAGCTATAGAACAAGTTATTGACATCCTTTTTCAGGCAGTAGTCAGGATTATTAATTTTTGTATTCAATTTGTGCCTTTAGCTGTCTTGGGAATTGTCGCTAAAACAGTTGCCTTACAAGGTTTTGCTCCTTTTAAATCTCTTGGTGCCTTTATTATAGCTGTGTTGTTAGCTCTCGTATTGCAAGGCTGTTACTATTTAATACGACTGCGTTTTGGGTCTTGGGTCAGTCCCAAACTATTTCTAACTCAAACTTCAGATGCTCTCTTGACAGCCTTTTCTACATCTTCTTCTACTGTAACCATGCCAGTCACTTTTAAGGTTTTAACCGAGAAGGTGGGTTTAAAAGAAGCCTCGACCTCACTAGGGGTTCTTGTGGGGGGTCACTTCAACCATGATGGAACTGCCCTTTATGAGGCTATGTCGGCATTATTTATAACTCAAGTTATTGGGAGTAATCTCTCTTTACCTCAACAGTTAGTCGTTGTCCTGACATCAATTTTCGCTTCAGTCGGGGCTGCAGGTATTCCTGAAGCAGGACTGGTGACTATGACGCTGGTCTTTACTTCTGTAGGTTTACCAACTGAATATATAGTACTATTGGTGACGGTAGATTGGTTTCTGGATCGCTGTCGTACTGCGATCAATGTCATGGGAGATATGACAGTCAGTTGTTTACTAGAGGGTAAGGTAAGCACGGAGAGCAAAGCTTTATTAAAATGAAGGGATATGATAAAGACCTTGATTATCGACAACTACGACTCTTATACCTTTAACCTATATCAACTTATTGCCCAAGTAAATGGAACTCTTCCCCTAGTGCTTCAAAATGATCAGATGAAGTACTCAGAGTTAAAGCAATTAGCATTTGATAATATTGTGATTTCTCCAGGACCTGGTCGTCCAGAAAAAGATAAAGATTTTGGGGTCTGTCGTTTGATTCTAGAAAATCCCCTTGTCCCAGTACTGGGGGTTTGCTTGGGACATCAGGGACTTGGTTACATATATGGGGGTAAGATTATTCATTCTCCCCAAGTTAGTCATGGCAGAATTAGTAAAATTTATCACCGTAACTCAGATTTATTCAAAGGGATTCCTAGTCCTTTTTCTGTTGTACGCTATCATTCTCTCCTAGTTGCCGATGACCTGCCAGACTGTTTAGAAAAAACAGCTTGGACTGAGGAAGGACTGGTGATGGGATTGCGACACCGACAGTTACCTCTTTGGGGTGTTCAATTTCATCCAGAGTCGATCTGCACTGAATATGGGCGAAACCTGCTAGAGAATTTTAGAGATCTCACCCTTCAATTTACGCCAAGTCCCGTGCCAAAAAAGCAACAATGGCTGGGAGTTGGCAGCATTTCGCCAGCCTCCACTGATTGTAAATATCAAAAACAACAGCCAGAATTTAAACTTTTGACCCAGAAATTAGACCGCTATCCTGATTCAGAACAATTATTCTGTAATTTATTTGCTGAGTCAGCTACTGCCTTCTGGCTAGATAGTAGTCAGGTTGAACAGGGACTGTCTCGCTTCTCTTTTATGGGGGATGACCGTGGTGCAAATAGCCTTTTGGTTCGCTACAATACCCAAAATCAAGAACTGACGGTGACACAGTCCGACATCATCACCCATCACTCAGTAAGTATTTTTGACTATCTAAAACAGGAAATACAGTCTCGGACATGTTCCTCAGAAGATCTACCTTTTGACTTTAATTGTGGGTTTGTGGGTTACTTCGGCTACGAACTCAAAGCCGAATGTGGCTCAGTCTTGGTTCATCACTCTCCCTTACCTGATGCTATGTTTCTCTTGGCTGATCGTATGATAGCTATCGATCATCAAGAACAAACAGTTTATTTACTTTGCCTAGTTTCCAAGGGACAAACCACACAGGCTGAAGCTTGGTTTGAGGAAATAACATCACAACTTGAACATCTAGCCCCCATCAGGGAGAGCATTCCTACTCCTTCTCAAGATCCTGTGATTTTCTACTTAAGTCGCTCACATGAGACCTATATTTCTGATATTTATCAATGTTTGCAGGAAATTCAGGAAGGAGAAACCTATCAAGTTTGTTTGACCAATCATATTAAGACAGATACAACGCCAGATCCCCTGACATTTTATCGAACCTTACGCCGTATCAATCCTGCGCCCTATGCGGCATTTTTACGCTTTAATGATGTAGCGATTGCTTGTTCTTCCCCTGAGCGCTTTCTAAAAATTGATTCTCAGAAGTGGGTAGAAACAAAACCTATCAAAGGAACACTACATCGAGGACAGACTCCTGAAGAAGACAGGGTTCTGCGTGAACGTTTACGAACCAGTGAGAAAGATCGCTCTGAGAATTTGATGATTGTTGACTTGTTACGCAATGATTTAGGCAGGGTTTGTGAAGTGGGTACAGTTCATGTCCCTAAGTTGATGGATGTAGAAACCTATGCCACACTGCATCAACTCGTAACCACTGTGCGTGGACATTTACAACCCGACTTACAGGCTATAGATTGTATTAGGGCTGCCATGCCTGGTGGATCAATGACAGGTGCGCCAAAAATCAGAACCCTGCAAATTATTGATCGACTAGAACAGGAAGCTAGGGGAATCTATTCAGGGTCCATAGGTTTTCTGGGCTTAAATGGTTCTTGTGACCTAAATATAGTAATTCGTACTGCTATTCTGACTCCAGAAAAAACCTCAATTGGGGTCGGTGGTGGCATTGTGGCCCTGTCTGATCCAGAATTTGAATATCAAGAAATGCTACTCAAAGCCAAAGCCTTAATCCAGGCGCTCGTTCTCACCACCCAGGGAAATTTTGAGCCTGAACAATATCAAATTTTCGAAGGAGAACCAACGAAGTAGAGTTTAGCTTAAAAATTCTCGTATATATTGGTTAACTAATTGAGGTTGTTCTTGTTGCACCCAATGACTACAATTAGGAATATATTTAAGCGTCAAGTTTCGGACATAAGAATCGGTTCCATAAGTCAGTTCTTTGCCTAATGCCGTGTCTTCTTCGCCCCAAATCATCAAGGTAGGAGTATCTAATATGCGCCATTCTTGTTGGGGATTATTTAACAATACATAAAGAAGATTTCGATAATAATTAAGCATTGCTGTTAAAGCACCTCTTTTAGCTGCTGCATCTTTGAATGCTTCTAAATCTTCTTTAGTAAAAGCATCTTTTTTAATTGCCATATCTTGAAACATAAAAGCAATCAATTGATAATCATTACTTTGAATTGTTAATTCTGGTAATAGAGGTAATTGAAAGAAGAATATATACCAACTTTTAAGTAATTGTTGGGGTGTTCTTAAACCTTGACTAAATTTAGCAGGATGAGGCACATTTAGGATAATGAGTTTTTCGACCATTTCCAGATAAGTATAGGCAACAGACCAAGCGATAGCTGCTCCCCAATCATGTCCGACTAAAATACAATTTTCATACCCTAATCCTTGAATAACTCCTGCTATATCTTTGACTAGTTCTTCAAGGCGATAAGCTTCTACTGCTTTCGGTTTATCACTGTCATTAAATCCGCGTAAGTCAAGTGCGACAACTTTATGATCTTGAGCAAACTCAGGAATCTGATGTCGCCAAGAATACCAAAATTCAGGAAAACCATGTAACATTAACATCAATTTTCCTTGACCTTGCGTTACATAATGAAGATTAATATTATTTGTCTGTATAAAACCATCTTGCCAAGTTCCTAGTAAAGTAGACATAGTAAATCCTTTAATTTTCTGATTCTTTTAGGAATATTTCATCATGTTTTTGGGAATTTATCAAGTGGGGAAAAAAACGACTCTGCCAACCGCAGCCACTAAACCTAGTAATCCTATAACTAACCCTGTTATTAGACTTAGTAGCCAAGTGTTTTGAGTGCTTAGCTTGTTGTTAATAGAGTCCTGTCCTGATTGGAGAGTTTTGGTTTTTTCTTCTAGTTTGACTTCGAGTGTTTCAACTTTTCCTTCTAGTTTGGCTTGATTGACCTTAACATCATTAACATCCTCAGCTAATTTATCGAGTTTTTTGTTTGTTTCCTTGACATCAGCTTTGAGTTCTTCTAAGAACTTCATTAAAATGGTCTCAGTTTCTATTGTCATGTTACAATCTCCTTAAGTTATTGAATGTTTGAGCCATCTAGAGGGTTAGAGGTTTCTCTCTTAGTTTACGCGATTTTGTTTAAGCTTCGCTCTGGCTATTCTCGTAAAAGAGTGATGTAAAAGTTGGCTTAAAGACATCTAATTAACTCCTTTAGATTTGCTTTTCTGATTTTTTTAGGAATATTTCATAATGTTTATTGAGAGCTTTGGCACTTGGTAAAGCACCTTGATCCTTTGGCATAGTCAGCTTTTTACCAGCTAATTTTTGATAATATGTTCCTTTAAGTTCAGCAGCAATAACTACTTCATAGGTATCAGGAGCAACGGAAAGCAGATACAAATCAAATAAGGTATGAATATCTGCTCTCAATGGTAACCCATTAGAAGGATGATTAGTTTCTGTACCTTGATATGGTACAATGTGGGCTGCTTCAATAGCCTGTTCTAGATCACAACCAGTAATAGCACATTTTCCCCTATAAGCATCTAACAACTTTTATTAAATATATTCTTACGCATTCTGAATACGATAAGGAAAGGTGGAAAGATGACCCCTACTTCTAGTCAACAAACCTATACTGAATTACTGATTCAGTATCAGCCGAAGCCAATTAAAACAGAATATGAGTACAAAAGAAACTTAAAAGTTGTAGAGGGGATGATGTCCCTTGAGTTGACAGAGGCTGAAACTGAGCTTTTTGAGTTGTTGGTTCTTCTGATTGAGAAATATGAGATTAGTCATTATCCGATGGGTGAATCTACGCCTATGGCTACTTTATCCTCCCTGATGCATGAGTTTGATATAGAGCCAATTTCTTTAGTCGAGGTTTTTGGTTCCGTTGAGCTTGTGAGGGAAGTGATTTCTGGTCAACGGAAAGTTAGTCAATCTCAAGCGGAGTCCCTAGCTAAGTTTTTTAATGACCATTATTCTGGGCTTTCCCTAACGGCTCTTGACTTTGAAAAGTGAGATTAATAACCTTTATTTTCAATCACATATTTATAGCCTACTTAAATAACGGTGTCATGGGTTTAACTCCTTTATCTAGAGAATTTGCCTCATTTAAGTATTCATGGATACCCAAGACATTCTCAATTGTTCTGAGTAGGGAATAGTGGTTATAAGGTGTGCTGTCTACTACGCCCCTAGGTCCGTGATTAGTAATTACAATAGTGGGAATATGTCCACCACCGAAATTGGCAGAACTCTTGAGATCGAAACCGCAACAACCTTGTTCTCCTGTCTTAACTGGTGGATTGTTATCTTCATCCCAAGTAATGATGATGGCATTGTTGTCTGAAGAACTCCATAATTTTGAACTAGTAATTTGTTGGACAATCTGCCCTATTTGAGTATCACCTGTTTTGATTAGTTGTTCTAGATCTCTACATTCGGGTAAACCGTGCATTTCATGGCATTGGTTTAAGATGATATGGCTATAGTTGGGTACATTCCCACTTTTTAAATCTTGTGACAATTGTTCTAGACCGACAATTTTCTTAGCTAAGTTTGGATCATCCTGTACCCGTTTGAAGTTCATAAAGCCATTGTGCTTGACAGCATAAAGCGCTCGTTCTGGACTAGGATAGACTACAGCTTTTAAATTATCCAAGGGAATGCTTTCAAAATAACCTTTCCAAGTTAAATGCTTTTCTTCTAATTGATCGATTAAACTTCGGCTGGTAATCGTATGATCAGCATAATTAGGGCTCTGAGAGTGACTACAGTATTGTTCTACACTTCCCGCATGGCAGTAATAAGCATCATCATCATGCACGCCAAAAGTACTACCTCCAATCAGAGCAATATAGTTACCTTCACTGGGATGGACTTCAGCATAAAAATTAGTAGCTAAACCATACTTTTTAGCCAGTTGGTTGATAATTGGTGCATTAGGGTTACCAATTATCTGCTCGTATGCTTTATTTTCCGCAATAATGATAAAAATATGTTTATATTTAGGCAATGCTTTATCTTGAAGAGTTACGGTTGAAGTCTTTGTTGTCTGTGGATTTGGAGAACCCTGTGTTTTGGGGGAAGACAAGACAGATAGTCCACTCAAAGCGAAAGTACAGAGCAAAATAGGGATGATTTGGCGAAATAACATAAGCTAGTAGGTATTACTATAGTACTTTTGTGGATACGCTAGGGTTAACAGATAGGGTTTTTTAGAAAATTAAGTGCATCCTGTGATACCTTTAATATTTTAACAGTTTATTAGTTAATACAAGAAATGATTATTCCAGCTGCTCGTCTATATCTATTACTAATAGGAGGTACTGCCCTATCTTTTGCTCTAGCAGTGCTTTTTAATGTTCAAATAGCTTTACAAATTACTTTAATCTATGATCTCATTTTACTAGGTTTAACTGTTTGGGACAGTCAAAGAAGTAAAGCAAATCGTCTACAAGTTTCTCGTCTTCCTCTGGGCAAGTTATCAATAGGTAGAGATAATCCCGTTACACTATCTCTTAAGAGTAAAAATATACCTGCTTCGGTGCTCATTCGGGATGGTTGTCCTAGTGATTTTAACGTTATTCCTTCTCTATTGTTCCGAGATATTCCGGCTAAAACCACTGAAACTCTTATCTATACTGTGCAGCCTCGCACAAGGGGGGAATATGCTTGGGGTAATCTGAGTATAAGACAGTTGAGTCTTTGGGGCTTAGTTTGGAATCAATGGACAGTTAATAATGAGACCTTAGTTGCTGTTTATCCTGATTTAATTGCGTTACGTTCCCTCTCCTTAAAAATCACTTTAGAAGGTTCAGGTAATATGATTTCTCGTCGTCGCCTGGGACAAGGAACAGAATTTTCTGAGTTACGTGATTACAGTATAGGAGATGATCCGCGGTTTCTGGATTGGAAAGCTTCTGCACGTCGTTCGGTTCCTGTTGTCCGAGTCTTAGAACCTGAAAGAGAGCAGACCTTGATTATTCTACTAGATCGAGGACGTTTAATGACGGCTTCTGTGCAGGGTTTACAGCGTTTTGATTGGGGGTTAAATACTACTTTAGCTCTGGCTTTAGCTGGGTTACACCGTGGCGATCGTGTGGGAGTGGGAGTTTTTGATCGAGAAGTTGTTAGTTGGATACCTCCTGAAAGGGGTAAACAACATCTATCTAGACTGATAGAAAGACTCACTCCTCTACATCCTGTTCTCTTAGAGTCTGATTATTTTGGCGCAGTTGATAGACTGGTGAAACAACAGACGCGCAGGGCTTTAGTTGTCATCATCACTGACTTAATTGATGCTATTGCTTCTTCGGCACTTTTAACGGCTATGGGACGCTTAAAACCTCGTTATCTGCCTTTCTGTGTGGCTTTGCGTGACCCTCAAGTAGATTTCATCGCTCAGACTCCTACTCAAACCGTTACACAATCTTATGGTCGCGCTGTTGCTCTAGATTTACTAGCACAGCGTGAGATAGCTTTTGCTAAATTAAAACAAAAGGGGGTTCTCGTTCTGGATGCACCTGCTGATCAAATGAGTAACGAGTTAGTTAATCAATACCTGAGGTTAAAGAACAGGAATCTGCTTTAACCACCAGCTACTGCAGGAACTATACTTACTTCATCGCCATCTTTTAAGGCTGTTTCTGCTCCTTCTAGGAAGCGAATATCTTCACTATTGACATAAAAGTTGACAAACTGGCGGATCTGTCCTGATTCGTTACAGAGTCTCGACTTGATGCCTGGACATTCATCTTCTAGCACACTAATTAAATCATTTACATTCCCTGCACTACATTCAAACTTGGCTTGATTGTTAGTGAATTTTTGCAGTGCGGGGGGGATTAAAACTAATACGCTCATTATTTTCCTCTCCTTAAACTAATACTTGTTGCCATTCTAGGCGTTCTAGAGTGCGTGAGCGTTCTAGAGCCCGTTCAAAGCTCTCTAATTTGGGTTCAATGGTCAGTGGTTCCCCGATATAGCCTGAGACAGCTTCTTGGGTTTTTAAGCCATTACCTGTGATATAGACTACTGTGGTTTCTTCTGGATCTATTTTTCTGGCTTCTACTAATTTCTTCAGTACTGCAATGGTTGTTCCACCTGCTGTCTCTGTAAAGATACCTTCTGTTTCAGCTAGTAACTTAATCCCTTCGATGATTTCTGTATCGTTAACGCTTTCCACCTGACCACCTGTTTTTCTGGCAATATCTAGGGCATAGACTGCATCGGCTGGGTTTCCTATGGCGAGAGATTTGGCAATGGTGTTAGGTTTAACTGGTTTGATGAAATCTCTTCCTTCAGAGAAAGCGGTAGCAATGGGTGAACAGCCTTCTGCTTGTGCTCCACTGAAGCGGACTGTCTTGTCGTCTACGAGTCCTACTTTGATAAATTCTTGGAAGCCTTTGTAGATTTTTGTATAGAGTGAGCCTGATGCTAGGGGGGCTACGATATGATCTGGCAGTTTCCAGCCTAATTGTTCTGCTACTTCAAAGCCAAGTGTTTTAGAGCCTTCTGAGTAATAGGGTCTGAGGTTGATATTTACAAAACCCCAGTCATAAGTGTTAGCTATTTCTGAACAGAGACGGTTGACTTGATCGTAGTTTCCTTTGACTGCTATTACTGTTGGGTTATAGATCAATGTTCCTAATATTTTCCCTGCTTCTAAATCGGCTGGAATAAAGACACAACAGTCTAGTCCAGCATAAGCAGCTAAGGCGGCTGTGGAGTTAGCTAGGTTTCCAGTACTAGAACAGGAAACTGTGGTAAACCCAAGTTCTCTTGCTCTAGATAGGGCGACTGAGACTACCCTATCTTTAAAGCTGAGAGTAGGCATATTTACCGCATCGTTTTTGATGTAAAGATTTTTAAGACCCAGACGACGTGCTAAACGGGTTGATTTGACTAAAGGAGTCATTCCTGTGCCTACGTCAATAACATTGTCTGTTGCTACAGGAAGAAAAGCCTTGTAACGCCAAATCGAGTTAGGACCTGCTTGAATTTTTTCTCTACTTACTTGACGACGAATTGCTTCATAGTCATAGGCTACTTCTAGGGGAGAAAAGGTTTCCTCACACACGTAGCGGGCTTCTAGGGGATATTCTACTCCCCCCTCTTTAGAAACCAATTTAGTAAAGGTTGGGGTAAAGGTCTGCGTTGCGGTTGCCTGGGTCATCTTTATACCTCGTTTTAACGTCTCTCCACTTGTTACATTTCATGGTATCACAGCCCACTCTAGCTGTCAACTATACCCGACAAATTTAGTCGGGATTAAGACAGCGTAAGGGAAAGGAGGCTTAATAAAACTAGTGTTCTAGGAAATATTCCCGACAACCGACTCCCGACTTTCTAAAACAGACCCCCGACTTTGGTGACGTTCCTCAATAGGAATATAAGGCGAGTTGTGAGTGCCAGTATATACTTGAGTAGGGCGGAAGATGCGATTTTCAGCCAACTGTTCCTTCCAATGAGCCAGCCAACCAGACACGCGGGCGATAGCAAAAACGGGTGTAAAGAGGTCTTGAGGGATGCCTAACTTACGATAGACAAGACCAGAATAAAAATCCACATTGGGATAGATCCCCTTATGTGCTAATTTTTCCTCAATAACCCGCTCCACTTCTAGGGCAATATCATAGTATTCATCGTGACCCTTCAGTTCAAATAACTGCTCAACCAACCTTTGCAGGATAGTTGCGCGAGGATCTTTGACCTTGTACACTCGATGACCAAACCCCATGATCTTACTTTTATTCTCAATGCGTTTTTCAATATAGGCTCTCACATTTTGCACAGAGCCAATTTCCTCTAGCATCACCAGAACTTCTTCATTTGCACCACCATGTAGAGGACCGGCTAAAGTTCCCACAGCCGAAGCAACCACAGCATAGGGATCAGTTAAAGTTGAAGCGGTGACCATAGCACTGAAGGTAGAAGCATTGATTGTATGTTCAGCATGGAGAATCAAGCAAATATCAAAGATCTTAGCTGAGAGAGGATCAGGGGGACGCTCAGTAAGCATATAGAGGAAATTAGAACAATAATCCAGATTATCATTAGGTTGAATAGGATCATTCCCACTCCGCATAGAATTAGCTGCTGCCACCATCGTTGGGATCTTCGCTAGAAGACGTACTACAGCCTTGCGAATATAAGCGGGATCATCTAAAGCTCTCTTTGCATAGAAAAGACCTAAAGCGGCGGCTGAAGTCTGCAAAGCATCCATTGGATGTCCTCGATCAGGGAAACACTTCATCATGTCCCGGATACTGTATTTAATACGTCTATGGTAGCGGATCTCGGTTTCAAACTCTTCTAACTCACCTTGAGTGGGAAGATGTCCCCAAATTAAGAGGTAAGATGTTTCAATAAAGCTACTTTTGGTAGCTAACTCTTCTATAGGAATGCCGCGATATTCCAAGATACCGTTTTTCCCATCGACATAACTAATACTTGATTGAGCAACGGGAATGCCTTCCAAGCCTGGCTTATATTCACAAAACGTCATAAAGTCAACCTATTTTCCCAGGTAGTCGGTAAATAAACTATGTTTAGATCCAAAACACATTGTATATTTAACATACAATGTGTGTTGGAAAAGTGTCCTATCTATCTTTCAACTTGTGATTAAATAGCAATCATTAATACCTTTGAAACTTGATCTAGAAACAAATTCGCTCCTGGACATTCTTAGGGAAACTTCCACTATTGCCAAGGAAGCCTCCCGAATTCTACGCTCCTTTTCTCAGAATAGCAGTAAAATTGTTCTACAGCCTAACGATAAAGAAGGTCCTGTCACTAGCGCTGATCTAGCTGCTAATCAATATATCTTAGAACAACTCCAGTCAATTTTTGGTTTAGACCAATGTGCTTATCTGAGTGAAGAGACCCATAGTGGTAATCAGGCTTTCCCACAAGCTTGGGTCTGGATCATCGATCCCCTAGATGGAACAAAAGATTTCTTGCAAAAAACTGGCGAATATGCTATACATATTGCTTTGGCTTATCAAGGTCGTCCTGTTGTGGCTGTCGTGGCTTTACCTGAACTAGAAAAAATCTACTGTGCAGTTAGAGGACAAGGTAGCTATGTAGAAAATGCCCAGGGTAAAACTTCAGTTTTGCAGGTTTCCACTTGTAGTGACCTTTCTCGTCTTTCCTTAGTAGTCAGTAGGAATCATCGCGATGAAAGATTTCAAAAATTGATTGAGGCCTTACCCTTAAAATCACGTCATTATGTTGGCAGTGTTGGCTGTAAAATTGCAGCCCTAGTTGAACAACAAGCTGATGTCTATATATCCCTCTCAGGTAAATCTGCCCCCAAAGACTGGGATTTTGCCGCTCCTGAGTTGATTTTGACAGAAGCTGGAGGACAATTAACCTATTTAGATGGCAGTCCTCTCCTCTATAATCAGGGTGATGTCTCGCAATGGGGAGCCTTGATCGCCAGTAATGGGCCTTCTCATCCAGAATTATTAGAAAAAACAAGGGAAATTCTACAGCAAATTGATAATTAGTAATTGTTATCTACCCCCTATCTTACAGCCCTTTGCTCGTCCATTGAATACACACCAAAATTTGAAATGCTTATTGAGTAAGGTTTTTAGCAAGAAGAATGTGGTTTGGTTTGCTGGGGAGGGCTATGTGGAATCCCAATACTTACAACCAGTAGAGTGTCCCTCCACAGCTTCAAAGCAAAAAATCAATCCTAACTAAACAAGTATGTTTACCAAGGAGAAAATGCCCCTAGTACTTCAAAGCATTAGGGACAACTTTCAAAATAATTAGAAAAGGATTTTTTTATTTTCCTGCTGGAATTGGGAATCCATTGGAGGGACTACATGTATGACAAGCTTCCCCATTGTTGTCATACCACATCTTTTCGTTAGGTAGATAGAAGAATCCACCTGATTTAGTTTTGGGCGGAATTGGAAAACCATTTTCAGGGGTACATGTATGACAAACCATACCATCAGCAGCTATCCATTTACCCACTTTTTTGCTCCAATAAATGTTTCCAGTAGCCTTGTAATGTTTCTCTTCTTGCTGATCAGGTATAACTGTAACTATTTCGTTATCATTGTTGAACAGACATTTTCCCGTTTGCCCAGTGCTTCTGACTTTATACCTTACTGTATGTCCAGAGGTAGATGTGATAGCCACATCTGCCATGTAAGTGTTGTAGCGACCAGTTACCTCAGTTTTGCACTGACCAGGCATTTGTTCTTTGAGAAGCTCTGCTTGAGCTGGTCTACAGAAATCTAACAAATTAAATGAAACAATGCTCAGTCCCGATAGACCTAGCAATAAGATATTTTTTTGAATTGGCCACATTTTTAGGGACTTGCGCTCAAATAAGATACCTGTCAGGGAGGGATAATAGTAACATCCCACTTAGGTAAAGTAATAGATGGCTGCCAAAAAGGTAAGAATTCTTTTAATTCATTTTGTAAAACCTTTATCCC
>Ga0209085_1001373_pt1 | contig 15102 bp, 19 predicted proteins | sample C_131016_EF_Meta_FD_187310 | JGI IMG/M metagenome (GOLD analysis project Ga0209085, IMG submission 187310) | Freshwater microbial communities from Lake Croche, Canada to study carbon cycling - C_131016_EF_MetaG (SPAdes) (version 2) | ecosystem: Environmental > Aquatic > Freshwater > Lake...
TATTTTTTCTTCTTACAAATTATGTGTTTGCTTTTGATTCCTCTATGCCTCAAAATTCTAGCGATTGGAGTAAAAAAGTACAAAGGTTAAATTGGAAACCTGGTCCTACTACAATTGATTATTTTAAAGGGAATGCAAAAATTAAAGTTGAAAGAAATTATGAGTATTTAGAAAAAGAAGACGCAAATCAATATTTGTATTGGGCTAATGGAGTAAAATTTAATACTGATTATTTAATACTTACTGATAATGCTCAATATTCAGTCTACTATCACAATGATGGTTATGTAAAAATTGATGACTGGAAAGATGTTAATCCTGATAAATTTTTAAAAGAGCTCTTAGAAAATGCAAGAGAAAGCAACAAAGAAAGAGCCAGAAACAACCAATCCACAATTAAAGATATGAGATGGTTCAAGCAACCAACTTTGGATAGAAGCAAGGATGCTGTTTACTATGCTCTTAATATTACGTGGTCAGATAATTCTGAGACTATTAATTCTAGTGTAATATTATTAGGAAGATCTGGTTATGCCAAAATTAACGTAAGTACTAACGCAAATAAATATAGAGAGTATATTGTAACAAATGTTCCAAATATTTATACGTTTAATGATAATCAAAAATATTCTAATTTCACTACTGGGGATAAAGTTGCAGCTGCAGGGGTTGGTGCACTAGTAGCTGGTTCATTAGGTATAAAAACTTTTGCCAAAGCGGGTGGAGCAGTTGGTATATTTCTGTTACTTAAAAAATTCGGTGTATTTCTTTTAGCGCTCCCATTATTGTTTTTTAGAAAAATTTTTGGTAGCGGTGAGACTAAGCAAGAAGAATATAAAGACAACAATAATACTACTGAAGAAAAAAAAGAGCCTATAAAAACTACTAAAAAGAAAAAATAGTTTTGAATTTTTCAATTGCAAATTTTATTTATGCTTCTTTTTTTGCAATAGTTCCTTGTCTTCTTATAATGTATTACATTTATAAACGTAATAAATTTCCAGAGAATCCGAGAATTGTTGCCATAACTTTCATTCTAGGATTTAGTATTATTTTACCTCTAAATATCTTAATTCCTATTACCGAAGGTATTGGAAAAATCTATCATCACACTGTAACTGGTGAAGATTTTTATAAGGGTTTTTTAAGAGCTTCATTTTTAGAGGAAACTTTTAAATTCTTAATAATTATATTTTATTGTTTGCGATTAGATGAATTTAACAAGCCACTAGATGCAATTATTTATGGTGTTGCAGCTTCTCTAGGTTTTGCATTATTTGAAAATTGGGAATACGTAATTACAGGATTAAATGAAAGCTACATAGATGCATTAGCAATTGCAATTGTTAGATCTTTCTCCGCAGTTTTATTGCATACACTTGCTGGAATAATGATGGGATTTTTTATAATGGATGCAGTTTTTGAACCTCAATATAAAAAATTAAATCTTACTCTAGCAATTTTATTCCCTGTTTATCTTCATGGTTTTTATGATTTTATTTTAATTTCTAAAAATATTGAACATAAATGGTGGATCTACATTTTAATCGCAGCATTTATAATAAGAGTTTATTTTATCTTCAAACAACAAACTAAGATTCAAAATGACAGAACAAAATTTACCAAAACCCTTCCTAGAAACAGTGATGTTGTGTTTGCTATTCTTGTAACTTTTCTAACTTTAATATTTGATTATATAATATTAAATAGTTAAATTTTTATATAAATATTTATTTTTAATAATGATATCAGGACATCAGCCCTGCAACCAAGCTCATTGTGAGTGCTAGTAAGGTTGCATTGAAAGCAAAGGAGATCATGCTGTCTATTCAAAAAAATTCTTAATTTAAATACTACAGTAGTTATAAACTTTGGTTTTTGACAAAGATTCAATTTAATAAATTATAATTTTTTGTAATTTATTAAAAACTTAATCAAATAATACAAAGCCAGTGTATCCTTGGCGCAATATTCTCTCAAAAGTTTGATCTGCTTGTTTTTTTCTTCAGTACTGGTTTTAGGATCAGTACAAATAAACCATGCTCTTTGGGCGTCGGTACCGCCACCTATATTTCCTTCTTCTTCGTAATTTATATCACTTGGTATAGCTTTAATAATCTTCTTTAATCCATAATCACCTTTGAATATAGGTGAATAAAAATTCTTTCTGACAATGTCTAAAGTATCCTCTACTCTCAAAATTAATTTATTAATCTTATCAGACAGATCTTTAACACTTTCTTTTTCAGCTATTTTTTTAAGAACAGTCTTTTCTGTGGTTGCATGATGAGCAAAAACAGTACCTTTAGTTCCGGTTACTTTAAGAAGACTTTCAGCAAATTTTCTTTCAATATTCTGATCATCAAAATCAATAAAAGAATAACCTTCTTTATTATCTATTTCTTGGTCTATTCCATCCCATCTATGAACAGACCATTGAAAAGGTAATTGATAATATGCTCTAGTGTCTTTAATAATTGGCACTCCTTGATTGACTGTTTCAAAATCCATGAAATAAAAAGGAAATTCATATTTTTTAAAAACATCACCAATTTTATCATTTATCCAAGTATTATTTTTTTTATGACACTCTTGAATAATTCTATAAATATCTTTTTTTAATTCAGCGCTAGGAACATCTTCCAAATAATAAATATTTCTTTCTTTATATTTTTTTTCTAATTTATTACCTTCATTAGGAAGAATATTAATTGGTGCTTTATTTGATTTAGGCAATAAACTTTCGCATCGTTTTTTATAATCACATTCGTGAGGTTTATCACACTGTTCTCCCATCTCAATTGTTGGGATCGGATAATCTTTACCAGCAATAGGTTTAAATTTTTCAATATTAGGTTTTACTAATTTCTCTTTGAATAAAATTTGATCGGTAAGATCGACCTCTTCTACAAGATCCTTATAATCACCATCTCCTTGGTAGATGAATTCATTATCTATATGAATTAATTTAATACTATTAAGCTTAACGCCCGAGCATTTTATAATGTAGGATTGAATTGCTATATCATCAATATGTTCATCCTTTTGCTTTGTTGAGGATTTAGCTTCTAAAAGCTCCCAACCATCATTTTTTCTCAACAATACATCTGCTCTTACTAGAGTATCTGAATATAAAAAGGCGGCCTCGTATATAACTTTAATTTTTTCATCATTAATTGCTTTTGCAGTCTCGCTTAGAGCAAGATCTGTATTTTTATTATTGGACAAATCAACACCTTTTCCATAATGCTCCCTTACAACTTCGCCAAATCTATTTCCCAAATGAAATAAAAAATTATCCTTTTTAATTGGTTCATGAAAATCAAACCAAAGTTTTTTTTCACATTGAATGCCGCTAGTAATCTTTGTTTTTGTTAAAATATAAGGTTTTTTTTTATTCATTAATATTTTTTAGATTATTACTTTTAAATTAATAATTTAATAAAAGTTAGTATAAAAATTATACATAATTATTACTAACCATTAGGATATCATTACTGTAAAATTTATTACCTACATGAATAATATCTATATTTCTATTGAAACAACTGGTGAGAGTTATGTTAATAATAGAATAATAGAAATTGCAGCGCTGAAAATAGACAATAAAACTAAATTAAGAACTTTATTTCACCAATATTTTAATCCTGAAAAAGAATTAACACCTGAAATCTCTGGAATGGTTAACTTGACCAATACTTTTCTAAAACAATGTCCAAAAATTGAGGAAAAAATTGAAGAATTTATATTATTTATTAGAGATTGTAACTTGGTAATGCACAATGGAAAGTTTGTAATGAATTTTCTAAATAAAGAAATGGAATTATTAAATAAAGAGTTAATTAATAATGAAATTACTGATACTCTTGAGCTTGGTAGAGATAGATATCCAAACGATAAAAATAATCTAGATTTTTTATTTAGAGCTCTTAACTTGCAAAAAGGAATAATGCAAAGCTGTATAATTGAAGTTAATTTGCTACCACTATTATTAGAAAAAATTAAAGATCACGAAATATCTAAAATTAATTAATAACAATTTTTAATTATAAATGTTATTTTTTTATTTGGGACCACCTATAGATCTTGGATAATGAATGTTGAAAATGTAAACAGCAAATCGCAAAGTTACTAAAAAAACAAAAGAAGCTAATACAAATATAGTCACTAAATAATGTTTGTGTTCAAAAAATCCTGCAATGTAAAAACCTAAAATTAAAAATAACGATCCTATAACGGCCACCTCCTCATAAATAATACCTTTAAAAGTAGATGGTTCTTTATTAGTTATCATGTCGCGCAACATTCCCCCGCCAGCACAGGTTAATGCCCCTAGTATTGGAGCCCAATACCAAGGCATATTAGAAATAAGTGATATTGATGTTCCGTAAATAACTAAAGCTGAAAATCCAAAGATATCTGTGTATTTTTTTACATCTTTAAAAATTTTCGACTTATGCGATTTTGGATATTTAAGATGAAATAATGTTGCGAGTATTACAATGCATAAAATTCCCAATGGATAAGTAAAATCCTTCACATAATAAAAAGGAAATTGACTGCCCCCAATTATAATATCTCTTATAGTTCCTCCTCCAACGCCAGATAAAAAGCCCAAGATTAGACGACCCCAAATATCATAATTTCTATCAATAGCCTCTAAAACGCCGGACAAAGCGTAAGTAAATACACCAAAATAAATTAATATTTTAAAAAAAGATAAATGAATAAATTCTTCTAAATAATATTTAGTAGATCTCTTAATTGGAGAATTCTGCCCTTCCATTTCTTTTGATGTATTCCAAATATTATGTGTCCAAATTACATCTGAAATTACATTGGAATCATCATGAAAAAGATTTTTTTTAGCAGAATTAAATTTTTTAAGATCAAAATATCCAAAATCATCAAAATTTTTTGGCAATAAAGTTATAATCGTTTCCAAAGCATGTTGTTCGTGCACTCGATCAAGATTAGGATTCATTTTAAATACAGTATCCAATGCTAATGACGGAGATGCTTTTGCCTCTAACCATCCCATTCTAAGTGCTCTAACAAATCTTACCAAGTCGTTTCTAAATTCAGGTGAATTAAGACTTTCAGTTCTAACATAAAGACCATCTTCTATACCGCCTATATTTAATTTATCAGTATTGATCATGAGCAAATCAGAAAACTCTATTCCTTTTTGCAAAACAGACCAATATTCATCAAAATTATATACGGTAGCGCAATCTAATTTTCCGCTAATAAGATCTTCTCCATGTGGTTTTTGCTTTGATATGTAACGAACTGAATTGAGTGGAATGTTTAAACTGTTTAAAATTGACTCAACAAGATGTTTGTCTGATTCATCAAAAACTCCAATTGTTTTTCCTTCAATATCCTTGGGGGTATAAACTCCTTTACTAGCTCTACATAATAAACCTAGCGAAGATGATTCAAAAATTTGAGCTATATTTGTAACTGGTTTGTCAGGTTTGAACTCGGACCATGCAAATGCAAGGGAAGCTACGGCTATATCAACTTTTCCATTCTGTAATTCTTTAATACTATTTTTTTCATAACTACCTGGTATCAGAGTTACATCTAGCCCCTCTTTTTGAAAATGTTTTCTAGCTTCCGCTACGTAAAATCCTGCAAATTGACTTTGATGAAGCCAAGATAACTGGACTTTTAAAGATTTATTTGATTGTGCATTAACATTAGAACTACCAAATATGACTAACAAACAAAGTAAGGAAACATTTAATAATCTAAATTTTTTTTCCATTTTTTAACAAATTAAGATTTGTAAGACAATATGTAGTTCTTTATCAATTTATCCACGTCCGATCCTTCGCTATAATCATTCTCTACTAAATACTGAACTCTGCTTTCTGCTAAGAGTTTTCTAGCAATTGTTTCTGACTTTTCATTATTTTTTTCATATACACAAATTGACTTGCCATTGTTTTTATTGCTCACACTAAACATCGGAATATCTGTCTCACCATCACCAAAGAAAAATATATTTTCAAGCGGAATATAAGCTTCATGAGTGGCGCTTATTTTTGCGTTCACTCCTACTTGATCGTAAACGTCAAAAGCTCCTTTATTAATTCTAAATAAAAATTGAACTTTATTGGAGTAATTTACAGATATTTTAGGCCAAATACCTCTGTCGTTACTATAAACATATGAGCAGGCATAAATTTGATTTACATCTTTAGCAAAATCACAACCTTTTATCATATCTGCTAATCCAGAGGAGATTACATAATGCTCAACGTCCACATTATTCTTCTTCCCAAATTCTTTTATCCTTAAAAACCATTCATCTACCCCTTTAAATAATTTTAATTTACTTCCATATTTCTTAAAAGTTTCTTCATTAACTTTTAAACCCGCTCTACTCATTTGCTCTTCGAGTAAGTACAAATATCCTAATGTTGGATCACAGTTATATTCCTTTGAGTAATTAATAACTTTGGTCCAAAATATTTTAGGTTCTATTTTGCAATCGGGCAATAAGTGCTGATCCTGCATATATCCAGGACACAATGTTCCATCAAAATCATAACAAAGAGCAATTTTTTTCATTTTAAAATTAAATATAATTTTTATACTTGAATTAACTTTAAGCTGTGTCAGTTTATTTTTATTTAAAAATTAATAAAGCAAAATGTCAAAATGTAATTATTGTTCCGCAACCAGTCATGGTTCTTGTTCTTACAGTCCAAACAAGAGACATTACATATCAATTCCTGGAAAGTGTCTTTGGTGTTCGTCTTCTTCTTATGGTGCTTGCGCTTATGGTCCATCCAAAAGACATGCAATTATCAATCCTGGAAAATGTGTTTGGTGTGGCGCATATTCATATGGTTCATGTGTCTATTCCCCTAACAAAAGGCATGCAATAATAAATCCATCAAAATGTACTTATTGCGGAGCTTTACAGACGGGTTCCTGTTCTTACAGTTCAACCAAACAACATATAAAAGGTGCGCTTTAATAATTAATTTAGTTATAATTTAATTTTTAACTTAAACAAAAAAGGAGAAACTATGGCTGGTATATGGACAAAAGGTATTGCATTATCGCAAGGAAATCAGTGTAAATCACACTCTAACAGCGGCGTAAGTAACGCTCAATCCGCTATAAATTCATTTCAATCTGCTAAATCAAGAAAAGGTGAGCAAAAAATTGATGCATTAGCAGACGGACTAATTAGTCTATCAAAAGCGATGGTTGAAGTTTCTAAAAGTATAGCTCCAATTGCCACAATGAATATGTGGAGCGCTTTGCTAAGTGAGAATATTGGTGAAGTAATGGAAGAAAATAGAAGTGCATTATTAAAAGAGCTTAAAAAAAAATAAAAAATTATAAATTATTTTTATAGGCGCAGATTTTGTATCACCCTTTAAGCACCTGTGCAGACTGACTCTTGTTTTCACTTTCCTCCTCTAAATCAATTTCTATCTTGTTATTATAAATTAAATTAGTGATTAAGATCCAACCCTCCACAATAATCACATTAAATACTAGTTTTGATAAATCCAGATCTTCTTTTAAATCAACTACTGAACTAGACCAGCTTCCTTTGTTAAGAGACTGAGCGTAAATATAGGTTTTGTTGTTTACTTTTTCATGATCAGCATCATACTCACCTAATTCATTATCTGTAATACCTGCTTTTTCCAAACTACCTCTATCTAATTTTATATTCTTCCAAGATTTGAGCAAATTTCCGTTCTTATCTAACTCTTCAATAATTAAATAATTTTCTCCAGACTTTTCTACTCCCGAGGAATGTACAATATCTTTTCGCTGATTCCATGCCCCTGGAAATTTTGCTTTTGTTGGTACACTATTCTCTTTCTCGTATTTTTCTTTTTTAGAACTAAACAGATATTCTTGCAGTTCTGACTGCTTATCTTCCCAGTAATCATAAGCTTCTTTAGAAATTATTCCTTCAGCAACTTCACCGCCATAACCATTAAAAACAAATCGATATTTTTTATTATTATGAGTTGTCTTATTAGATTTTTCTTTATTTATATTAATTTTATTTGCTTTTTGAGTTGGTTCTTTTGTTTCATTTTTTTGGCTTTTGCCAGTTTTATTACCAAACAATTCTTCAATATGTGGATACCAAAAATTTGCTATTGTTCTAAATTGATCTAAAACTTCTTCACTGTTGCCCACACTCCTATCAGAGTTTCCAGCTAATAATTTGTGCGAAACAAATCTGTTTTTTTCATTTCCATCTTTTCCCACATATCTTAAAAATAATTTAGCCTCTGTTGTTTCACCTACATCATTAAATTTTAACTGTAGAACTTTATTCTTTTGTTTAACGCTATTAATTATCTTAAAATCACCATATCTTTTGTATTCAATCTCTAATAATGAATCATTATCAGCATAACCAAAATCAAATACTGCGTCCTTCAAAATATTAATCAGCAACAATTGAACAGGAAATTTATTTGATATTTTTGGAAAAAAATCTCCTAAATCTTTATCTTTTGTTTTTAAATTTTTATTTCCAGTATCATCTAAAAATTTTGATTTGTTATAAAGCTGGCTTAATTTTCTATCGTCATAAAAACTAAACCAATGTTTTTTTATTGATTTAAATAGATCTTCTTCACTTTCAACCTCATTTATTTGATATTCTGAACAATACCATTCCAGAGCGGAACCATTAAAACTTCCATTTTTTGAACTCATAAAAATTTTAAGAGATTACAGTTCTAATTTTTGTTTATTATAAACCTTCAAAATATCTTTTTTTAAATTAGCATTCGCGTGCTCTAACCACATCCCTTTCATGTTGACTGCCGCCAAAACTACATCCTTGTCATCTTTGACTTCTGCGGGAACCTCTTCTCCCTTATAACCACTTTCTTTAATTAATTGTATTACTTCTGCCTTTAATTTTTTTAACTCCCTCGCATCCATATTTTAAATTGTTACTATTAGTCCAAAGAATATTTTGTAAAAAAAGCTTTCCAAAAAATTTCCGTATCTTTGCTCTGTTTGATTGCTTTACTTTTATAAAGTTTTTCTAATTCTTCTTTTGTGCAATCATACTCATTAACATCATTAATAAATTCTATAAATTCATCTCTTTTTTTTAGGTTAATCGCTCTTTTAATAAAACCAGTGGTTGCCATATCTAAAAAAGAATCCCAATCGACTTTTATGTTACTTAAAATAGATTTTAGTAAAGTTTTATTATTTACTATATCTTCCATAAATTTTTTTGCTTGCTCTGCGCTCATAAGATTTTGTTGTTATTTTATTATTAATTAGACATTAAAAAATATAAAAAATTAAGTATAACTTTTAGATATAACTATTCTAACAAAGGCCAGCCTAAACTATAATTCTCTATGTGCTTATTTATATCCACGAAAACATTGTTTAATTTTTTATCTCTACAATACAAATAAACAAAATAAATTGAATCATTTACATATTCATCCATTTTTGAATTACCTTCATCATCTAATGCTGGTGGAGATAACGGATCTACCTTCATAGCTTTTTTAGCTTTTTCTAAATTTGTATCACTAAAAGCTTTCTCATATATTTTATGATTGAAAAGAATATGATGAATTAAAGTATAAAAACTGCATTTGTAAGAACCATCTGTTGGATAAATTAAAAAATCATAATTTTTATAATAATTAACTGCCAATATTCCAGATTTAAATAAGCTAAGATGAGAAGTAAACAATTTATGTAATTCTTGGTAAATAATCTTTTGCTCTGGATTGTTGCTTAAATAAACATAATAAGGTTTATTTTTTGAATCTAATCCTTCTGAAGTTGTTGTGGAGTTGTCTTTTTTTTTTGTTACTTTTTCCTTTTTACTATCTAAATTTTCTATTGCTCCAATATTTATTAAATGCTCTTTAAAATCATCTGGAATTTTAATTTTAAGAGATAGAAGTTTTCTTCCAACTACTCCTGCTGCCGTACCGTGAATTTCGTCAAGCGCTCTTTGCACACTTTCATCATCTTCAGGCCCATAAATTCCTTCAGGTTCATTTTTTACAATTTTTTCACACTTTTTGAACTCTGCTGCAGGTAAAAATTTTTTATAATGTCCTTTTTCATACAAATAATGATGAACCAAACCAGAGAGACTCCCATCGTAAGACCCTTCAAATGCTGTTATATCAAATCTATCATAAGCAATACCAGGACGAACAATAAATCGTCCCTCTTTAAGAGAATTTTTATTTTTTTCAATAAGTGTCTCTAGAAATTTTTCTAAATCATTTATTATTTTATCTATCTTATCCATAAAATTATTTTATCATTAATAATTATTTTAATATTGTATAAAAATTGTACTTAATACCTCTCAAATTCTCCGTATTTTTTAAAATCTTTAGATAATTCTTTCTTTATATTGTCCATCTTAATTTTAAAGGTTTCATCATCTAGCAATAAATATTTTTCAAGTTCATCTATTGACTGACCAGTTAACTTTGAAACTTTGTTAAACATACAGTCTTTACAAAACATTTTTCCTAGAGCTAAATTATCACAACATTCAATATCTTCTTTGTCTAAAGCCATAGAACAGTTGGCACATAATAAAATATCTTTTTTTTGTTTCATAAATTTCTATTTAAAAATTTCTTTCTACTCTCGCACCAAATTCAAATCCATTTCTGCCTGATTGACCAGCAATATTAGTTCTGTACTCTGTGTTATATTTAACAATCCAATCCTTATTGTCTTCCCCAGTTAAAGATGTGTAATATAAGCCTATGTTTTTTTCAGGGGTCCTTGCTTTTAAATTAACTTTGCTGTCGGAATAAATGATATTTCCATCTTGATCGGTAGCGTAAGGAACGGATAAATATGAATATCCTTTTACAATATAACTTGGGAGACTGTAAGTTAATCCTGCTTTAGAGAATTCAGTAAGATTTCTTTCATAACCTAATTTATAACTTTGGGACTGTAGAGTGCTCATGTCTTTTATAAAACTGCCGTTGGAATCATTGGCTCTTTTAATTTTTGTGAATCCTCTTCCAATATCAAAACTAAATTTGTTTTCACTTTCGTAGAAATCAAAGCCTATTTGATTAAAAGCAGTTAAATTATTATTGCCTAAAGAAAATACTCCCGTGCTTTCATTACCAAGCCATGTATTCTTTTCATTTAAAGTTCCAAGTGTTGTCCTAAAATTAACAGATTCTGAAAATTTAAACTCATTAACAATATAAGAACTAAGATCTCCTTTAAGATTTGGATTTGCTGCAAGACCAAATTTCATTCCTGGAATTAGATCTGCTTCTTTGTTTTGTTCAAAAACACCAAATGCTTGGTTAAACGGAAGGTATGTTGAATTATTTTGCTGAACTTTTACGTCACTAATTTTTCTATTGTCTTTATAAGTTACGTTAAATCCTGTCGGTGTTCCACTTTGTAAATTTACATAATAATCTCTAGCAAATTCATCAATTACCATCACATTAGATAATGATTGCGTTGTTGCAATTGAACTTAATGCTGCACCTGAGCCAGCTACATTTGTAATAGTTGATGTTTTAGCTGTTGCTGTTGTTTTTCCGCTTGTTGGTATTCCGATGGCTCCGTAAGGTTGTGTCGCTTTATCTAGATCAAATAAACCTTGTCCCTGAATGCTCACATTATAATTAGGAATATTTTTATTTGCTGTTTTTAATGCTAGTTGGACTAAATTTTCTGATTTCATATATGGCCACATTTGTTGCAATACTGCTAAGCCCCCTGTTACAATAGGTGCCGCCATTGAAGTGCCACTCATAATTGTTAAGCTGTTATTTAAATTTAAACCTGTGGCTGTTCCTGGTGCTACTAAATAAAAATCTGAAATTTTGTATTTGTCCAAGCAGGTGTTGCTAATTGAATTGAATTGTTGGCAAATACTTCCTGCTTTATTGCTCCATGAATACATGTAGCCTTGTGAATCTACTGCACCCACAATCAACATTTTGCCTCCCAATATTAAATTTCCTGAACTATCAACTGCTGTAGCAAATGTTCCGGGGTTTGCTGGAACTGATAATCCTTGATTGCCGGCAGAATTAACTACGATCATCCCTTTGTTGGTCGCTAATTGCCAGTCACTTGGGGTTTGTCCGTTATAAAATATATTTTTACTATAGTCGTATCTTGCATCGATGCTTTTATAAATTCCATCATTCACCTTAACTAAATTTTTAATGAACGTATTATCATAGTTTGAATTAGCACTAAGATTACCAATCGTAGCTCCTTGATCTGCTGCCCAATAAAAACCTTGTATAGCGTTTGAAATACTAATCGAAGAACCTGTTCCAACTTTTAATACTACTGCTTTAGAATCGTAAGCAACACCTTGAGTGCCTATATCATTTTTTAAAGCAAGAATTTGTCCTAGAGTAAATGTCCCATGACCATTAGTGTCTTGAATACTTGTTCCGGTGTAATCTTTTGAAGCTACAACTTGTCCTTTTAAATCATAATTATTTAAATCATAACCAGTATCTGCAATTGCAACAGTAACTCCTTTTCCAGTCCAGCCTCTTGCATATGCCTTATCTGCATTAATTATTGACAGCGAATTGGTACTTAAAAATTCATTTGTTTTATAAAAATTAGGATCAGCATTATATCCTGTTGTTTTTGTGCCAAGATTAGCATCACTATCAGTATAAGGAATGCTAGTGGGCGCTTTTACGACAGTTACATTCACTACTACGCCTTTATCTGTTGAAGTAGTTACAAAAGGCTCTGTTGTAATAGAAGCTACAACAACATTTGCGTAAGTCGTTCCGTTTGCTCTTTGATAAGTAACTAAATTAGATATCTTTGTATATTTTGGCGTCGTCGTCGTAATTGTAGTAAATCTTGTAGTGGTGTTAGTGATATCACCATTGCTAGCTTTTGTTGAAGTTATAACATTTTTTGTAGTAGTTACTTTGGTTATCTTTGAAGAATCTGTCTCTAAAGTGACAACGATCATTCTTGGTCCAATATTAATTACTGTATCTTGAGCAGACGCTGGTAATGTAAAAAATAATACAAAAAATAGTATTGCAAAAATTTTCATAACATAATTATCAAAATATAATTTCATTATTTAATTTTTGCTGCTCTATTATTGTTAGTCAGTTTATGTAATTTATAGATAAACTGACTAAGTAATTTTTTTTAACTATCTATTGTGTATTTAATAATTACGAAAGAACGATACTTTCCGCTTTCATAAAAAGATTTGTCATAAATAATTTGGTATTTATTCAGAGTAGTCTCAAATACTTGTGATGAACTATTTGAATCAAACTTTTTATTTACACCTTCTTTAGTTGTTTCAACGATCGATTCCTTTTCATTCTTTAAAACAGTAGAAGATATCTTATCTGCAATATTAGTTTTTGCCTGCAATACAGCTTTATTTCTTGCTAGATCTAAATCTGATGAATAGCCTGAACCGCAAGAATAAAATTCTTTGTCAGTACTTTTGTACTCGTTACAAATTGTTGCATAAGTACTAATTAAATCAGGACCTCCATTAATCGTATTTTTATCTTCAAGTTTTGCCATGTTGCCAGAGCAGCTAAATAACCCCAGTGCAGCAACCATTATTAACAAAAATCTCATAATTTTTACCTCCATTCTATTTATGTAAAATTGTTGCCAATATAATTATCAGTGTGTCTGTATACTGCGGTGAAGACACAAACTTTTCCCAAAAAGTTTTTTCCTGCAATTGTATTGTCTCATTACAAACTTTTACTTCAGTTATATTTGTAATAATTCCATTAACCGTCTCTGTTTTCTTTTCGTATTTACAAGTATTTTCATCTCCAAAAACAGTTGTTGTTAAAATCATAAAAAAAATTAACCATTTTTTAACCATAAATTTTCTCTCACCATTTCTCTTAACTCAAACTGCATTTGTTTTAAAAGTGCCTCTATTAAATTAACAAATGCAGAGTTAATTTCTTGTTCAAAGACTTTTCTTTTACATTCTGCATTACAAGTTGTTAAAATATTTGTCATTGTGTGTTGGTAATTTTCATTAGCTTTTGCAAAGGAATGAAATGTAAAAATAAAACAAAATATGACAGCTAAATTTTTAAGAAATTTAATCATGCAAAGTTAAATTTATACTTTTATTAATTTAAAAAAAGTTAGGGAATTAGTGATAATAATTAGACATAATTTTTAAAATTATGTGTGTTTATTATGGATTTTTGTTAAACTATCTTAAGAAAATATGACTGAAGCTATAATAAAAGTTCCTTTATCTAAAGAAAAAATTGATTTCCATCTAAAGAGAACTCGTTATCTTTTCAATGAGTATTTTATTACTTCTACCAAATATAAAACTATCTCTTTTCTTAGAAAAAATGTTTTAGGATGGTTAATAATGAATGTGATGATGGAGTATTATTTTGCAAATAAAGAACTTAGAGTTGAAAAGTTAGTCAGCAAAATTCCAAGTAAAGTCTGTTCAAGAGCAACGCTTCTATCAATGTTAAAAACAGCAGAGATTAGAAAAGTTCTTAAAAAAACAACAAGTTTAAAAGATAAAAGAGCGAAAATAATATTACCAACAGATGAATTTATTTCTGAATTTGAAAATTGGACAAATGAATTTTATAGCGAAGATGGTTTTAAAATGAAGACAGAATACAAAATTTAGTAATGAAAATTATAAATAAATTAAAAAAATTAGTAAAAAAAATTAAATTAAATATTAACTTATTAGAGTTTGAAGAAGATTTGATGGCAAAAGAACGAACCACTTTTCAGCATCTTAAAATGCTATATTACTATACTTTTTTGGGCAAACGTAACCGACATAGATTTTTCTAATGTTGAAGCAATACAAAAACGATATAAAAATACAAAAATGGTTAAAATCTAATCCATGGTTTTTGACTGATAGATTTCTACTCCTTCATGTTTTTGATATTAGGGAAGAATTACTTGCAAACAACTACATAGAGGACAGTAAAGAATATTTAAAAGAGATTGAGATAAGAATTCACAAAATGTTTCCAGAAAGAATAAAAAAATACTATTCTCATAATAATTAAATAAAAATATAATTTATTTTAA
>Ga0209085_1001374_pt1 | contig 15102 bp, 15 predicted proteins | sample C_131016_EF_Meta_FD_187310 | JGI IMG/M metagenome (GOLD analysis project Ga0209085, IMG submission 187310) | Freshwater microbial communities from Lake Croche, Canada to study carbon cycling - C_131016_EF_MetaG (SPAdes) (version 2) | ecosystem: Environmental > Aquatic > Freshwater > Lake...
GAAGATTTAGTAATTTTATCGAACAATGGGCCAAGCACAAATATCGCCGTAATGCGTCCAGCTGCTGTATATATTAACGATCTGGAAAACAGCGATGGCAGCCTTAAAACATCTACAAAAGTTAGCGATGTTGAAGCAGCTCGTGCAACGGACGAATACAAGCAAGCTACGGACATCCTGCTCTCTACAGTCTATTCTGCAAACTAATTATAAGTTGCGGGCTTGACATTCCCGCCAGAGAAAAATTTCATCCATTGAGAAAAGTTGGAAGGTTTTGCAACAGCACTCTCTGAACTTGACTGTGCTGAAGTCGCCTTTGCGGTATTTGCCGGCAATATAAGCACACTCTCCCCTGGCATTACCAATCCCAAATTTTTACGAGCAGCAAGCTCTTGGTATTCCCTAGTCTTGAAATATTTCTGTTCGATTTCTAGTGCTGATGTCTCTAGGTCTGCAAGTTGTAATTGTCTGTATTTGTCGTCGAGCTCTTTTTGTAATGCGTAGTTACGCTCCATCATACTTAGAGCACCCCAGGCCCACGATGCAGCAATAATCAAAGCGACTACCACTGTAGCAGTGCTTGTATTAAAGTATTTGCGCCTTGCTGTTAGTACAAGACCGCGGATATTTATTTTATTATTTCCCACATCAATATTATAGCTTACTAATATAAAAAAATACGGTATAATATACCGAGCGGGGCTGTAGCTCATCGGTTAGAGCAGGCGGCTCATAACCACTTGGTAGATGGTTCGATTCCATCCAGCCCCACCATAAATAATTCTCCTGATTGGGAGGATTTTTTATTAAGCATTAACATTGTGTTGTAGTTAGTATTAATAATGATTTCTATAAAGTAAGTGTGGTACACTTCGGACTCTAACACCTATTTAGCATACGTACCGGACGCTTCAACACCGGCCGGCGTACCTGCTATACCTTCTGTCATATTAACAGTCAAACAAGTAGGCGTCTAATGGCAACTAAGGAAACTAAAGTATTAAGCTATTCAATTACTGCAACCCTGCTTGTTATTGCTTCAGTGTTTATTGTGGGAATCTGGTGGAGAAATACTCAAAATAGCAATTATGAGTCTGTTAAGAAAGAAAATACATACCTTCTTCTTAGTGTGGGCAAGCTTCTTGACTTACCTTCTGAAGATCCTACAATCACAACTATTAGCAACAAAGAAGATTTCAAAAATGAAACATTCTACAATAAAATCGAAACTGGTGATAAGTTATTGGTTTATCTTAATGCGGATCAAGCTATATTTTACAGGCCATCGTCAAATACAGTTACTATGATGTTGCCTGTTAGTGCATACCTCAAGAACTACAAATAGTCTTACTCTTCAAATCGTCTTGAAAACAGTGTCTTTACAAACTGGACAAGTATCAGGTATGCGACTGACATAGCTAGCAGTATAGCGAAGAATAAAGCTGGTAATGGCGTAAATCCAAAGAACTTACCAACGGAGGTATAGGGTATCAAAGCGCCAAACAGCACAGTTCCGATGGTAGCTAGTAGCAATGTTTTGCTTGGTCGACTGCCAATAAATGGAACCTTGTTAGTTCTGATAATATGGATGACCAGTATCTGAGTGGTCAAAGACTCTACAAACCATCCTGTCTGAAAAAGAGATGGTGATGCATTGAATACCCATATCATAATTCCAAAAGTCGCAAAGTCGAAGATAGAACTTATAGGACCGATGATAAAAATAAACTCTTTTAGAAAATTGATATTCCAAGGCTTGGGCTTTTCAATGTATTCTTTATCTACATTATCTGTCGGTAATGCAACTTGTGATATATCATATAGAAAATTATTGAGCAGTATTTGAGGGGGTACCATAGGTAGAAATGGCAAAAAGAAACTAGCCCCTGCCATAGAGAACATATTGCCGAAATTTGAGCTTGCACCCATCTTGATATATTTGACAGTATTCGCAAACACCTTTCGACCTTCTACAACACAGCTAGCCAAAATATTAAGGTTCTTTTCCAGCAAAATAATTTCAGCCGTTTCTTTGGATATATCTGCTGCATTGTTGACTGAAATTCCTACATCGGCTGTTTTTAGTGAAGGTGAGTCATTTATACCATCACCCATATAACCAACAGTATGGCCTAGAGAACGTAGAGCCTTTATAATACGCACTTTATTATCCGGAGTGAGCCTGGTGAATATATTTGCCTTTTCTGCTGCAGAGCGCAGCTGAGCGTCATTCATGCTATTTATTTCTTGACTTGTTACTAAGCCTGTAATTTCTAGACCTATTTCTCTACATATATTTCTTGTGACATATTCGTTGTCACCTGTTAAGATTTTGATGTTTATGCCCAGTGACTCAAGCTTGTCCATCGCCTCTTTGCTACTTGCCTTGGCAGTATCAATAAAAGTTACATAGCCTGCAAAAACCAAATCTTTCTCATCTGCCAAACTATAAGTTTTTTTAGATTTGATATTTTTATAAGCTATTGCTAATACCCTGTATCCTTCTTGACTTAGCTTATCGTATTTTTTATGAAGCTTAATCCTCTTTTCGTCTGAAAGTTTTACAATTTTTCCACCACTATATAAATGTGTTGATTTATGCAAAATATTTTCTGGTGCCCCTTTTGCAATTAGCTGAATAGTCTTATCTTTTATAATGACCGACATTATCCGTCTATTAAAATCAAAAGGAATCTCGTAGATTTTTGTTATTTTTTCTAGGTTAAATCTCTTGTGCCTTTTTATAGAATTATCAAGTACGTTATCCATCCCTGTTTGAAACATTGAGTTCTTATACGCAAGTTCGAGTACTCTGGCACTGTCTTTTCCTTCTGAATCTATGTGGTCTTGCAAAGAAACTTTGTCTTCTGTTAGTGTACCTGTTTTATCGGTGCACAATATGTCCATTGCTCCGAAATTTTGAATAGAAGCTAGTTCTTTAACGATCACCTTTTTCTTGGCCATTGCCATTGCTCCCTTGGAAAGATTGATGGTAACAATCATCGGCAACATCTCTGGAGTTAGGCCTACTGCGACAGCCAGTGCAAACAACAGCCCTTCCAAAGAATTACCTTTCAGCGCTACATTCGCTACAAATATTACCAAAACCAAAAGTCCAATCAACCTAATCATTAGATAGGTAAACGAACGTATACCCTTATCAAAAGAAGTAGCCTGATAACGCACTGAAACCAGGCTAAGCGAAAGCTTGCCAAATTCAGTCTGCTTGCCTGTCGAAAGGACCAAAGCCGTTGCTGAGCCTCCTGAAACGCTCGAGCCCATAAATGCTATGTTCTCCATGTCAAAAACAGATGTATAAGTTTTTTGAGTCAGCTTTTCATTTTTATCTACCGGAAATGATTCGCCTGTCAGCACCGACTGATTTACAGAAAAATGATTGCTAGATATGACCCGAACGTCTGCTGGTATCATCTTGCCTGCTGAAAGTTCAATTATATCGCCAGGTACAAGTTCTTTTACTGGGAGCTCGTGCTTTTTACCGTCGCGCCAAACAATTGCTTTTATATTTATCATTTCTGCTAACTTCTTAGCAGTTTTTGATGCATTATATTCTTGGAAAAAAGAAAGTCCAACACTCAGCACTGCCATTGTCACAACAATTGTGGCGTCGATATTCTGACCAAGCACATAAGACAAAACTGCTACCAGGAGAAGTGTGATTGTTAGGGGGTTAAGGAACTTCTTGAAAAAACCAAGTATCGGTGCCTGCTCTTTTTTACTTACCGACTGATTATATCCAAACTTGGCAGTGCGTTTTTTGGCCTCAAGCTGTGACAATCCAGAAATCGAAGTATCAAGCAACTTATAAAGATCTTCGACCTTCATTTTTGCTTCTTTCTTCTCTTTATTAATTAGTAGTAAGTTTTGGTTAGACATTGCTATTATTATAGCAATTAAATCATAAACAGTATAAGTGTAATACAAAACCCCCTGTTATTCAGGGGGTTTTGTAAATTTCTTATTTTGCTTGCTTGCGAAGCTTTGTCATCAATTTTCGTCTACCGTTTGCGCCTAGGTTTCTCAGGTCATGTCTTGTACTTATTGACTCTAGATCATTAGTACTTTCTACATCGCCTTCGTCAAATCCAGCTTCTAGCAGACTATCTTTGGCCATTAGTGTATCCATGGCTTTTGAAGACATTCTACGCAACTGAGTTTGCTTGTGCTGCATATCCGATACAACACCTTCTGGATTTTGGTATCTCTTCCTAAAATCACTGTCTTTTATATTGGCCTGTTGATAAGCACCTTTTAACTGTGCATCTTGGCTCATTTGTTTAGAAATTATATCCAACGCTTCAGCACGATCTTTTAAGCTAACACTTGCACCTTCTACTGGTTCTGTATCCGGTTCATCTGAATAAGGGTCGCTATCTGTTTCTTCGTTGAAATAATCTAAGCTTTCAAGAGGTACTACGTCGCCATCTTCATTTTCGGCGCTTCGTGGATCGTTAGGTATTTGTTTTAGGTTTTCACTCATAAAAGTATATTACCATAAGTGGCTTATAAAGTCAAGTAGAGTTGGCTTTGTCATAAAAAAAAGACCCAATTTCTTGGGTCTCTTTTTAGCACCTGTTTGTTTGTATATACTATACATCCAAATACGGTTATGGTGCAATACGTTTTATTAAAAAACTATTTTTTTCGTGATACTGTTAGGAATCCGTTTCGTGGATTCTCTTTAACTACGCGATCTGCTGGTAGTTCTACTGGAGTACCTTTAGCATTTTTAGCTACCTTTGCGAAAAAGTAGATTGTTTGTGGTTTTCCACCGCGTAATGTAACTTCTGAACTATGCAAGTAGTAAGTTACTCCCTTTGAGTTTGTGTGACTGTAAGCCATAAAGTTATTCTTTACCTCCTATTAGTGCTGTACAAGATATAGCATATAGTCTGGCTCCATGGGTGTCAAGGGGTTAAACAGATTTATAGTACTTTTTTAGCATCAGATGAAGGAATAGAACGGCTAAAATTCGTATGATTATCAGTAGTAGAATGAGTATAGAGATGAGTACTGAAAAACCTGCAAAATCTGCTGACCAAAGTGGCGAAATATAGTTATGAATGTATATAAGCTGAATCTGTTGCTCGGTACTAATGCTATTTGCTACCACCTGACCACTAGGAATACTATTTAAATAATCATATACGCATTGACGGTAAACTGACAGAACCTTCAGGTTTTTTGCTTGGCAGATATCGTTTGCTTGTTTATATATGTTGATATTACTGACAGTTTGAGTGGCCGCAATGTTTGCGGCTTCATCTCGCTTGTATGTTTCGCTGAGCTCTACACCCTGCCCTAAGTCAGTATTCATATGAGTAGATACAAATGACTGAAGATCGTAGAGCCGATTTGTTAAAATAGCGCTGTCAGTTTGTTTGTCAGCCTCTATCACAGCATCTCGGCGCTGAACCATGCCTACGTTATTGAGTCGAAGTAAACTGGCGCTGATAATGACTGAAATTAGGAAAATTAAAACTAATTGCCATAAGGCAAGCTTTTGTATCTGTTTAATACGATGACGTATTTTTCTCTCTTCAGCCACTTTTCCACCAGTTTTATAGTGTTTATTATAGCATACAGACTATTTAGAGTAGATTTTGAAACGAGAAGTGGCGATGGTAATTACCACTGGAGCTGCAATCACATAAAACCAAGAAAATGCTGCATCTGCATCTGTAATTAGAGACAATAGAACACATGCAATTACGCTGGCAGTAGCTGCACCCAGTATAGAAATCATCTCGGCAATTGTTAAATAGAGTATTCTAAAGCCAGTGCTGTCTGCAGTGTCAAATAGGCCTCTTAGGCGTGACATATTGACGCCTGTTGTAGCGATTTCATTTGATAGATTAATGAACAGAACACCTATTGGGGTGTTCACTAGAGGCCTTGCGGCGTGAGTTAGACCATTGGCGATTGATGCGTACTTTAGTAATCTTCCACCCCTGTTTGAGTCGATCATTTTTCCATAAATATACGCAGCTACAAGGCCAACAATAACAGTAGCTCCAGATAAAATACCTAGGGATACGTATATGGCTTTCCCACTAGTTGCAAAGATACTTACTGCTAGATGCAGTCCCCATATAGTCGTTGTTGCTACGATGTCATATCCTACTGCAAACTCTGCAAGAAGAGTACGCTTGACGTTTTTCCATGGGAATCCTCTGTACTCTATTTTTTGATGAGTTTTTGTCGGTTCAGATGAACTCATTAAGGGAACACATGCTACGATTAGTGCAAAAGAAGCAATCCACATGACAATTTCTGGGCTGGCTACTAGTGCTATACCACCTCCTAATATTGGACTGAGTGCTAGGGCAATTTTTTCTAGAATATGCATATAGCCAAGTTCTTTTCCAGAATGATTTACGTCTTTAACTTTTGAAAAATCTACCAAAAAACAAAGATTGTATAGTGTTACAGAAGCACCCATAAATATCCCCCAGCCTATAACTGAAAAAATCCCGAGCTGGGGTAGTGTAGCTAAGAACACCATGGCTGGGATATACATTAGACTGCTAATATATATACCGTGCTTGGGACCATAATACGCAGTAAAATGCGCAGCTGGAATCGCTATAACAAATCTGTATACGAAATATAGTGCCCAAAAAACGGTGATTGCGACAAGGCTATATCCTAGTTCGTATAAATAAACAGATGCGAAGCCTGCTCCAAGATTAAGAGCAATTACACGCATTGTACGCGATGAGTAAAGTTCTGCTATTTCTGAAAATGAAACACTGCGCCAGAAATGACGACGTCTTAGTAAAATATTTATAATTTTTGGAATCATTTTTATTTAAATGCTTATGTAATTAACAATATCATAAAAGGTGTAATTTCTAAAAGAGCCGGCTCAGTCGATGCTATAATTAAATTATGAATATTTTCTTTTCTGGGATAGGCGGAGCTGGCATTGGACCATTGGCAGAAATAACTATTGATGCGGGCCATACAGCTTTTGGATCAGATGCGCAGCGTAGCGAAATGACTGACATACTGTACAAACGTGGGGTTGAAATCTACATTGGTAATCAAGATGGAGTCTACTTAGAAAACATTAATAGCAAAAATAAAATTGATATGTATATTTATACAGCTGCTCTTCCTGATGATCACCCAGAATTAGCAAAAGCAAGAAACTTAGGTATCAAAACTGCTAAAAGAGATGAGCTACTGGCGAGAATAATAAAAGAAAAAAATCTTGAATTAATTGCCATTGCTGGAACTCATGGCAAGACAACAACTACAGGAATGGTGATATGGGCTATGCAACAGCTTGGTGAACCTGTGAGTTATTCAATAGGAACAACATTATCCTTCGGACCCAGCGGCGTGTTCAATCCCGCCAGCAAATATTTTGTGTATGAATGCGACGAGTTTGATAAAAACTTCTTACATTTTGATCCTGAAATTTCACTTATTACTTCTATTGACTATGATCATCCTGATACTTACCCTACTGAAAAAGACTATATGGATGCATTTGAACAATTCGGTGAAAAATCTAATAAAATAGTCTGTTGGTCGGATCAAAATTCTGAATTGTTTGCTCTTGATAAGACCGTTGTTTTAGATAAAAAAGATGTGCTAAAAATTAAACTACCTGGTGAGCATAATAGACAAAATGCAACACTGGCAATTGAAGCACTGAAACTACTTGACCTTAATGGCGACCTTGTAGCGGCTATCGAGACCTTCCCCGGAACCAACAGAAGATTCGAGAAATTGGCAGAAAATCTATACAGTGATTACGGACATCATCCGATTGAGATTGAAGCGACTTTGCAGATGGCTCGTGAAATTTCAGACAACGTTGTACTGGTTTATCAACCACACCAAAACATACGACAGCATCAAATAATTGACGATTACAAAGATCAGTTTTTGAAAGCTGAAGTTATTTACTGGCTACCGACATATTTGAGCCGTGAAAATAATAATCTTGAAATTTTGAAACCTGAAGATTTGATTAAGAATATAACAAATAAAGATTCTATTGTTGTTTCAGATTTCGATGATAAACTTTGGGAAAATATCGAAAGAGAAAGAGCTGCCGGAAAATTAGTTATCTGCATGGGAGCCGGAAGCATAGACGGCTGGGTGCGCGGAAAAATAAATTAATTTTGTTGGTAGACGCCAAGTGCGTTTGGATCCAGAGGATCACCACCGAATGCATCTATAGCCTTAGCTTTGTTAGCTTGAGTGTTTAGTAGCACCTGGAATTGATTTAACGCTGTAGAATCTAACGCTCCATTTTCAGGGAACTTTTCTACTTGACCGTTTGCATTGTCAGTCTGATTCGAAACACTCTGATATCCTGGTCTTGAAAGATCTAACTGTATTGTTCCACTACTAATATATAGGTTCAGACTCAGCGCAACTAAACCAATGCCTATTGAGATAGAGACTATCAACATGAGCATGTATCTGTGCATTCCCCAGAAAGTATTTGAGTCTGATAAAATTTCTTTCATACTAATTTACTCCCTGTCCTAAAATATTACTTTTGATCACCGTAAATGCACTGCTGTAATTATCGATATATAAATTGAGATTTTGAACGTCACTATAAACTTTTGTTCTAAGTTGACGAGATTTATCTAAATTGTCTACAAAAGCTTGTGCATCGTTAGTGCAGCCAACTTTTATAGTATTAGATATCTGTTCTTCATATGATATATAGTCTTTTCTGAATGTATCTAACTGTGTAGAAAATGATGAGGTAATTTGTGAAGTAGCGGATGCATCAAGACTGTTATTTTGAAGGCGTCTGTCAAAACTGACCATTATTTTATTTAAGATAGTTTCATAAAGCTGCCCTCTATTTACCCTCATTAGAGCATCGCTAACGTGTAACTGATTTAGCTTGTTTATGATCGGAGTACAACTTGAAGTAAGATATGCAGACTTAGTAGCAGAAAGTTTTTTTGATTCTGCATGAGCCACAAAGTTGATAGTAGTAGTCAAAATTGATAATACTGCTAGAAAATATAAGGTCGATTTAAGTTTTGACTTCATGTTTTAATTATAACCTATTGGCCTGAATAGTTTTTGAGCAAATCTTGAAGTGCATTGATGTCAACAGACTGTGAGCTTCCAGTGGCGCTGTTGAGGCTTTGAAGCGTATTGATAGATTCCATCATTTTGTCTATTAAGGGCTGTATCATCGGCCAACTTAAAATTAAAGCTAATACAGTAATAGGAATTAGAATTAGTACAAATACGTAAGTCCAAAATATAGTCTTTTTAGCAAATTTTTTATATTTCTTAGAATCGATGAGTGGATTGCCCCATCTATCTTTCATGACACCAGAGACAATAAGCTGAAGGTCTACCATAGCCCAAATCGTTAGACCGCCAAATGTGAGTAGTTTTAATAAACCGGTGAATATTTTGCCCAAGTAAAATCTATCTGCACCCAAGATACCAAAATAAAAACTGAATAAAAATGCCGCTATGAAATGTCTCTGTTTTTCAGGCCGAGGTATGAAAATCTTATCCATTAAAACTTGAGGTTCAACTACAATCTTTTCAGCTTTACTATCTATTGCTAAAGGTCCAGATGGACGATTAAGTATTGAGGCCATCTCTGGCGTAATTTCTGTCTTTGAATTTTCGCCCACCGATTCCATATTACGGCGTTAGTCGATTTATGTCGCGTGGGAATAGCGAAGCTTCTTTTACGTTCTGGAGTCCGACAATTTTTTGCGTTAGTCGCTCTAGACCCATTCCGAATCCGCCATGTGTTGGGAGTCCGTATTTGAAGGCTGACAGGTAATATCTAAATCCGTCTGCGTTTACATCGCCGCCTGATATTCCAACAAGTTGTTCTACTAACTTATCGTATCGGTTTTCTCGCATACTTAGAGTGGCTATTTCCACGCCTCTGAACAAAAGGTCTGCCCGTTCAGCAACTTCAGGATTGTCAGCTGAAACCCTATGATAAAACTTCATTTCACTTGCTGGCCAATCAGTTACAAAAACTGCCTCGCTATTTAAGTTTTTCTTTGCGTATTCACAAATCCATTTTTCTTGATCTGGTCGAAGATCTTTCTCGCCTAGCGTGCTTTGACCTGTGCCTTTAGTGTAAAGTTCATGAATTTCTTCAAGTTTTAGTCGTGGGATTGATTCTGGAAGTTTCACTGGATTAGCGTTAAGCTTGGTCAACATTTCTCCGTTTGTTTCCCAGACGGATTTTGTAACATGTTGCAATAAACCGTCTACTGTATTTAGAAGGTCGTTAAAATCTATAAATCCAAGCTCTGCATCAATATGGATAAACTCAGTCATATGACGCGTTGTAGCTGAAAGTTCGGCACGATATGTAGGGTTTATTTCGTAAGCTCTTTCAAAAACGCCAACCATCATCTGCTTGTAGAACTGTGCAGACTGTGCGAGAGTAGCTGTTTTTCCGAAATAATCTAAAGTAAACACCTCGGCTCCACCTTCAGTTGCTGCAGGTAATAATTTTGGCGAGTTGAATTCAACAAATTCATTCTGTGCAAAATAATTTCGTGCGGCTTGCTTTACTGCAGCTTGGACACGAAAAATATTTGATTCTTGAATGTTTCTTAGTCCTATGACTCGGTGTTCAAAAAGAGTATCTAAATTTTCTGATTTGTGATCGAGTGGCTTATCGATTTCAATTGGTGGCTCGTCAGTAACTGGCACCATCACTTCAACCCTTACATCATGTAGTTCTGCCCCACCCGGAGCTCTTTCATCGGCGACAACTTTACCTGTAAGTGCAAGTACTGTACCTATCTGTAGGCCTCGAAGTTTCTCAACTTCATCTTTATCTTCGATAAGTGACTGAGCAATTCCGCTGCGGTCTCTGACTGTAATAAAATTTAAACCTCCAAGAAGGCGTTTTTTATGTAGCCAGCCTTGGATTGTTGCTGTTTGATCAACTTGAGTCGATAAATCACGTATTAGAGTTCTTGTCATATGGGGTTATTATACCATATAACCAGACTATTATTTTAGACGTCTACCGAATTTTTAGGTTGATTAAATGGAGTAAGGTCTCTTTTTGAAACAGAATTTATATTTGTGTGAGAATCGAATTCGTCTTGTATTTTTCTACCTATCAGTATTTCAACCGTGTTCGTCAACGAAATAATACCTCTTGTTTCTCTGTTCTCATCGATAACTACAAATAAATGATGCTTAGTTTTTAAAAATGCTGCTAGCGCATGCTCTAAGGTTTGATCTTGATGAATATAGTGAACCTTAGGCTCCATTATTTTTTCAGCCGTAGAAGATTTTTTAACGTCTAAAGCTAAGAGGTCATGAAGATAAAGAATTCCAACTACATGATCAATATCTCTGTTTATTACTGGAAGTCTGCTATGTCCCTGTTTGTGCAGATCGTCTAATGTTAGTGGTCCAAGGAATTCAGATTTGTCGATTGTGATTATTTTTGCCCTTGGAGTCATAATATCTCGGACTTTTTGTTGATTAAACAGTAATCCGTTTTTGATTAATGATTTTTCATCGGGACTCAGAATTGATGCTGATGATATGATTGCCGCTAGGTCTTCCCTGCTTGATATTTGTTTTTGGTCCATCAAATCAGATATATTGATGGTTTTCAAAAATGATATGTACGGTCGAATCTTATTAACAATCTCATATAATTTTGCTTCGTATCTGTTATATACTTTTTGAGAAAATCGTCTTACAAATGCAAACCTCGCAAGGGCTGCATATTCTAATGCAATCAATATTGCAATCAAAATTCCTATAAGCCAACCAAAAGAGGCAACGCTAAGCAACACTGCTATCACCAGCAATATAGCGACCAATACGGTTTGAAGGCTTAGTATTAAAGGCATCATTGTTTCATATCGCCTCGAAGAACGGTTTCCCTCTTTGCCGTTAGTAGGCTGCATAGATGCAATGGTAATTAATTTTATTACGACCATTACGAGTAAAATAAGTGTAAGTGTGAACATGCTTTAACTATATAACAAAAGCTTAATTTGATATACTAGGAGCAATAACAGAAAGTAGAACGATGACTAAAAGAACCTGGATAATCTTTACAATAATAATGGTTGGCCTGTTAGGTGCTTTAATTTACAGCTCAAAAAACAGCTCATCAAATATTAACGTCTCTCAAATTGATGTAAGTAAAATTCAAGGAGCTAGTGTTGAAAATGGTCAGATTGCTGATCATGTTTACGCAAAAGCCGATAGCACTGTCGTCTTGATTGAGTATGGAGACTTTCAATGTCCAGCATGTGGATCTGAAAACTCAAAAATAATGAAGATTGCCGAAGATTATAAGGATAAAATCTCTTTCATATTTAGAAACTACCCTCTTACATTGATTCATTCAAATGCAAAAGCTGCTGCCGGTGCTGCAGAAGCTGCAGGACTTCAGGGTAAATATTGGGAAATGCACGACCTGCTTTATAAAAACCAAAACGACTGGCAGAGTCTTAATAGCGATGAAAGGTCAAAGAAATTTATATCTTACGCAGAGGAATTAAAACTTGATACTGAAAAGTTCAAGGCTGATACAAACTCAGATGCGATCACAAAAAAGATTAACTTCGACACTGCTCAAGGCAAAAAAATCAACATCAGCGGAACTCCAACATTTGTACTAAATGGTGATATCATTCCGAATGAAACATGGTCTAACGACACTGAATTTAGAAAACTGATAGACAGCAAATTATAGTATTTTAATGAACCAAAAACACCCCGGTGCCTTGGGGTGTTTTGTTTGTTGTTTACTGTGTAATATACAGTTGCCAATCGGCAGGCACCACATCAACTGCTATCTTTTTGCGTCGAGTCGACACAAATTCGATTGCTATTGGCATGTAGTTTACTCCTTGTACTATGTACAGCCTCACGCGCTTCGACCTTTAAAAATATTAGTTTTGGCGCGAGACACGTCTATCATCATACCAATTTTTGAAAAAACAGTCAATACACGTTACCTTAAACGCTATGTAGCTTAATAGTATACCTGTAATAAAGTATTATCAATGCTTTTTTAAAACTTCATATAAAATTGCATATTTTACAAATAGTGTTTATAATAAAACTTAAGCATATTATTAATAGTTTGTAAGGGTAGTTATGCAACAAGATAATCTAGATACTTTGGCCGCTCAATTTGTAGAGCTAAAAGTGCCTTTTGCCGACGATGAATACAAAAAAGAATTAGCAAAAGACGTAAGACTGAAAATGGATGATACGATCAATACCGTACTTCTTTCGTATATGGACGGAAATCAGTTAAATAGCTACAATTCCCTGCTCGAAGATGACAACTCAACCGAGGATCAATTTTTAGAGTTTTACAAACAATGCAATATCAATCTAAATGCAATAATGAGTGAAGCAATGACTCGTTTTCGCATAGCCTACCTCGGAGCCTAAAATGCCAGAAGACTTAACTATAAATAATCAGAATATCGAACCAACATCTCAAACACCTGAGGACTTAAAAGCTCAACAGCTCCAAGAGGCTGCTAAGGCCGTGGCTGAGGGAACAGCGACAGAATCACAACAAGCGCTTGTGGATGGCTTTGAAGCTGGTGCGCAGGCTCACTCTGAACTCGCTAATAATCAAAACTCTGACTTAACAAACCCAGATGCTGATAGCCGGGTAATATCTGGTGATCTACTGGATGCAACAAACGATAGAATCGCGCGTACAGAATCTGAAATAGACCTTGATAAGGGCTGGGGAATAGATATCACAGCAAAAGAAGATCAGCTACAGGCCGACAAAGATATGAAAGCATATCTTGAGGGACGACCCACTGAAGATTCTCAAACACAAAACGTAGAATTTGCAACTCCTAAAGTAGAATCCGTCGAACAGACAGTTAATGCACCAGTGCAAGTGCCTGTTAGCGTAGAAGTGCCTACAGAAACAGCGGTTGAGACTAGCCCCGCTGAAACTTTGGAATCGGTAATAGAAAATAATGACAGCAAATCCGAAAAAGATTTAGGCTGGGAGAACCAATATAAAGATCTAACTATGGATCAGCTTCTCACAGAATGGGCTGAAGCGGAAGATTTTGGCGACAAGACCAAAGCAATGGATATACAAGATGTCATCCAAGATAAGCTCATAAAAGTAAGTGGATTAACTCAAGAACACCGTGTGAATCTAATTGATACCGCTGTGAATGAGATGAACAAAAGACGTAAAGGTGCAAACCCTGAAAAAGCCGTTGAAACCGAAACGTCTGAAGTCGAAAAAGACACTGAACTTTCACTAACTGCAGGTAAAGCATCTGATATTCTCAAGGAAATCGATCGATTGGCGGGTAAACTGAGTGATCAAGACAGAGATGCCTATAAAGATAAGACCGGAATACGAAAAATATTTGGCTGGGTAAAAAGCGTAGCTAAGCACAACAACTTCTTGGAGCTTGAAACTAAACGAAGAATTGCCTCTAACTTAATGGAAAGTCTTCAAAAAAGTGCTTCAGAAAATGGACGAGAATTTATTAGTTTCGACGACCTAGATAAAATGTCTGCTGAGTATGGATTAAGTCCTATAAGCGGTCTGGAAAGAGGTATGCTTGAATCAATTGCAGACGGTACTTTTGGACCTGGTGATGCCTTAGGTAAGAAAATTTCGGGTGAAGGAAAAGAAGAGTCAGAAGAAATTAAAAGTCTACGTGCAGGCATAAAGGCTTCTGTATTAGATTTTGTATCAGCTGTAGGAACTGAGGGACTCAGTGACGCCGACCGTGATAACCTGCTAGTAAAATACCAAACAGAGATTTCTAATATAACAAGTGGTTTCATAGGAAATAACGAGGAATTTAGTAATGAATTTTTAACTCTCTATGCTGACAATGCTCGTGAATTACTGACTCGCAGCCTTGCTACTTCGAAAAACGACAACGGTATAGAAAACCTAACAGCTCAGCTTGATTCAATGAAAATTGATATTGGCGAACGGCAGATTGGTGCCTCGAACAATGCCGATACTAAATACCTAGAACGTACTGTGGAACTCCAAAGAAAACGAAATACCGCTAGTACAATAGGTAAAACTGCGGCTATAGCTGGTCTTTGGGCAGG
>Ga0209085_1001376_pt1 | contig 15100 bp, 16 predicted proteins | sample C_131016_EF_Meta_FD_187310 | JGI IMG/M metagenome (GOLD analysis project Ga0209085, IMG submission 187310) | Freshwater microbial communities from Lake Croche, Canada to study carbon cycling - C_131016_EF_MetaG (SPAdes) (version 2) | ecosystem: Environmental > Aquatic > Freshwater > Lake...
CACACGGGCCTGCACCGCGCCCAATTCCCGGCGCAGCACGCCCAGCGCCTCATCACGCGGCAAAGGCGCGGTATCGATCAGCCGCGCGATGAGCGCAGCCTCCTCGGCACGGATCGCAGGGGATGGCCCGCTGGCGGCGACCGCTTCGGCCGCAGTATTCCTCATGACAGGATAATTAAACCGTTACACCGCGCCGCGATAGGCGATTTTTGCTCCGAGAGATTGTTATGTATCCGCAACGGGATGGTATTGCATATTTGTCACATTTCAGCCATGTGAAGAACCGTGGTTGATCTTCGCCCTTCCTTCAAGCGGAAACTGGCAGGCTGGAGCCTGATCGCCTTTGGCGTGCTGGGCATTATCCTGCCTTTTCTGCATGGCATGATTTTCCTGCTTTTGGGGGTTTTTATGCTCAGGCAGCAATATGTCTGGGCCCATAATGCCCTGGGCCCGCTGCAGCGCCGCTTCCCGGGCATGATGGCGAGAATGGACGGGATGGAGGCGAAGTTCACCGCCTGGGGCAGGCGTCAGCTCGCCCGGCTGCCATCGAGCAGCGCGCGCAACCGGTAGAGCGCCTCCTGCGCGTCGCGCGGGGAGAGCGCATCGGGGTCGATCTCGGCCAGCGCATCCAGCACGGGGTGTTCGGGTTCTGGCTTGCGGGGGGTGAAGAGCGGCAATTCATCCGATAGCGCGCCGCCGCCCTGGCGGCCGCGGGCCTCGAGCGCGGCCAGCACCGCCTCGGCCCGCGCCAGCACGGCACGCGGTACGCCGGCCAGGCGGGCCACATGCACGCCCCAGCTTCGCTCGGCCGCGCCCACCCCCACGCTGTGCAGGAAGACGACCTGGCCCTTCCATTCCCGCACCCGCATGGTGGCCAGCCGCAGCTCGGGCAGCTTGCCGGCGAGGGCGGTGAGTTCATGGAAATGGGTGGCGAAGAGGGTGCGGGCGCGCAGACGGTCATGCAGCGCCTCCAGCACCGCCCAGGCGATGGCGAGGCCATCCCATGTCGCGGTGCCGCGCCCCACCTCATCGAGAATGACAAAGCTGCGCGGCCCGGCCTGGTTCAGGATGGCCGCCGTCTCGGTCATTTCCACCATGAAGGTCGAACGCCCGCCGGCCAGATCATCAGAGGCGCCGACGCGCGAGAATAGCCGGTCGGCCACGCCGATGCGGGCAGCTTCGGCGGGCACGAAAAGCCCGGCCTGGGCCAGGACCAGCATCAGCGCATTCTGCCGCAGATAGGTGGATTTGCCGGCCATATTCGGCCCGGTCAGCAGGCAGACGCGGCTGCCGGCGGAAAGCTCGCTGTCATTGGGCACGAAGGCCGGGCCGCGGGCGCGGCGCAGCGCCTCCTCCACCACCGGGTGGCGGCCCTGGGTGATGGTGAAATCCACCCCATCGGTCATCGCAGGCCGGGTCCAGCCCAGCTCGGCGGCGGCGGCATGGACATCAATGGCGGCCATGGCGGCGGCAGCGGCGGTGATGCCCGGCGCCGCCGCAAGGCAGAGTTTTCGCAAATGCTGTGCAATGGCCCGCTCACGCGTCGCCGCCTGCTCCGCCGCCGCATTCAGCTTGCGGTCGAGATCGGCCAGCGCGCCGCAGGTGAAGCGCAGGGTGCTGGACATGGTCTGGCGGTGCTGGGGGGCGTATTCGCCGGCGAGTTTTGGCGGGTCGCGCAGCAGTTTTTCCCCGGCGGCGGCCGGCATTTCGGCCAGATAGCCCATTTGCTGGTGGTGGCGGATTTTCAGCGCGGCCACGCCCCAGGCCTGGGCCAATTCCATCTGCATGGCGGCGATGGCGCCGCGGGCATCATCGCGCAGCCGGCGCAGCGCATCCAATTCGCCATCATAGCCGGGTGCCACCACGCCGCCATCTTCCAGCCGGGCGGGCAGGGTCTCGGCCAGGGCGCGGGCCAGTTCGGCGGCGGGGCTGTTCGGTGGGCGCAGGGCCTCGGGGGCGAGCAGATGCGGCAGCGGGGGGCAGAGCGCCTGGGCCATCGCATCGGCGCGGGCCAGGCCATCGCGCAGCGCGGCCAGGTCGCGCGGGGCGAAGCGGTCCAGGCTGAGGCGGGCCAGGGCGCGGGCCATATCCGGCGCGCCCTTCAGCGCGGCGCGGAGCCGGGCGCGCAAATCCGGCTCGGCGGTGAGGTGGGAGACGGCATCGTGCCGCGCCGCAATGGCCGAGCGCTCAGCCAGGGGGGCGGCGATGCGCGCGGCCAATTCGCGCGCGCCCGCACCGGTCAGCGTGCGGTCCACCGCGTGCAGCAGGGTGGAGCGGGTGTCGCCGCGTTCATTGCGCAATAATTCCAGGCTGCGCCTTGTGGCGGCATCCATCGCCAGCACGCCGGCAGTGCCGCGCGGCACCGGGCGCATGAGGTGCGGCAGGGCGCCGTTCTGGGTGGTGCGGACATAATCCAGCACCATGGCGGCGGCGGCGATTTCGGGGGCGGAGAAACTGCCGAAGCCCTCCAGGGTGGAGACGCCGAAGGCGGCGGCGAGGCGGCCCGGGGCATCGCGCGGGGGCGTGGCGGGGGTGGCGCTGGGCCATAGACCATCGGTGGCGATCACCTCGGCCGGTTCCAGCCGGGCCAACAGGGCGGGGATATCGGCCCCGGCCTCGGTCTCAAAGGCGCCGGAGGTCACGTCCAGCCAGGCCGCGCCGCCCTCCACCAGCGCCAGCAGCCAGGCGGGGCGGAAGGCCTCCAACAGGCTATCCTCGGTGACGGTGCCGGGGGTGACCACGCGCACAATGCCGCGAGCGATGATGGCGGCGCGGCGGGCCTTGGCCTGCTCGGGCGTTTCCAACTGGTCACAGATGGCGACGCGAAAGCCGCGGCGGATCAGGCGGGCCAGATAGGCCTCATGGCTGTGATGCGGCACGCCGCACATCGGCACCGGCTGGCCCTGATGCTCGCCACGAAAACTCATGGCGATGGAGAGCGCCTCGGAGCCGAGTTCGGCATCCTCGAAGAACATTTCGTAGAAATCGCCCATGCGGAAGAAGATCAGCGCTTCGGGCTGCTCGGCCTTCACGGCGAACCATTGGGCCAGGGCGGGGGTCGCGCCGGAGGCGCGCGGGGTGTCGACGCCCTGGGCGCGCGGGGTGCCGACGCCGGAGGCGCGCAGGGCGGGGTCGCCGGAGGCGCGCGGGGGGGCGGCGGTTGGGGCTTCTCGATCCATCACGGCCACGATAGCAAGTGTTTTCGCCCGCGTCCCTTCGCGGGTGCGAGATGAGTGGCTATCGCCCGGCGCGCGCAAGCGCGACAATGGCCCAAAGCGCATCGAGGAACCGGGCCATGCAGCTGGACCATATTGACCACCTCAACATCCGTTGCCGGCTGGAAGACCTGCCGGCGATGCAGCGTTTTTATGGCGATGTGCTCGGCCTGCGCGCCGGTCCCCGGCCGAATTTCGCCACGCCCGGCATATGGTTCTACCTCGGCGACAATCCGGTGGTGCATATCTCCACCCGCCCGGGCGAGCGGCCGGCAGGGCCCGGGCCCTATGACCATGTCTCCTTCCGCGCCCGGGATATGGAGGGTACGCGGCTGCGGCTGCGCGCACATGGCGTGGTGTTCGACGAGGCACCTGTGCCAGGCTTCCCGCTGCACCAGATTTTCATGAACGACCCCGCCGGTGCGAAGGTCGAACTGACCTTCGTTTTACCAGAGAAAGCCTGAACCCATGGACGACATCCGCAAGGAACTCCCCCCCGCAGCGCCGGCCGATGGCCGCACCGCGCGCGTCACCGGCGAGGAGGCATTGGCGATGCACCGCGAGGGCCGGCCGGGCAAGCTGGAGATCCGGCTGACCAAGCCGCTGGTCACCGCGCGCGACCTCTCCTTGGCCTATTCGCCCGGCGTGGCCGAGCCCTGCCTGCACATCGCGCGCGATGCCTCGCTGGCCTATGACTACACCTCGAAGGGCAATTTCGTCGCGGTGATTTCCAATGGCACGGCGGTGCTGGGCCTGGGCAATCTGGGGGCGCTGGCCTCCAAGCCGGTGATGGAGGGCAAGGTGGCGCTGTTCAAGCGCTTCGCCGATGTCGATGGCATCGATCTGTGCATCGATACCGAAGACCCGGACGCTTTCGTCAACGCCGTGCGCTATCTCAGCCCCTCCTTCGGCGGCATCAACCTGGAAGACATCAAGGCGCCGGAATGCTTCGTCATCGAGCAGCAACTGCGCGAGATGATGGACATCCCGGTGTTTCATGACGACCAGCACGGCACCGCCATCGTCGCCGCCGCCGGGCTGATCAATGCCTGCCATCTGACGGGGCGCGAATTGGCGACGACACGGCTGGTGATCAATGGCGCCGGTGCCGCCGCCATTGCCTGCGCCGAGCTGGTGCGCGCCATGGGCATGCGGCCGGAGAATATTCTGCTGTGTGACACCAAGGGCGTGGTCTATCGCGGCCGGACCGAGGGCATGAATCAGTGGAAATCGGCGCATGCGGTAGAGACCGACCGCCGCACCCTGACCCAGGCGCTTGAAGGCTGCGACGTGTTCTTCGGCCTTTCGGTGAAGGGCGCGCTGACGCCCGAGATGCTGCGCAGCATGGCGCCCAACCCCATCATCTTCGCCATGGCCAATCCCGACCCGGAAATCACCCCCGAGGAGGCCAAGGCCGCCCGTCCTGACTGCATCATCGCCACCGGGCGTTCGGATTATCCGAACCAGGTGAACAATGTGCTGGGCTTCCCGTTCATTTTTCGTGGCGCGCTGGATGTGCGGGCGCGCACCATCAATGACGCGATGAAGGTGGCCGCCGCCGAGGCGCTAGCGCAATTGGCACGCGAAGAAGTGCCGGAGGAGGTGGCCCGCTCGGGTGCGGGCAAGCGGCTGATCTTCGGGCCGGAATACATCATCCCCAATGCCTTCGACCCGCGGCTGATTTCGCGCGTGCCGCCCGCCGTGGCGCTGGCCGCCATGCAATCGGGCGTGGCGCAAAAGCCGCTGACCGACCCCGCGCGCTATGTGCGCGACCTGACCGGGCGGCTGGATGCCGCGGCGAATGCGTTGGAGAATATCCATGACGCGGTGCGGGTTTCACCCAAACGCACCGTCTTCGCCGAGGGCGAGGAGGAGAAGGTGATCCGCGCCGCCATCGCCTATGCCCAGGCCGGCTATGGCACGGCGGTGCTGGTGGGACGCGAGGACCGGATTGGCGCCACCGTCGCCGCCCTGGGCGTGGCCCTGCCCGAGCAGGTGGAGGTGATCAATGCCCGCCTGTCTGACCGCACGCGTGGCTATACCGATTGGCTCTATGCCAAGCGCCAGCGCGACGGCTTTCTGTTCCGCGACTGCCAGCGCCTGGTGAACCAGGACCGCAACGTCTTTGCCGCCTGCATGGTGGCGATGGGCGATGCGGATGCGCTGGTGACGGGCGAGACCCGCAGCTATGCGGCGGCGCTGGAAGGCGTGCGCATGGCCCTCGATGCCGATGCGCATGGCGTGCTGTTTGGCCTGACGATGATGGTGGCCCGCGTCTCGGGCACCGTGCTGGTGGCCGATACCGCCATCCATGAACGGCCGGATGCGGCGACGCTGGCGATGATCGCCCGGCGTTCGGCGGTGGCGGCGCGGCGGCTGGGGCTGGAGCCGCGGGTGGCCTTCCTCAGTTTCTCAACCTTTGGCGACCCCAAGGGCGTCATTCCCGGCAGCGTGCGCGAGGCGGTGAAGCTGCTGGACGCCGAGCCGCAGGATTTCGAATATGACGGCGAAATGGCCGCCGATGTGGCGCTGGACCCGAAGCTGCGGGAGGCGGTGTATCCCTTCTGCCGGCTCACCGGGCCGGCCAATGTGCTGGTGATGCCCGGGCTGCATGCGGCGCATATTCTGACCAAGGCGGTGCCGCATCTGACGAGTGCGACCACGATCGGGCCGGTGCTGATGGGGCTCGACAAGCCGGCGCAGATTGTGCCGATGCAGGTGGGGGTGAACCAATTGCTGGATATGGCGTGTCTGGCGGCTTATCAGGCGGGGCCGCGCTAGGGGCTGCGGATCAGAGGCCGGCTTTCGCGGGCACATAGACCTGCCCGGCCTCAATCCTGACCGGTATGGCCTCCAGCGCCTCATCCTCGCAGGGGCCGGCCATGCATAACCCATCCTCCACCCGAAACGTCGCGCCATGCGCGGCGCAGATGATCCGCTCGCCCGCTTCATCGAGGAACCGGTGCGGCTGCATCTCCAACGGCAGCCCCACATGCGGGCAGGAATTCACATAGACGAAGACCGCCTCTCCCCGCCGCACGGCGAAAAGCCCGATGAAGCCGCCCGGCGCCGCCGGAAACCCGCGCGAGGCGCCATCGGCGATGTCATCGAGCGCGCATAAGAGCCTTTCGCTCATTTCGGCTTCTTCCAGCCGCCCATCTTCGCCAGCTTCTTCCAATGCGCCTCGCTCACCGCCATCACCGAAAGACGGCTCATCCGCACCAGGGCCAATTCGGCAAATTCGGGGTCGGCCTTGACCTCGGCCAGGGTGACGGGTTTGGGGAAGCCGCTCACCGCCTGCACATCCACGCAAACCCAGCGGCCGGTCTCATCGGTGGGGTCGGGATAGGCCTCGCGCACCACCCGCACCACGCCGACAATTTCTTTGCCGATATTGGAATGGTAGAAGAATGACAGGTCACCCTGCTTCATCGCCTTGAGGTTATTCGCGGCCATGGCGTTGCGCACGCCAGTCCATGGCTCCACGCCATTGGCCACCTGCTGATTCCAACCAAAAACGTCGGGTTCACTCTTCACCAGCCAATAGGCCATGATTTCCTCGCAATGGTGCAGCCAAAGCTTTCGCCCCGGACAATTCGTACCTAGATTGCGCTGGTGAGCACGGCAACAACAACACCTCGGGCGGTCTCCAAGCTGCATTTCCTGGCCAATCCTGGCCGATTCCTGCGCGTGAGCGATTGGCTGCTGCCCTGGCTGACGGTGGCGGCGCTGGTGGTGCTGGGCATTGGCCTGGTCTGGGGCCTCGCCTTCGCACCGCCGGACTGGCAGCAGGGTGAGACGGTGCGCATCATGTATGTGCATGTTCCCATGGCTTGGCTGGCCATGGGTGGCTATAGCGGCCTGGTGGTGCTCAGCGTGATGGCGCTGGTCTGGAAGCACCCGCTGGCTGATGTCGCGGCGCGCGAGCTTTCGCCCATCGGCGCCACCGCCACGGCGCTTTGCCTGCTCACCGGCAGCCTTTGGGGCCGGCCGATGTGGGGCACCTGGTGGGTGTGGGATGCGCGGCTGACCTCGGTGCTGGTGCTGTTCTTCCTCTGGGTCGGCCATGCCGCGCTGACCCGCGCCTTTGACGATCAGGAGCGCGGCGCCCGCATGGGGGCCATTCTGGCGCTGATCGGCGCGGTGAATGTGCCCATCGTGAAATTCTCGGTGGATTGGTGGAACACGCTGCATCAGCCGGCCTCGGTCACCCGCCTCGCCGCGCCCGGGCTGCATGTGGATATTCTCTACCCGCTGCTGACCTGCGCGCTGGGGTTTTCGCTGGCCTTCGCCGCGCTGGCACTGGCCGCCACGAAGGCCGGGCTGCTGGAACGCCGGATGCGCGCCCTGCAAATGGCCGCAGCGCGCAAGGCTGAAAACCCGCCCGCCAATGACGGCCGGGGCATCGCGCCATGAGCTGGCATTGGTGGCACATCACCCTCAGCTACGGCGCCGTGCTGGGCGGCTTCGCGGCTCTCAGCCTGATGATCGCGGCGCGCATCCGCGCGGCGCGCAAAAACCTAGCCCGGTTGGAACGCCACTGACATGACGCGCAAGCGCCGCCGCCTGACCATCCTGTTGCTCTGCGCGCTCGGCCTTGGCACCGCCACGGCGCTCACGCTCACCGCATTTCAGGACAATCTGGTCTTCTTCCGCAGCCCCAGCGATATCGCCGCCGAACCGCCGCCGCCCGGCCGCGCCTTTCGCCTCGGCGGCCTGGTCGAGGAGGGCAGCGTCACCCGCGGTGCCACGCCGGAGGGCCGGCCCTCCGTCGCCTTCCGCGTGACCGACGGGCGCAGCACCGTGGGCGTGCAATATGCCGGCGTGCTGCCGGATTTGTTCCGTGAGGGCCAGGGCGTGGTCACCCTCGGCCAGATGGGCCCAGGCGGGGTGTTCATGGCGCGCGAAGTGCTGGCCCGGCATGATGAAAACTACATGCCACCCGAGGTGGCCGAGGCGCTGCGCCGCTCAGGCCATTGGAACCCGGCCAGCGGCGCGGCACCGCCCGCCGGCGGCAGGCCCGGCGCATGATCCCCGAACTCGGCCATTTCGCCCTGGCCATGGCGCTGGCCTTCTGCGCCGCGCAGATGGTGCTGCCCATGCTGGGCGCCAGCACGCGCGATGCCAGGATGATGGCCGCCGGCCAGCCGCTGGCCAATGCCGCCATGCTCTCGGTGCTGGTCGCCTTCATCTGCCTCGCCACCAGCTATGCGGTGAATGATACCTCCGTGGCCAATGTGGTGCAGAACAGCCATTCCGATAAACCGATGATCTACAAGATCACCGGCACCTGGGGGAATCACGAGGGGTCGATGGTGCTGTGGGTGCTGGTGCTCACCCTTTGCGGCGCGGCGGTTGCGGCTTTCGGGCGGGAGCTGCCCAGCGTGTTGCAGGCCCGGGTGCTGGGGGTATTGGGGGCGATCGCCACCGGCTTTCTGCTCTTCATCCTCTTCACCTCGAACCCTTTTGACCGGATGTGGCCCCCCGCGCCGGATGGCCAGGGGCTGAACCCGTTGCTGCAGGATTTTGGCCTCGCCGTGCATCCGCCGCTGCTCTACCTCGGCTATGTCGGCACTGCGGTCACCTTCGCCTTTGCCGTGGCCGCGCTGATCGAGGGCCGGGTGGATGCCGCCTGGGGCGCCTGGGTGCGGCCCTGGGCTTTGGCCTCCTGGGCGTTTCTGACCTGCGGCATCGCGCTGGGCTCCTGGTGGGCCTATTATGAACTGGGTTGGGGCGGCTATTGGTTTTGGGACCCGGTGGAGAATTCCTCCCTGCTGCCCTGGCTGGCCTCCACCGCGCTGCTGCATTCGGCCATCGTGGTGGAAAAGCGCGGCGCGCTGAAAATTTGGACGGTGCTGCTGGCGCTGCTGGCCTTTGCACTGTCGATGCTGGGCACCTTTTTGGTGCGCTCGGGCGTGCTGAACAGCGTGCACACTTTCGCCGCCGATCCGGCGCGGGGCGTGTTCATTCTGGCCATGCTGGGGTTTTACATTGGCGGCGCCTTCGCGCTTTTTGCTTGGCGGGCGCCGGCCATGGTGCCGCAGGGGGTCTTCGCGCCGATCTCGCGTGAGGGCGCGCTGGTGCTGAACAACCTGCTGCTCTGCTGCATCGCCGCCGTGGTGCTGGTGGGCACGCTGTATCCCTTGTTCCTGGATTTGGTGGCGGGGCGGATGATCTCGGTCGGCCCGCCCTTCTTCAACCTGGCCACCCTGCCGCTGGCTTTGCCGCTGATTGCCGCCATGGCGCTGGGGCCGTTGCTGCCATGGAAGCGCGCCGCACTCTGGCCGGTGATCCAGCGGCTGTGGTGGGCGGCGCTGATCGCGCTGGGCGGCTTTGGCGTGGCGCTGGCGCTGACCGGGGCGAAATTCTGGCCGGCGCTGGGTTTTGGCCTGGGGCTATGGCTCATTGCCGGCGCGGCCACCGATATTGTTGATCGCATTGGCCTGTTCCGGCAGGGGGCGCGCATCGCGCTGGCGCGGGCGAAAAACCTGCCCCGCTCGGCCTGGGGTGCGGCCATTGCCCATGCCGGCATGGGCGTCACCGCGCTGGGCATTGCCGGCATGGGGCTGGCCACGGAAACCCTGGTGGCGCTCAACCCTGGCCAATCGGCTCGCTTCGCCGGCTATGAATGGCGCTTCGATGGCGTGCGCGACGCGCCGGGGCCGAATTTCACCGCCCGCCGCGCCGATGTCTCGGTGCTGATCGAAGGCCAGGTCGCCTTCGTGATGACACCGGCCCGCCGCACCTTCCCCGTCGGCCGCATGACGACGACGGAGGCTGCGATCCGCACCAATCTGATGCGCGACCTCTACCTCGTTCTGGGCGAGGAGCGTGATGGAGGCGCGGTGCTGCGCATCCATCACAACCCGCTCGCACCCTGGATCTGGCTGGGCGCCTATATCATGGCGCTCGGCGCCGGGGTTTCGCTGAGCGACCGCCGGGTGCGGGTGGCCGCCCCCAATCGCCGCTCGGCGGCAGCGGCGGCATGAGCGACCTCGCCCCCCGCCCCCGGCGGCGCCTGCTGCTGGCAGCCCCGCTGGGCGTGGCCGCGCTGGGCGGCCTGGGGTTTTGGTACATGCTCTCAGGGCTGCAGAATGGCAGTTTTAACCCGCGCGGCGTGCCCTCGGCCCTGCTGGGGCGCACACCGCCGGATTTCGCCCTGCCGCCGGTGGAGGGCATGAGCCATCCCGGCCTCTCCAGCGCCGATTTGCGCGGACTGGCGCGGCCGGTGCTGGTGAATTTCTGGGCCAGTTGGTGCGTGCCCTGCATCATCGAACACCCGCAGCTGATGGCGCTGCAGGCCGAGGGCGTGCCGATTTTTGGCGTCTCCTACAAGGACCGTGCGGAGGATGCGCGGCAATTCCTCTCCCGCCGCGGTGATCCCTTCACCCGGCTCGGCGCGGACCCGCCGGGCCGCGTGGCAATCGACTGGGGCGTCTATGGCGTGCCGGAGACCTATTTGCTGGACCGTCAGGGCATCATCCGCTGGCGCTATGCCGGCCCCGTCACCGCCGAGATCATGAATGAGGACATAAAACCCCTGCTGCGGCGCCACGCATGAGGCGGCTGGTTTTCGCCGCCCTGCTGGCGCCCGGCCTCGCCCTCGCCGCCTTCCTGCCCAGCGACCGGCTGGCCGACCCGGCGGCTGAGGAACGCGCCCAATCCATCGGGCGCGAGGTGCGCTGCATGGTCTGCCAGGGCCAATCCATTGAGGATAGCGACGCTGATCTGGCGCGGGACCTGCGCCGCATCATCCGCGAAAGGCTGCAGGCCGGCGATGATGATGGCAGCATCCGCGGCTATCTGCAAAACCGCTATGGCGATTTCATCCTGCTGCGGCCGCCCTTTTCGCTGGCCACCGGGCTGCTCTGGAGCACGCCGCTGCTGGCCCTGCTGTTTGGGCTTTTCCTCATCCGCCGCCGCCGCGCCGTGGTGGTGCCCGCAGCCCCGCTCACCCCCGAGGAACGCGCCCGGCTGGACCAGTTAAGCGGATAATCATGACCTGGATTCTCATTGCCGCCCTGGCGCTCGTGCTGCTGGCGCCGCTCGCCATGGCGCTCTACGCGCCACCCGAAACCCGGGACCGGGCGGAGGCGGACCGCGCGCTGTTCCACGCCCAATTGGCCGAACTCGCCCGCGAGCGCGAGGCCGGCCGCCTGAGCGAGCCCGCCTATCACGATGCCATGCTGGAGGTGCAGCGCCGCCTCCTGGCCGCCCCGCCGTCGCCGGCCATGGCGGTACGCCCCGGTGCCCGCATGCCCGTGCTGGCCACGCTGCTGGCCGTGCCGGCCCTGGCGCTGGGTTTCTACCTGCTGCATGGCAGCCCCGGCCTGCCCTCGGCCGGCTTCGCCGCGCGGCAGGAGTTTGGCACGCGCGACGAAATTCTGCTGGCCCAACTGCGCGCCCGCGTGGCCGAAATGCCAGCTGGCGATGTCCGCCGCCAGGGCCTGATCCTGCTGGGCAATGCCGAGCGCAATCGCAACCAGATCGGCCCCGCCGCCACCGCCTGGCGCGAGGCGCTCGATGCCGGCTTTGAGCCCGGCCTGGCCGGTGATCTGGCGGAGCTGGAGCTGGAACGCGGCCAATCCGCCACCGCCCTCACCCTGCTGGCCCGCGCCCTCACCGAGGCGCCGGGCGACCCCAGGCTGCGCTTCCTGACCGGCGCGGCCGAGGCTGCGGCCGGCCGGCGCGAGATCGCCCGCACCACCTGGCGCGCCCTGCTGGCCGATGCCCCGGGCGATGCGCCCTGGCGTGCCACGGTGGAAGAACGCCTGCGCGCTTTGCAATAAGCCATGCGCTTGCCAGGACCGCGCCTTCGCGCCATGTCTTCGTCACTGCATCAAACTGGTTGCTACAGGAGCCCCGTTCTTGACCTACGTCGTCACCGAAAGCTGCATCAAGTGCAAGTACATGGATTGCGTGGAGGTCTGCCCGGTGGACTGCTTCTACGTCGGCGAAAACATGCTGGTCATCCACCCGGATGAATGCATCGATTGCGGGGTATGCGAGCCGGAATGCCCGGCCGAGGCCATCCTGCCCGATAGCGACGACAAGGCGACGCAATGGGTTGAGCTCAACCGCACCTATGCCGCGCAATGGCCGAATATCAGCCGCAAGGGCGAGGCCCCGGCCGATGCCGATGCCTGGAAGGACGTGCCAGACAAGATGAAACTCTTCGACCCCGCACCCGGCAAGCCGTAAGCAGGCCAAGGCCGCCACAATAAAAAGGCGCCGCGGGCTTTCGCCCCGGCGCCTTTTTCATGGGCTATTCGCCGGGCGCAATGCCCAACGGCTCAGGCCGCGGCAGCGGCCTTCTTCGCCTGGGCGCGCAGGATGCGGCGCTTCAGCGACTGCGCGCCTTCCGGCAGGCGGCGGTTCGGCGTGCCGATCAGGAACGCGTCGAGGCCACCATTATGCTCGATGGTGCGGATGCCATTGGTCGAGAGCCGAATTTGGATCGAAGCGCCCAGCACATCGGAGAAGAAGGACTGCTCCTGCAGGTTGGGCAGGTAGCGGCGGCGCGTCTTGTTGTTCGCGTGGCTGACATTGTTGCCAGACAGCACACCCTTGCCCGTGATCATGCAGCGGCGAGCCATATCAGAAATCCCAAACACTATTGCCCATGGCACATCCGCCGCGGGCGAGTTTCAAAACGAAGGCGGCGTATGGCGCAGCCCCAGCCCAGGGTCAAGGGGTGGGGCGGCGGGGTTAGCCCTGCTTCGGCAGGCTCGGCAGGTCGCGCAGCTCGCCGCTTTCCACCGAATGCAGCGCCTGGCGCAGCACATTGGCCACCGCGCGGTCATCCATGCTGCGGGCCAGCAGCCCCAGGCAGCCGCCCAGCATGGCCGAGGCAGCAGAGATCGGGCTGATCTTCTGGTCCATCATATATTCGATGGCCTTGTCGACGATGGAGCCGGCATGGCTGAGGTCTTCGGGCGCGTCGCCCTCAAGGGTGGCTTGCATGAATCGTGTTATCCCAGGCTTGGCACCAGAGATGGGTTGCTGGCGTCGTCACGAAAAGCGCCAGAAGATTACGTCTCGTTCAGGTCGGTTTTTCTGCCAGCGCCCTCGCACTCTGGCTCCGGTCCAGCCCGGCGGCGGCCTCGGCCGCGGCGGCCACCTCGGCGGCAGCCATGGCCTCGCTCTGCCGCTGCCAGAGCTGGGCGTAGAGCCCGCCCTGAGCGATGAGCGCGCCATGGGTGCCGCGCTCAGTCACCATGCCCTCCTGCAACACCAAAATCTCATCCGCCTCGACCACGGTGGAAAGCCGATGGGCGATGACCAGCGTGGTGCGATTGGCGGCGACGAGGCGCAGCGCCTGCTGGATTTCCTGTTCGGTGCGGGTGTCTAGCGCGCTGGTCGCCTCGTCCAGGATCAGGATGCGCGGATTCTTCAGGATGGTGCGGGCAATGGCCACGCGCTGCTTCTCGCCGCCCGAGAGCTTCAGGCCGCGCTCGCCCACCATGGTGTTATAGCCATCGGGCATGCGCAGCACGAAATCATGCACCTGGGCGAGTTTCGCGGCCTCCACGATCTCCTCCTCGGTGGCATCAGGCCGGCCATAAGCGATGTTGTAGCGGATGGTGTCGTTGAACAGCACCGTGTCCTGCGGCACCACGCCCACGGCCTGGCGCAGGCTGTCCTGGGTCACCTGGGTGATGTCATGGCCATCGACGCTGATCTTGCCGCCGGTCACGTCATAAAAGCGGAATAGCAGGCGGGAGATGGTGGATTTGCCCGCCCCGGTGGGCCCGACAATGGCCAGCATCTTGCCCGCCGGCACCTCGAAGGAGATGCCTTTGAGGATCTGCCGGTCCGGCCGATAGGCGAAGCGCACATCATCGAAGCGCAGCGCGCCGGGGCCGGGCGGCAGGGCGGGGGCGCCGGGGGCATCGGCAATCTCGCGATCCTCGCGCAGCAGGCGGAACATGGCCTCCATATCGGTCAGGCCCTGCTTCATTTCGCGATAGACAAAGCCCAGAAAATTCAACGGGATGAAGAGCTGGATCATATAGGTATTCACCAGCACGAAATCGCCCACCGACATCCGGCCCGACACCACGCCCTCTGCGGCCAGCACCATGATCACGGTCAAACCACAGGCGATCAGCAGCTGCTGGCCGGCATTGAGGCCATTGAGCGACACTTCGGACTGCGTCCAGGCGGTTTCGTAGCGCGCCAGGGAATGATCGTAGCGCTTCGCCTCATGCTTTTCGTTGTTGAAGTATTTCACCGTCTCGAAATTCAGCAGGCTGTCGATCGCCTTGGTATTGGCCTGCTGGTCGGTCTCATTCATCCGGCGGCGGAATTGCAGCCGCCAATTGGTGAACATCAGGGTGAATGTGACATAGATGGCGATGGTGACCAGCGTCACCGCCGCAAAGGAAAAATCGAACATCCCCCAAAGGATGATCGCCACCAGGACAATCTCCAGCAGGGTGGGGATGATGTTGAACAGCATGAAATCAAGCACGAAGGTGATGCCGCGCACGCCCCGCTCGATGAGGCGCGTCAGCCCGCCGGTCTGCCTGTCGAGGTGGTAGCGCAGGCTGAGCGCGTGCAAATGCTGAAAAACCTGCAGCGCAATCTGCCGGGTGGCGCGGGCCTGCACCTTGGTGAAGACGGCGTCGCGCAGCTCGGCAAAGACGCTGCTCAGCGCCCGCATGATGCCATAGGCGATGACCAGGGCGACGGGGATGACCAGCAGCGCGCCGGCCCCGGCGGTGGGCGCCAGCGCATCCACCGCCCGGGCATAGAAGAGCGGCACCAGCACATTGCAGCCCTTGGCCACCACCAGCAGCAGCAGCGAGATCACCACCCGCGCCCGCAAACCCGGCTCGCCCTCCGGCCAGAGATAGGGGGCGAGGCTTCTCAGCGTCTGCCAA
>Ga0209085_1001378_pt1 | contig 15097 bp, 15 predicted proteins | sample C_131016_EF_Meta_FD_187310 | JGI IMG/M metagenome (GOLD analysis project Ga0209085, IMG submission 187310) | Freshwater microbial communities from Lake Croche, Canada to study carbon cycling - C_131016_EF_MetaG (SPAdes) (version 2) | ecosystem: Environmental > Aquatic > Freshwater > Lake...
ATTAGAAAAACGGCACCCAAACCACCGCGTCACAGATAGAGGCTTCCCACCCGATCCATTCCGAGGCGCGGGCGGACCCTGCCGTCTTGACCGCCAAGGGTCAAGCCCAAATTCAACGGGGCAAAGCGATTGATTTCAATGATAAATCAGGTCTCGGATCAATCAGGACGCGGGTGGCAGCGCGGACGGGACGCTGACCCAAGCCTCGCCCTCCAGCACCGCGCGGCCATCCACCACGCAGACACATTCAAGCCTGACGCGCCGGCCTTTTTCGATTTTTTCCACCACTTCAACAAGGGCCGTGACGACATCGCCGATTTTCACCGGCCCCAGAAAGCGCAAGGTTTGCGACAGATAGACCGCTCCGGGTCCGGGCATCTGGGTGCCGATCACCGCTGAAATCAGGCTGGCGGTGAACATGCCATGGGCAATGCGCTGGCCGAATTTGGTCGAGGCGGCATAATCCTCATTGAGATGGATCGGGTTTTTGTCGCCAGAAACCTCAGCAAAACCAACGACATCCATTTCCATGACCGTGCGCATGACACTGGCGCATTGGCCAAGTTCGAGATCTTCAAAACCAAATGTCCGTATCATGAGCCGACCATCGGAAAAAACGCGCGCAAGACATAGGGCGGCAAGCCGCCTCTGACTAATGGTCTTTTGGTATGACGCCGAAAGGGCCGCGCTGATCAGGCCAGCACGTCCATGACAGCCAAGGGCCGCTCGCTGCGGTCTTGCATCACCTTTGCCACCGCCTGTGGCGACAAGGGCCCCTGATGCAGCGCGAAATCCTCGCTGTGAATACCGCGCGCGATCAAGACACACTCAACCCCGAAGGCCACAGCCCCCGCGACATCGGTCATGAAGGCATCGCCGATGGCCAAAATTTTTGAAAGATCAATGGGATGGCCGCAAAGCCCTTCCGCCACCCTGAGCGCCTCGTGATAAATCGGCGCATGTGGTTTGCCTGCGTAAAGCGCAGTGCCACCCAAATCCTCATAGGCTTTGGCAATCGCCCCCGCGCAATAAATCATGCTATTGCCGCGCTCGACGATGAGATCGGGATTGGCGCAAATCATCTCCAATTGGCGCGCAGTGGCCTGGGCGAGCAGCGCGTGATAATCCTCGGGCGTTTCTGTCTCGTCATTGTAAAGCCCCGAACAAATGACATAGGCGGCGTCTTGGACCTGATCGACTTTACGGCCAGAAAGCCCTTCCACGAGCGATTTATCCCGCGCCGGACCGATATGCAGATAAGGCGCATCCCCCCGCCCCTCGATCAAACGGCGGGTGACATCGCCCGAGGTGACAATGGCATCCCAAGCCGTGGGTTTAACGCCCCAATGCTGCAATAATTCGGGCACAAAAGCCCCCAAACGCGGCGCATTCGACACCAAAACGACCTTGCCGCCCTGCGCGCGAAACCGCGTCAAAATAGCGGAGGCCAAAGGCCATGCCTCGCGGCCATTATGCAAAACACCCCAAATATCGCAAAAAATCACCTGATAACGGGAAAAAACCGGCTCGATTGTGGTCCAAATCGGCGGCATCACTGAAGAATGGGACATCAACCGTCCTTTCCCTGAAAAAAATCCAAAGCCCGAGCGCCACAAGCCAGACAAATGCGGGAAATTCAACCCCCGAGGGGAAAACACACCCCAACCCCCGCCCTTTTTTTGCCATCAAAGCCCTGCCATAATGAGGCATATCCAAAGCGCCGAGAGGAGATCCGCCATGCCGCACACCTTGTCCCCACGCCTGTTTTCGGTGTCCGGCATGAGCTGCGGCGGCTGCGTCAATGCGGTTAAGCGTTTGATTTTAAAGCAAGATCCCCAAGCCCAAGCCGAGGTGGATTTGGATAAGGCCACAGCCACGATTGTGTCCGCTCTGCCCGCCGACCGCTTTACCGAGGCTTTGACAAAAGCAGGCTACCCGACAAAAGCGCAAGCTTGAGCAAACCCTTGCGCTTTTTTCGCGGCAATTAAACCAGTTGTTTACGATTTCGGGGCTTTATAGGCGTCACGTTTGGGAATGCCTACCGGTTTGAGAATAAAGCGAGACATCATGCAACGGATACTGCTGGCCGAAGATGACAATGATATGCGGCGTTTTCTGGTAAAAGCCCTTGAAAATGCTGGCTATCAGGTCTCCTCCTGTGAAAACGGCCTCGCCGCCTATGACCGGCTGCGCGAAGAGCCCTATGAATTGCTTCTGACCGATATTGTGATGCCGGAAATGGACGGAATCGAGCTGGCCCGCCGCGCCACCGAGCTCGACCCCGATATCAAGGTGATGTTTATCACGGGCTTTGCCGCCGTGGCGCTCAATCCGGACTCGGATGCCCCGAAAGACGCCAAAATTCTCTCAAAACCCTTCCACCTGCGCGATCTGGTGTCGGAAGTGCAAAAAATGCTGATGGCGGCCTAAGTCCCAAAAACGGGCTCTGAACCAAAGCAAACAAATCCCGAAAAGGGCCCGAAAACCGGCCCGAACCAGGCTGGATAGGACGGGACAGGGCGAAATAGCAGCCATTTTCGCCCTGTTGGACACAGCCCCTATCTCGGTTCAGGCCATTGGGGATGCGCGACGGGCTTTCCGCCCCCCTCACCCCACAAAGCGCTTGCCTCCTCCATGGGGAGCGGCTATACCCCCCTGACCTCGCCGGATCGGCTGCACCGCACAGCCCCATCCATCCGGCAGATACCGTCGGGGATCAAACCCCTTTAGTAAACGGTCAGGGCGCGTAGCTCAGCGGGAGAGCACTACGTTGACATCGTAGGGGTCACAGGTTCGATCCCTGTCGCGCCCACCATTTCTTCTTCAGTGTTAAATGGTTAAGGTGCTGTGGTTGGTCACAGTGCGACAACCTGATGAACGAAGTGGCACGCACAGACAGCCTTCACTGCCGCTGCGGTTACCGCTGCGACAATATCGCAAGCGTGTCGCAACTATCGCGCATCGTTCGGGCGCTCAGTCTTCGCCTCTCGCGCCCACCATTTCTTCTTCAGTGTTGAATGGTTAAGCTGCTGTGGTCGGTCACAGTGCGATAACCTGGTGGCGCGATAAATATCCTAAATTAGTCAATAAGAAAAATGGGCTTATCTCTGCCGCCATGGAAAAGCACATTTTATAAGTGATTTAATAAGATGCACAGAAACATGTTGTTATTGATTAACAATTTCTTTGAATAAGTGATCATTTGCGCTCGTGATTTCTGGCTTAATATTTAACAAGTGGCAAAGGAGCAAATAGACATCAATATTTTCAAAAGGGTCAATCATTGTTCTTTTGATAGTGGGCCCTGATGCAATAAACAGCCCCCACATATCCTTTTCATTTGATTTATAACCGTGATGTCCCTTTATGATTTCGTCGCTTCTCTTTGATACGATTGTCCAACCTATATTGGCTATGCAAAAAATTTCTGGAATTCTACGATGTGAACCAAAATGATATTCTGAAGGAATTTTTGTTTTATGCCAGCATTGCATATTTTGATTTTTGCTCAGGAGTTCAAGAATAGTATTTGAATTCTCAGGTTCAGCTTCAATGCCGCCAAATGCCCCCGTCCAAATGAATTTAGAAGGTGAAACTTCTGGCAACAAATCAGAAAAGGCAATGATTTTTTCTGGATTTGTATTAGCCATTCCATGGTCTGATACAATGACAAAATGAGTAACATACAGCAAATTTAGTTGCGATAGACCATCAATCAAATGACCAATTTCTTTATCAACGTTTTCAATGGATGTATTGGTCATGATACTGTCTGTCCCAGAAATGTGGCCAGAAGAATCTACCTCTGAAAAATATAAAGTAGCAAAATCAGCTCTTGTTTCATTATGCCGATTTAGCCAATCCAGTAAAATATCGACACGTTCTTTTGAAGGAATACTTTTATAATTAAGCCAATCATTGGGTTGAATACCGTCAATAACAACCTCTGTTCCTGGCCAAAATAACGTTGATACAATTTTTTGTTGCCGAATGGCGCTCACCCAAATCGGTTTCACTTCGGACCACCAGTTCGGGTTTGTAACAACATTTCTGTCTGATAACCGGAAACGGGTGTTAGGTATGTTGGGATCATTCATGACATTATTAACAATACCATGCTGATCCGGATACTGACCTGTCACAATGCTCACATGATTAGGAAAAGTAACCGTTGGAGTCACAGGAACCAATCCTTTTGAGATCGTTCCCTGATCAGCTAATTTTAATAGATTGGGCGTAATACCACGACGTAAATAGTCTGGCTTAAAACCATCTATGCTGATGAGAAGTGTCAATGGTTTTGGATTAACAAGCTGCGCTCTTACAACACCGCTATCACTGCATAAAAATAAAAAAATGAATATCATAAAACGCAAATAATACATACTCTACTTCCTATAAGAATAAAAACTTATACCATACTAAATTACCACACTAACATTATCATGACATAACCAGAAAAAGTAAATTATGTTCTGGTTGATAAAAGTAAAAAACTTTTAAATTCTTCTAATATAACATCTGCTATTCTATGTAATACATTATGCCCCAACAAGCCAATTAGAGCTGTTCCAATTCCTATGGCTGTAGCGAGGAGAGCAGCAGAAATACCACGACTGACTGCACCTGGATCTGATATACCGCCTGCAGATAAAGCTGCAAACGTGTCCATGATACCAAGGATTGTACCAAGCAAACCTAGCAGTGGTGCAGCTGTGACAATTGTATCGAGAACCCAAAGCCGTGAAGATATTAAACTATCCATTTCAATATAAAGAGCAGCAGAAAGATCTTCAATTCTGCTTCTAGCAATAGGCTCTGATTGCATGGAGACATAATGAGCAATTTCATCATGGATACCACCATAGCCTAATTTTAATGGGGCGATTACTTGACCATGAGACCCAATACATTGGCGAGCGCGCGTGAGGCGCACTCGCATAATCGTAAAGTAAATAATCCTCTCAATAAACACAAACAATAACAAAACAAGGAAAGCATAGAGAACGTAGATGCAAACCTCATGGAAATAGTTTGTGTCAATTTTAAGCATTAGAAACCCGATTGAAATGTTAACATAGCTGCAAAACCTTCACCTGCATAATAAGAAGGTGAACTCGAAGCCGATATTGTACCGCCATTGGTACCTTTAGTAGCTAAGGCGTTGGTTTGTACACCACTCACGCCGGTCAACACTCGCTTATCAAAGATATTGTACAAATTAAGTTTGATTTCGGGTGTTTTTAAACCAGTGGTGCTAGTTATTTTAACATCAGAAAAACGGTAGCCAATAGCTGCATTGACAATACCGAAACCTTTCATTTTTTCATCATTCATGAAAGTTGAGTATTGGGGACCAATAAACTTATAAGCAATATTGGCTATGATGTGATTATCATCATAATCAAGCCCAATACCGGTTGTATAGTTTGGCGCCCGTGGCAATTCTTTACCTTTGGTTGGCAAATAATCAAGCAACTTAGAACTATTAGTTGTTTGCAAGTTATCTTCGAGTTTTGTCTTTAATAATTCACCAGAGATATAAGGTCTGAACCCACCCCACAATGGCCGTGTCCCAACTTCAGCATCGACGCCATACATGCTTACTTTACCAGCATTGATATTTAAACTTGTTGTCGTCGATGGATTTGTGGGATCTACAATGGTTGATGTCACTTGTCGATTAGAGAACTGCATTCCAAACAGAGAAACGGAGGTCGCAATTAATTCACCTTGGAAGCGATGGCCCCCTTCAAGAGAAATGCCACGCTCTGGTTTCAGGCTATTTGTTGAAAGAGTTGTTTTTGCCCCGCTTGAAGTAGAAAACTGGTCTGCGAGAGCATAATTAGGGGTGACACGGAACGAAGTCCCTACACTTGCAAAAACTTGATGCTCTTTTGTAAGCTTATAGCTGATACCAGCTTGCGGCAAAGTGGCTGTATCATCAGTTTTTACTGATGGTGTTGCACCAGGCAAATGATTATCCAAAGTACGGTTAACGAAAGCCTGCTTAACTCCGTATTCAAGCTTCAATTTTTCATTCATCATTGTCCATGTATCGCCAGCAAAAACAACATTTGTCATTGTTTCTGTCTGCCAATCACGTCTCTGTAAAGTCGAGCCGGCATATGCACCGTTTGGAATAACAAAGCCATCTGAATTCGTTAAAAATGGCTCACTAATGGTGCTGTTTGATGTAAGCGCAGCATATGGTGCCGTTTGTTTGTGGCTAGCTAATTCAAACCAATAACCCCCAACAATTTTATGATCATCAATTGTATAGGTGAGTTTATTTACGACACCTGGACGATATGTTTCTGTAATTGATGGGTTATAATAATTTACTCTGGTCGAGTTATTGATAACACCATCTTTATTCCAATCAATGTTTGTTAAGCGCACATTACCATAATAAACTTTATTGGTCCCTGTGCCATTGTCTTCATTCATTGTAGAAACGCCACCACCGCTTCCAAAGCCATACCACATATAGGGTATGACATCATAAGTAAGCTTATCGGTTAATTTAAAGTCTGATGGCAAGCTCAGGATTAAATTACGGAATGGATTTATACGATAATCATAATAACTTGTATCGGTTGTCGCTGTACCAGTTAGCGCACGATTATAGTTTGCATTACCGGGACTAGCAAATTGAGCCTTGTTTGGTTGAACATAAAAATTATTATTTGCGTTATTGAAAATTAAGGATGCACGCATGTGGTTGCCACCTTCCGTATCGATGACAACCTTAGCATCAACATGATCACGCTCATCTTTACCAACACCTGACCAATGATTTCTTTCATAATGTGAATAGCTTGCATAGCCACGAATATTACCAATCTGACCTGATTCAGCTCTCACAAAAATACGCTTGTAATCATGAGAACCTATTGAAGTGGAGATATATCCACCTGCAGTTTTAGAAGGGTCACGCATATAAACATTGATCACACCGCCAGTGGAACCAATATGCGGACTATCCAAATCTGCGGAACCTTGAGCGATTGAGACTTGTTCAGTATTTTCAGCATCAACATATTCTTGCGGGTAAAGGGCATAATTGCCCGAGTCATTAACCGGAGCGCCTTCAATGGTTAAACCCAGCTGATCAGAATTTAATCCACGCATAGTAATATTGCCACCGTTGAGGCCCGCTGCATCTGTAGACGTTGCATTAGCACCAGGTAACATTTGTATCATTTGGTAAGGGTTAGATGACGGAGGCAATTTATCAATCGCATCGCGTGTTACTGTTGACCGGCTTTTGGGTGTCTCCTCCTCGATCATGTAACCACCACCGAGATCTTTGCCAGATACACCACCCGCAGATTTATTTGCACCCGAGCCAGCAAACACATTGCCAAAGTCTGTTGGTGAAGCCGTTAATCCACCCATCGCACGACCATCACGCGTCGCTGTTGTCTGTTGTGTTGCCTTAGCAGGTTGGGCTGCTTGCTTAGCTGCCTTATCCTTTTTTTGTTTAACAGGTTTTGCTTCAGCTGTTTTATCTTGCGACGGCTGTGATTGAGCCAGAACTGGCCCTGAAATAACAACTGTACTCAAAAGAGCAGCGGTTAAGATACGTAATTTCATGTCCAGTCTCCTGTTACAAAACTTGATCTTTTCTGATCAATGGAAAGTATGATGTGAATTTAGTAAACGATACGTCCTGTCAGTGACGGCATTCCAGAGGCTAATGCTCCGCAATCCGACGATAGAATTCCTGCTTTTGCTGCTTGATCGAGAAGAGGAGAACCCGATGATGAGACAATCGTTACTGACGTGATTGTTGATCCTGATAACGTGATTTGCACCCCCACTGTTCCATGAGGGTTTTGAAGACGCGCTTCTTTTGAAGTTGGATATTTGGCTTTTGCTTGCAAACATGCGTTGAAGAGAGCTGCGGCAGATGCCGACTTGGCGCTCGGTACTGCCGAAACGGTGCGTTGTTCTTGTTTGGGCCGCTCGGGTTGTTTGGTTTCTTTTTTTGGGTTCTCTGGAACAGTCGGCTTTGGCTCCACACTCTGCGGTTTCTCTGGAGGCAAATCGCTCTGAGGATCTATTGGGGATACTGTTTCCGTCGGTTCGGCAACTTGAACTTGCTCGGACACAGTCTGCTCTTGTTGAGTTTCTTGCTGCTCTTGTGGAGTTTCTTGAGGTGGATCGTTCACTTCTTCCTGAACATCCTGCGGAGTATCTTGCGAAACGTTCTCTTGAAGCAGTTCTGAGGAATTCTCCTCTGAAGCTGACAGAGACAGCTCCGTCGACTCCATTTCCGGTTGTGAATCCGGCAGTGAATTCAGAAGTGTTGCCACAAGAATTGCAGTAGCAATCAACGAGGCTATATTTGAAAGATGGTATGATTTGTCTGATTTCATGATCCATTCGCATGTCAGCGTGCCTTTGTAACAATTTTGGCACTATCAACACCGGCCTGTTTGAGGATCTCTAGGACATTCACAAGAGATTGAAGGGATGTTCCTTCATCCCCAGCAATAACCACTGACAATAATTTATCTGCTGCCAATAATTTTAATTCGGATGCAATCTTATTAATTTCAGTAGGCGAACCATCAAGAAACGTATTCCCTTCTTTATCAATACCCACTGTCACTTTTGTTTTATCGATAATTTTGTCAGCATTGCTTGTCGAAGGTGGGGTAATTTTCAAGCCTAAAGCGGGCAAGACGTTCGTACTGATCATCACAAAAAAAACCAACAAAAACATCATCACATCAATCATTGGAATGATTTCGATGCGAGCATGTCTTTCAGGTCGTGATGGCCAATTACGCATTCTTAAAGTCCGATTAATACTATCGGACATATTGAAAAAAAATTTTACAAATTAATGACAATTACTTGAAAATTAATAGTTTTTCTTGCTGATAAATTTTTGATTAATTCATAAAATATATGTTATAAAATTGTTATATTTTTTTCAAATATATGATTTTATTTAAAAAACAATGTTATAAATATTAAATATTTGAGCTTTTCTGATACTTCCTGTGAATATATTTTTTAAGAAAATTTCTATGCTTAATTTTTATTTCCCTATAATTTTCAATTTCAAATAGCGCCATTTAAAGCACCAAAAAAATCCCTAAAACTATGATCGTTCGCTGAGATTATTGGTCGCCCAGCCAAAAACCAGACGCTAAAACAAAAAAATGCCAATCCCGCTCGCAAAAACCAGCCGCCGCGTGGCACCTGGACTTGTGCTGAAGCCCCAGCGCGATAGCCCCAACTGGCAGGCGCATGCCTGTATAAAGGGGAAAGTGCAGCGCCGCAGCACTGGCACATCAGATATCAAAATCGCTGAACAACGGGCACTGAAATGGCTGAGTGACCTGAAAACCAATCCTGCGGCCAAGCCTGCAGGCATCATCAGCTGGGCTCAATTGGCCGATAGATATCTGCTGACTTTGCCTGAAGGTGCCAAGCGGGATTACCATGCTGAGACTTTGGCGCGACATTTCACACCTGTGTTCCAAGTCCATGCAGATATCAGGCAAATAACATCAGGCCAGATACTGGATTATATGGTTCTGCGCCGTAAAAAGAGCAATCCAGAGCCGCTGCCACAAACACTGAACCGCGAAAACACCGTGTTGCGGCAAATGCTGAAGTTCGCTCAGGCACATGAGTGGATTGATAAGCTGCCTGTGGTGCCGTTCCTGGCCGAAGCATTGACCAGACGCAGGCGCAGGGATTTTACCGCTGAGGAATATCTGCTGTTACGCCAGACAGCCATCAAACGCATCAGGCACCTGCCTGCTGACAAGTCTATGGCTGAACAGCGCCATATTAAACATCAAAGGCAGCTACTTTATGATGTGATCCAATTGCTGGCCAACAGTGGCTTACGGGTGGATGAGCTGAGAAGTGTCTCTTGGCGCTGTGTGGACTGGGCTAACGGCGACATCATATTGGAGCGGGCTGGCAAGCGTCGTAGCAATCGCCGTCTGGTGCTGATGCGACCTGCAATTCGTGCACTGTTACGATTGGCTAAGCGCAGGCAAAATTGGCAGCAAATAAATTCAGAACCTGTGATGTTGCATAGCGACGAGAAGATTATCGCACTGCCATCTGGTCGAGCGGTAAGGCAGCTGGACACAGGGTTTGATTTGCTCCTTAAAGCCTGTGGGTTCCGCTACACAGAAGCCATCAACAAACATGCACTGACCAGCCTGCGCCACACCTATGCCACCCGTGCACTCACACGCAAAGGCACCAACAAAATCAGCACGCATGTGTTGTCGCTGCAGATGGGCACCAGCGAGCGTATGATCAGAGCGCATTACGGGCACGACAGTATCGAAGATTATCGTGAGGAGCTGCGGGGTTGATTGACGAGCCCTGCAATTTTGCAAACACAAAACCCCAATCACACCAGCTCGATTGCAGCTCGCATCTGCAGGTCATTAACATCGATATAGCGTTGGGTGATGGCCATGCTGCTGTGGCCAGCTATTTCTTGCAAGACCCTGACACTGACACCTTTGGCAGCCAGAGATGTCAGAAGCGACCTGCGGCCACTATGACTGCTGGCACCTGTGATGCCGCTTTCAGCATATATCTTCAGAAATAACTGGCACAGGCTGTTGGCACTAAATGCCTGGTCTTTTTGTGAGGGAAAAAGCGCTGAACATTTGGGTTTCAGCTTGCGCTTCTTGATATATGCTGCCAACTCCTTTTGTAATCGCTGACTGACAAATACACGGCGTGCTTTTCGCCCCTTTGTCTGCTCTGGAGAGAGTATAAATTCGGAACGAACATGACCTTCGGCGTCTATGACATCTGACAGCATGAGCGCTGCAATCTCCTTAGCTCGCAATCCAGCCAGAAAGCTGACCATAACGATGGCGCGGTCTCTGGCAGCATGATGTCTTGCAGCACAATGCGCCAGCACTTGCTTGAGCTGTCGTTCGGTCAATGTGGCGGCTTGTTTCATGTCAGCACCTGCTTGATAAGGTTACAGTGCCGTCAGTAATAAAGTCTTATTTTTCCGGTCGCGATGGAAATCAGGACGGATAATTTATCAATTTATATCAGTATTTTAGCGCGGCTGATAAGGTAATCTGTATTCTATTATCATTTGCACTATAAACTTGTTCAATTTTGAACAAGCAAAAGCCGCCCCTAGGGGCGGCTTTCATTGGGACAATTACTAATTATGCAGCTTGTGATAGCTCTTTGGTCTTGACAGAAGCGTCAGTCTTTTTTGCTTTTATTATTGCTGCTTTGATATTGGCCACTTTTATTGCCTCTTCATCAACAGCGTTTGCATCACGCCCCAGATCCCAAAGCTCTGGCTTAAGCTCTACATTCTCATAGCTCTTCTTAGTCATTTCATAGCGCTGGTTTTTTCGTTGTTCCCAGACATATTCAGCATCCTTATTAATAACAAACTTAATAGGCAGCCGCGCTTCCAATTCATTAATCGCCTTTGCCATAGCCCTCCAGTCAGTGTCATCGATGGGAGACTTTGTGAAACACAAATGGCCTAAAATTAATTTCTTAACCTCTTGATTCTTAGGCAAATAACGATCAATACTGCTCACATCTTTAGTGCTTTTAACCAACTCAGTTAAAGCAGAGCCTTTTAAGCTGGACAAAGATACGCCCTTTTCCAACATATATTCAAATTCTTTTGCTGGAATTTGTGTGAGCATATAAATGCTGCTCCAACTATGTGGTAACTGGTCTGCATACTGTATCATTCGAGGCTGTAATTTGCCGATTGCGATGAACTTGCGGATAGTACTGCTACTATCACGATAGCCGATTGCCTTACAAAATGCATCAAAATCAGCCTCTTTAAGTACACGGCTTGCTTCATAGACAACACGGCACATGTCTAAAGTGGCACGAGCTGTTTTCTCTACTGCTCTTTTGAACTGCCCCACATATTCATCGCGGCTTACTGCAACAATATTTTCTGAATGTAATGTCGCAGATTCAATTGTTGTAATAGGGGTATACTGTAACTGTGACGCTGGACTATTTGCTGGAGCCTTAGGATTGGCAGGAGATGCAGCGGGGCTTTTATCTTGGCTGCCTACTAAACCTTCTGTATTTCTAATCTCCGTATTAGCATGAGCATCTTGGCTCTTATCGGCAGCTAAAGATACGGTAACTTTGTCTTTGTTTTGGATATTCATGATGTATACTCTAATGTTAAACAAATAACATGATTGTTAATTGTTACAGCGTTGGTCTATCGCTGATACACAATTTTATGCCAGATTTTGGGGCCTGACTTCCAAGACCACATTACTCGCAGAGCGATGTTGTCCAGCCCCTGTGGCGGTAAAAATTAAGGGCAGAAAATATGTATGAAAAACAATTATATGGCAGGCGTATTCTATATTTTAAATATGCCCCTCCACTGACAAATCTGGATGATACCAGCAGTGATGAATTACCTAATCCGCCTTTCAAAGGGGCCGCGCCCTATCAGCGAAGTGTCTATTATTACTGGTGGGCTTTTCTGCGTGAAAACCAAAATTATATCGATTGCTGCGAGGCCAATGGAGTTGGTCCCCTTGCCACTCTTTATAGAGATTTTGGAGATATACGCGACGATAACTTCATGAGATGGTGGGCTGATACAGGGCGCAATCTATTCTGCGAACCTATCGATAGAAAGATCGAAATTATATCAGGCGATCAGATAGGTCCTCAATATTTTGATAATGTGAATTTATCTGTGCCAATTACTGGTGACCTGGATCGGACTTTAGCAGAAATCCGTAAATTATTAAGTCCAATTTATCGTAAATCCAGATTACACAGCGGCAATATAAGCCATGCCAAATACCAGGTATTCAGCAAACCAGTTCTGACATCTCTACATAACCATCTGATGGTTTATCAGGCGCAAAAGCAATTTCCCAGATCCAGCAAAATGGAATTGGCTCAAATCGCATTGTCCAAGGGAGCCCTCATCAATAGCGATGAAACAGGCCTGGATTTGAATATAGAGAGAAATATCAACCGTTATCTCACTCAGGCAAAGACTATAATTGCAAATGTGGCTTTGGGTCGTTTCCCTGATAATGGTCGCCGAGGCCAACCAGATAGGCTTTAATCTCTTTGATCCTATTGATTTAACAGATTTTTATTCAATCAAGGTGTTAGGATATAGCTGACATAAAGAGCTCAGGTAGTTAATTCCTCTGATATCTTTGATTTATTTGTTCAGTTGTTCATTTCTGAACATAGTGTTTCTGAATTATATCGATCTCATCCCTATCAGAGCCCAAGCTACGCTTAGGCTGCACCTGTCGCTCTTCCCCGCTCATTTCATTCGCTGGGCTGAGCTCTGGTGCCTTTTTTCAGTCAGAATTTATCCAAGCCAGGCGAATATCTGTGATGTCTTTCAGGTGCCTGTGACCTGTTCTGGGTCCTAATGGTGATATTTTGGAGAATTATGTTTGGGTCATATTGGATACAGGCCATTTGGAAAGCACCCAACACTTTGCCGATGCAGGCAAAGTGTTCAGGCTCGCCATTTGGTGAAGCCAACGCTGTGTGCACAACCTTTGTGAGGAAAGGGTGGTTTTGCTATCGCCTTTTGTGTGCAGACTTATAAACGCAGGTGACTGCCAGTGCATACAGCCGACACTGGCTACCTTGTGGGTTACAATTGTTCAGCAGAGCCCACGCACAACCAACAGACAGATTTGTGCCTGCTGTTGGTCTCGTTGTCCTCGCAACCTCTGCTCCCCTGCTCTCCTTCTGACGGCAATGGCGTCTTTAACCGCCAGCAGCCTCGATCACAGCCCATCTTGTGGGTAAAGCCCCCGATGTATCCAGGACATCGCGTGACTTGTTATTTAGCATTTGGTTCAAAGTGCCAAAATAATCTGGTTGGGAGTTTTGATTATCAGAACCAGAAATAATCATAAGTGGTTGAAAATTGCTAAATAACTACATGAAGAAAACATATAGCGCACTGACATTGGCAAACCTGGAACTGGATCGCCAATTATTAGAGACATTATTTGAATTAGATATCATACAGAGCCAGAGCGAACTGGGCCGCCTGTGTGGCAAGACTGAAAGCTATTACACCTGCATGAGATACAAAGGCTTTGGCCTGAAAATCGGCAGCCTGACCTTTTTGTGCAATCGACTATCACGCATGGCAGCTACTGAGCCCGACGGATTCAAATGTATCAATTACAGACTGGCCATCGAAGAAATAAGGAAAACCATAGATGAGAAATGCCGACTACAAGAACTTAAACTTATCACAGCGTAGCATCAACAGACGATTAGATGACATGGCAGAAGACATCGAACTTTTGTCAGTATTGATCCGTATGTTTATTGCTGATCCCAGCGATATCAGACAGAAACTGATGGATGCTGTTAAACCTGAGCAAGCTGATGCTGTGCCAACCAATTATCAAAATCAATGGCTGGCAAATATTCAACAAGACAAGCTGCGTAAATTGGTCGCACAGTTACAACAAAGGCAAAGAAATCAGGCCGCCAGAAAGGTCAGCAAACAGGATATTGAAAAAGCATTTGTCGTTGCCAATCATTTGCAGCAATGATGCTAATCTAAAAGGGTCCGCTGAATTTTGCTCAGACTTCTGATTGTAACATAACAAATGCTTTGAACTTATTCTGATATCTGAACTTATAAAGTCGAGCCTGAACCTGAACAGGTCGACATCAAATAGACAGATGCTACAATGACTACAAATAGCTGTGCTATAATCAGTAAGTCTGTGCCAAGTTCCGCGCCCAGATAAATCATCAACAACCATCATGAACCTGTCTGATTTTGCTCGCACCTGCGATTGAAGGCTCCAGACTGATATCAGCTCGAACCTGAGGAGGCTGATATGAGCAAATTGAAAGCACTGAACTTCATCCCCGCACCCAAAACCATCAATGACCCAGTGGTGCGCCGCCGCGCCAAGCTGATGGAACGGCTGCAGCTACAAATCGACCTGTTCGCCAATCCAGAACTGAAAATCACTGAGCAAAAGTGGCAGCAGACACCTGACGGCACCAAACAGCTGCTGCCACGCCACAAGCGCATCAAACGCTGGTGGCGCACGGACCATCT
>Ga0209085_1001381_pt1 | contig 15090 bp, 15 predicted proteins | sample C_131016_EF_Meta_FD_187310 | JGI IMG/M metagenome (GOLD analysis project Ga0209085, IMG submission 187310) | Freshwater microbial communities from Lake Croche, Canada to study carbon cycling - C_131016_EF_MetaG (SPAdes) (version 2) | ecosystem: Environmental > Aquatic > Freshwater > Lake...
TGTCCATTTTGCGTCGGACTTGGTGCCGACTGGCCTCACCCGAGCACGCTCCCGTCGCGGCCAGGGCGCAGGGTCATTCCGATGGCTGAATGGCGCGCTCGGCGCTCCACCCCCGTTGCAGACGCCGGCATAGCAGCGCGTAGGGCACGCCGAAACGAGCCGCGGCTTCACGCAAAGTCATGGCTACATTGCCGATCTGAATTGTCCGTCGCGCCACCCCGCGGCGAGGAACACTGTCCGACCAAAAGCAATTCGCGACGGAATACAGCTCATTGGCGTTCACCCGAACCACCCTATGTTTCGATGTGGGCCGCCTGCCAAGATCGCGGAAGAAGTTGGTAAAGCCTTCACCCTCGGGGAGGCGCCAATTTGGGCAAATCAGCTCCGCGCTGTTGCCGTGCAACAGGGATTGCCATGCTTGATACTCCGGAAGGCGGAGCGTGCTACGCTTGGCGCCATGCAGCGTGAAGCGATCAATGGTCTTCTCAAGCCGGAAGCAGCCGCAACTGACGGTGCGGCCAGATTTCAGCATATCCTCCCGCACTGAGGTCGTATTTCCGCATTCGCAGGTGCAAACCCACCGCCGCCGTGAGAACCGCCCTCGCCACAGATAGGGCTCATCCTCCGCACACACGTAGAGCCGGCCGAAATACAACCCGATTTCAACGGCGCTGGAGGAGCGCGGCTGGAGCATCGGCGCATTGCCGTTATCCAAAATAAGCTGCCTGGAACCCATAAATCCGACAAGTCGCCTGTTGGGATCGTTACAATAGGCGCCACCCAACGCTGCTAAACCCGAAAAATGATGATTTTTGAGGATGAACCCGAAAGCGGTACATTTCTTCTACTGAATTTCTAAGCTTTATTTTTGATTGATTATTTTGCTCGAAAAATATCCCAAACGCCGAAATGAGAGCGGGGAGTTTTTCAACATCAACATGTTTGCTTGATTGGGGAATATAATTTCACCGCGCCTGGCCGAACCTCGTGGCGCACCTTCGCCGTCTCCGTTTGGGCTTGAAAGGACAAAACGCCGCCACTCAGCCAGCATTGCACTTTGCATCGGCGCTGTTCTGAGAACCTCCAGCATCGCGCCGGGACCAAAAATACGCTCAGCGGGTAAAGCCGCCAAACCCGGCACGAAAAGCATCCGCCCTGCCATCGCGCGAGACATCCCAGAGCGGATTATCCACGCTCAGCCTTTGGCCGCCATCGCGCTGCACCGTGCGAAAATTCAAATTCGCCCGCGCCCGCGTGCTCGGACCGAACAGATCAAAGGGAATGCGAATGAAAATCCCCTTGTCAAAACTGCCCTCACCAAACCGGCTGAAACCCACATTGGTAAGGGTGGCAAACCCACCGATCTCCACCCCGCTGTCAAAGCGCCGCCCCACCTCCAGCGTCGCCCCCCATGGCCACGCTCTCGGTGGTGAATTCCTCCACCGGTTCGGGCCGCGGCGCCATTGGCGGCGGCGGCGCCCTTCGAAATTCTGGCGGGTTCAGCGGGTCCAGCCGCAGGCTCAGCCGCACCACCGCATCGGTGCCATGCACGAAGCTGGCGCCGATATCGAAGAACTCATTGCCCCATTGCAGCCCGGCATTGAAGCGCGTCACCGACCGCGATGTGGGGCCGGTGACGCTGATGGGCGAATTTCTCCGCCCCGGGGTTTATGACATTCGCCGCGGCGAGCGGCTGTCGGAGATCATCTCCCGCGCCGGCGGGCTGACGCCGCAGGCCTTGCCCCGCGGCGGGCACTGGCTGCATCTCGGGCAGCATCAGCAGCCCTTCGCGGGTGACCCGGCCGGAGACGGTGTGGCGGGCGCGGCCGCGAAAGGAGAGCACCAGCTCATCATCACGGCCAATGACGTAATCCTCCGGCACGGCGCCGAAGCCCACGCCGGTCGCATTGCCCGGCTGGGTGTTGCGGAAGCTGTTATAGCCGAATTGGCGCAGCGGCGCGGTCATGCGGGCGGCGAAGAATTGCTCGACCGGCGAGAAAGGCTCTTCGCCGGGTGCCGGCGCTGTGGCCTGGGGAGGCTGCGTGGGCAACTGGCCTCGCCCCTGCGCCGTCCAGGCGGGTGGCATGCCAGGGATGGTGGCGGTGGGCGGCGGCGGCGGGGAGGGCAGGCTGGGTGCGAGGGCACCAGGGCCGCGCCCGGCATCGAGCAGGCGTTGCAGAATGTCCTGTTGGGCGCCGGGCGGCAGGTTCGGCAGTGGCAGGCCGCCGGGCAGAACGGGGGGCAGGGCTGGCGGTGTGAGTGTCGTGCCTGCAGCCCCACCTGGCAGCGGCGTGGCCGTGCCGCCAGCCGGCTGCTGGGCGCGTGGCCTCGGCCCCAGCACAAGGCTGGGCAGCATCAGGACCAGGACCAGAAGACGCAGCACCATGTTTCTCGCCTCGTTTTGAAGTCGTGAGACATTTATTTTTCGATATATACAACCTTTTGGCGAAATTAACGGAAAGAATGCAATTCCTGGCCGATGCCGCATGGCGCCTGGGGCCGCGCGCGGTGGCCTTGGGGCTTTGGGGCAAGGGGCCTGGCGCCTGGCGGGCGGGCCGTATTCTGGGTGCTGCGCCTTTCGACCCGCTGGCCGGCGGCGATATCCGGCCCTTATGGGAGGCGCACCGTTGGGCCGGGCTGCCGGCGGAGCCCCAGGCGTTTTGCACCGGCTGGATGGCGGCGCACCCGCCCTTTGCCGGCCCGTTATGGGCCTGTGGGCAGGAGGCGGCGCTGCGTGCGTTGCAGCTGGCGCTGGTCTTGCCCGCGCCTCTGCCGGAATGGGCGGTGCCGGTTTTGTCCGCCCATGCGCGGCGCATTGCCGCCAACCCCGCTTATGCCATGGCGCAGGACAACAACCACCCGCTGAGCGAGGCCGCGGGGCTGCTGGCCTGCGGGATGCTGCTGGGCCGGCCCGCCATGGCCCGGCTGGGGGCGGCGCGGCTGGAGCGCCATGCCGCCCGGCTCAGCGCCGCCGATGGCAGCTTTGCCCAGCCCAGCCCGGCCTATCATCGCCTCATGCTGGAGGTTCTGGTGGCGGCGGAGATTTTGCGCCGCCGCTGGTCAGGCCCCGCAGCCTCGCCCCGCCTTTTGGCCCGGGCGGCGGCGGCCACGCTGTGGCTGCGGCGGCTGGCCTGCCCGCAGACCGGCGCGCTGCCCCGCATCGGCCACCAGGATGGCGCGGCGTTTTTCGCCACATCCGAGGATGCCAGGCCCGGCCTTGAGATGGCCGAGGCGCTGTTCGGCGCCAACCCGCCCGAGGCCGCGTGGCGCAGCATGGGCTTTCGCGGCTGGTCGGTGGCAGGTGCGCGGGCGGTGTTGCGCACCGGGCCGCTGCGATTCCGTCCTGCCCATGCTGATCTGCTGCATCTCGACCTTTGGGATGGGCCGCTGAACCTGCTGCGGGATGGGGGCACCGGGGCTTATAATCCGGCACCCGAGAATGCCTGGTGGCTGGATTATTTCTGGTCGGTGCGGGCGCATAACACCGTGCAATTCGATGATGATGAGCCCATGCCCCGGGTTTCACGCTTCCTGCATGCGCAATGGCCCGCCACCGGCGGCGATGCCCGGGCCGATTGGCTGCGCGACGCCCGTGGCCGCCGGCACAGCCGCGCCGTGCGGGCCGAGGGCCGGGCGTGGCGGGTGTGCGACTGGCTGGCGGGCCGCTATGCGCAGGCCACGCTGCGCTGGCGGCTGGCGCCCATGGCTTGGCGCCTGCTGCCTGATGGCGCCGAGAGCCAAGCGGCGCGGATCACCGTCACCGCCGATACTCGCTTGTCGGTGACGCTGGAGCAGGGCTGGGAGAGCCTTGCCTATGGCGAGGTTTCGCCCTGCCCGGTGCTGGTGGCGCGGGGGCCTGCCCGATCTTTTGCAACCCTGGTGCGGCTGCCTGGCTGAGATTGCCGCGCGCGGGGTCTTGCTGGACTCGGTGGTTTGGCCACAGCTGAGACGATGTTGCACATGTTGAAACTCTCGGTGGGCGTGAAGGAGGTGGCGCAGCTGCGCGCCATTCAGACTTTGCGCGCCGCCGCCGACCCGCCGCTGCGCCACCAGACCAGGATGATGCCCAAGCGCCGTGACGATATTTTGGATGGCGGCAGTATTTTTTGGGTCATTGGCGGCTTTGTGCAGCTGCGCCAGCGCCTGCTCGATATCATCGAGGATCGCTGGGATGACGGCACGCCCTGCGCCGGGCTGGTGTTGGACCCGGTGCTGGTGCCGGTGGAGGCCCGGCCGGTGAAGGCGTTTCAGGGCTGGCGCTACCTCGATGCGGCATCGGCACCGCCGGATGTGGCGGCGATGCGCGAGGCCCCCGGTGCTCAGGCCATGCCTGCTGCTATGTTGCGGGAATTGCGCAGTCTTGGCCTTATCTAGTGTTTTCAGAATGGTAGTATTCGGACAAATTCATCTCCAGGGGTGGCCTCGGTGCCGTGCTGCCCCGGGGGCCAGGACGCAATGCGGCTGTTGATGGGGGAAGGGATAGCGCAGTCCGGAGCATAATTCCAGGATATTAATCCCATTTCGGCGGGCGCAGCTTTTATTCGCCACGGGCCGGACGGGCGCGTCTGACCGGGTGAGACCTGGCGTGATTCGGGAGACCTCGACGCCGAACCAAGATTGGTCCATTTTCGCATATCATGACCTCTCCTGCCCTCGACCTTGATCAACATGCGCCCGCGCAGCTGACCTTCCTGGCCAATCGGCTGGCGGTGGGCGCCAATGCCCTGTACCGCGCCAAATTCGGGGTGGGCGTGACCGAATGGCGCATTATGTCGCTGCTCGCCGCCGAGGCGCCGATCCCCGCCGCGCGGGTGTGTCAGGTGCTGGGCCTGGATAAGGGGCCGGTGAGCCGTTGCCTGGCCGGCATGGAGCAGGCCGGCCATGTGCGGGTGAAGCCCGACCGTGATGATGCCCGCCGCCGCCCGGTGGCGCTGACCGGCCCGGGCCGGCGGCTGCATGACCGCATCATCAAGCTGGAACTGGCGCGCGAGGAAAAGCTGATGACCGGGCTGAAGCCGGCTGAGCGCAAGAGCCTTCTCGACCTGCTGACCCGGCTGCGGGCCAATCTCGCCACGCTCAGCGAATAGGCGGGGTTTTCCCCGCTCAGCGCAAAGTGGCGCGCAGCACGTGCTTTTGAATCTTGCCGGTGCTGGTCTTGGGCAGTTCCTGGAACATCACCCGCTTGGGCACCTTGAAGCCGGCGAGGGTGGCGCGGCAATGCGCCACGATCTCCTCGGCGGTGGCGGCATGGCCCGGGCGCAATTCGATGAAGGCGCAGGGCACCTCGCCCCATTTCTCGTCCGGGGCGGCGACCACGGCGGCCAGGGCCACGGCGGGGTGTTTGAAGAGGGTGTCTTCCACCTCAATGGATGAGATATTCTCACCGCCTGAGATGATGATGTCCTTTGAGCGGTCCTTGAGCTGGATATAGCCATTGGGGTATTTCACCGCGAGGTCGCCCGTGTGGAACCAGCCGCCGGCGAAGGCCGCCTCAGTGGCGGGGGCGTCCTTGAGGTAGCCTTTCATCACCACATTGCCGCGCATCATCACCTCGCCCATCGAGGCGCCATCGGCGGCCACCGGCTCCATGATCACCGGGTCCATCACATCGAGGCCTTCCAGCGCCTGGTAGCGCACGCCCTGGCGGGCCATGAGGGCTGCCTGGTCAGAATTGGGCAGGAAATCCCATTCATTCTGCCATTCATTGACGACGGAGGGGCCATAGACCTCGGTCAGCCCATAGACATGCACAACCTTGAAGCCGGCCTCCTTCATGGCGAAGAGCACGGCCTCGGGCGGGGGGGCGCCGGCGGTGATGAAATTGACCTGCTGGGTGAGGGCGGGTTTTTCCGCCTCGGGTGTGGCCAGCAAGGTGCTCATCACGATGGGGGCGCCGCACATATGGCTGACCTTATGCGCATCCATCAGCGCCCACATCGCCGCACCGCGCACGGCGCGCAGGCAGACATGGGTGCCGGCCAGGGCGGTGATGGTCCAGGGGAAGCACCAGCCATTGCAATGGAACATTGGCAGCGTCCAGAGATAGGCGGGGTGGCGGTTCATATCGCCTGACAGCACATTGCCGGTGGCCAGCAGATGCGCGCCGCGATGGTGATAGACCACGCCTTTGGGGCGGCCTGTGGTGCCTGAGGTGTAGTTCAGGGCGATGGCGTCCCATTCATCTTCGGGGAGCGGCCAGGCGAAGCTTTCCGAGCCCTCGGCCAGCAGGGCTTCGTAATCCAGCCCGCCCAGGCTCGCATCATGCGGGGCGGTGTGGTCGTTCACCTCGATGATGGTGGGGCGGTTGCTGCAATGGGCGAGGGCGGCGGTGAGGGTGGGGAGGAATTCACGGTCGGTGATGATGATCCGCGCCTCGCCATGGTCGAGGATATAGCCGATGGTTGTGGGATCGAGGCGGGTGTTGATGGCGTTCAGCACGCAGCCGGCCATGGGCACGCCGTAATGGCATTCCAGCATTTCGGGGATATTGGGCAGCATGGCCGCCACCGTATCGCCGCGCCGCAGGCCGCGCTGGTGCAGCGCATGGGCGAGCTGCACGCAGCGGGCGCGCAATTGGGCGTAGTTGCGGCGGATTTCGCCATGCACCACGGCAATGCGCTCGGGATGCACGCTGGCTGCGCGTTCGAGAAAGAGCAGAGGGGTGAGCGGCTGGTGGTTGGCGGGGCCGCGTTCTAGCCCGGTGTCATACATGCTCATCTCACTTGTCCTGCCATTGCGGGGGGCGTTTTTCCAGGAAGGCGCCAATGCCCTCCTTCGCATCCTCGGCCATCATGTTCTCCACCATCACCGCGGCGGCCTGGGCATAGGCGTCGGGCAGGGCGCAGGCGGCCTGGGCGTTGAAGCCGGCCTTGCCCATGCGGATGGTGAGTTGCGAGCGTGCGGCAATGCCCTCGGCCAGGGCGAGCGCGGTGGCGCGCGCATCCGCCGCCACGCGGTTGAGCAGGCCCATGGCGCGGGCTTCCTCGGCCTCGACCATGCGGCCGGTCAGCAGCATGTCCATCGCCGCACGGCGGCCCATGGTGCGGGAGATGGCCACTGCGGGGGTAGAGCAGAATAGGCCGATATCCACGCCCGGGGTGCAGAAGCGGGCGGTGGGGGTGGCCACGGCCAGGTCGCAACTGGCCACGAGTTGGCAGCCGGCGGCGGTGGCCACGCCCTCCACCGCGGCGATGACGGGTTGTGGCAGGTTTACCACCGCTTGCATGACCCGGGCGCAGGCCGCCATGGCCCGGGTGTAGAAGTCGCGGCCGCCATCGGCATCGGCGCGGTGGGCGCGCATTTCCTTCAGATCATGCCCGCTGGAGAAGACCGGGCCTTCGGCGGCGAGGATGACGCAGCGGGCGTCGGAGGCGGCGATCTCGGCCAGGGCGGCTTCCAGCGCGGTGAGCATCTCCAGGCTCAGCGCATTGCGGGCGGCGGGGCGATTAAGGACCAGCCATTCCACGCCGGTTTCGCTGCGGTGGCGGCTCAGCATCCCAGCACCGCCTTGATTTCATCGAGAATGGCTGGGTCGTCGATGGTGGGGGGCACGGTGTATTCCTCCCGGTCGGCGATTTTGCGCAGGGTCTGGCGCAGGATTTTGCCCGAACGCGTCTTGGGCAGGCGGGCGACCACGCGCGCCTCGCGGAAGGCGGCGACGGGGCCGATATGCTCGCGGATTCGGGCCACGAGTTCGGCGGTGACCGTCTCATTGGGTTTGTTCACGCCGGCTTTGAGGACCACCAGGCCGAGCGGCGCCTGGCCCTTCAGCGCATCTGCCACGCCGATCACCGCGCATTCGGCGATATCGGGATGGCCGGCGAGGACCTCCTCCATCTGGCCGGTGGAGAGGCGGTGGCCGGCGACATTGATGATGTCATCGGTGCGGCCCATCACCCAGACATAGCCATCGGCGTCGACCATTCCGGCATCGGAGGTGTCGTAATAGCCGGGGTAGTGGTCCAGATAGGCCTCGCGGAAGCGCGCGGGGGCCTGCCACAGCGTGTTGAGGCAGCCGGGCGGCATGGGGAGTTTGATGGCCAGGGTGCCCATGGTGCCGGGGGGGAGTTCGTGGCCGGCTTCGTCCACTGCCACGACATCAAAGCCCGGGCTGGCCTTGCCGCCGCTGCCCAGGCGGGCGGGGAAGAGGCCCAGGCCGCGAAAGGCGCCGGTGATGGGCCAGCCGGTTTCGGTCTGCCACCAATGGTCGATCACCGGGCGGGCGAGCAGGGTTTCGGCCCATTGCGCCGTATCGGGGTCGCAGCGCTCGCCGGCCAGGAAGAGGGCTTCGAGTTTGGCGAGGTCGTATTGCGCCAGCAGCGCGCCTTTGGGGTCCTCTTTCTTGATGGCGCGAATGGCTGTGGGGGCGGTGAAGAGCAGCTTGACCTGGTGCTCGGCGCAGACCCGCCAGAAGGCGCCGGCATCGGGGGTGCCGACCGGCTTGCCCTCATAGAGCAGCGTGGTGCAGCCGGCGAGCAGCGGCGCATAGACAATGTAGCTATGGCCCACCACCCAGCCGACATCGCTGGCTGACCACATGACATCGCCGGGCGCGAGCCCGTAGATCATCGGGATGCTCTGATGCAGCGCCACGGCATGGCCGCCGTTTTCGCGGACGATGCCCTTGGGCTTTCCCGTCGTGCCGCTGGTGTAGAGGATGTAGAGCGGGTGGGTGGCCTCGACCGGGACGCAAGGGTGTGGGGTGGCTGCGGCCAGGGCGGTTTCGAAATCGACATCGCGCGGGCCCATCGCGGCCTGTTCCTGCGGGCGTTGCAGCAGCAGGGTGAAGGCGGGTTTATGGGCGGCCATGTCCAGGGCGGCGTCGAGCAGGGGTTTGTAATGCACCACCCGCGCGCCCTCGATGCCGCAACTGGCGGTGATGACGGCCACGGGCTGCGCGTCATCAATGCGGGCGGCAAGTTCGGCCGAGGCGAAGCCGCCAAAGACCACCGAATGCACCGCACCGAGGCGGGCGCAGGCCAGCATGGCCATCACCGCCTCGGGCAGCATGGGCATGTAGATGATGACGCTCTCGCCCTTGGTCACGCCGCGCGCGGCCAGGGCGCCGGCGAGTTTTTCCACGCGCGCCAGCATCTCGGCATAGGTGTAGCGCGCCTGGGTGGCGGTGACGGGGCTGTCATAGATCAGCGCGGTGTCGGCCCCGCGCCCGGCCAGGACATGCCGGTCGAGCGCATTGTGGCAGGTGTTCAGCCAGCCATCGGCGAACCATAGCCCGTAACTGCCCTGGCCGGGGAAGAAGGCGCGGCTGGGCGGGCGGTGCCAGTCCAGCCCCGCCGCGGCGGCCATCCAATAGGCCTCGCCATCCGCGGCCCAGTGGGCGCGGGTTGCATCATAGCCGGCGGTTGTCCCGTCCATGGCCCGTTATCCTCCCTTGGCGGTGGTCAGCTCCGGTGCATGCCGCCGCTATCCACATCCAGCACCGTACCATTGATCGAGGCGCCGCGGGGGCTGGCGCCGAAGACGGCGAGTTCGGCGATTTCACGCGGTTCGATGGGCCGGCCGAGCGGCAGGCCGGTCAGGGTTTCGCGCCAGCGCTCGGCATCGCCGAGTTTTTGCGCGGCGTTGAAGCGGGCCTGGGTTTCCATGCGGTCCGTGGCGGTCACGGCTGGGTTGATGCCGAAGACGCGGACTTTGTCGTTCTGCGTCTGCCCGCCGAGTGCATGGGTGAAGGCGATGAGTGCTGCATTGCCGGCGGCGCCGGCGATATAGCCGCCCTTGGGCGCACGGCCGGCCATGCCGATGATGTTGACGATCACGCCCGATTGGCGCGCCAGCATGGCGGGCAGGAAGAGCTGGCAGAGATGGATATAGCCGAAGACCTTCAGGTCCCAGGCGGCTTTCCAGCGCTCCACCGAGATATCGGCGATGCCGCCCGAGGGGATGGCGCCGGCATTGTTCACCAGAATATCGGCATCGGGCGCCATGGCGTGGAGTTTTTCACGCTCTGCATCGGCTGAGAGATCGGCCGCGAGCACCCGCACGCCGACCTGGAAGCGGGCGCGCAGGTTGGCGGCGGCGGTATCGAGCACCGCCGGGTCGCGGGCGGAGAGCAGCAGGTCACAGCCTTCGGCGGCGAAGGCCTCGGCGCAGGCCAGGCCGATGCCCTTGCTGCCGCCGGTGATCACGACGGTCTTGCCGCGCAGTTCCATATCCATGGTCGTCACTCCCTTGTGTGGGCTTAGCGTATCGCCTCTGCCGACACCGCAAAACCCCTGGCGGCGCCGAGCGCGGCCCGCACCGCCCATCCGGCGGCAGCGCGATCAAGGGGCTGCCGGCTCAGGCTGCGAGTTCATACTCCACCTCGGGCACATAGGTCGCGCATTCCTTGCCGAGCAGCGAGGAGAAGAGGACAAAGCTCTCCACCATCACCGGCTCGGCACGGAACAGATTGTGCCGCTGGACATACTCGATGAGTTTGGGCGGGGCGACCGCATCGGTGCGGGCGAGGGTGACATGGGGGGTGAAGCGCTTGCGCTCGGGCTGCAGGCCCACCCTTTGCATGGCGTTCTCCACCTTGTTCTGCAAATGGCTCAGCGCGTCATTGCGCTCGGCGCAGACATGGACGGATTGGATGCGGCCCTGCTTCTCGAAGGTGCCGAGGCCATGCAGGGAGAGGGGGAAGGGCCGGGCGCGGATGCCGGCCAGGGCCTCATCCACCTCCTCGGCCTGCCAATTCTGCACCTCGCCGATGAAGCGCAGGGTGAGGTGGTAGTTTTCGGGACGGATCCACCGCGCCCCCGGCACGCCCATGGCGATGGCGGAGAGCTGATCGATCAATTCCTCTGGCAGGGCCAGGGCAACGAAAAGACGCAGGGGCATGAGGCAGGCTCCCACCGATTCGCTGGTGATATTGCCGTTCAGGGCTGGATTCGGTCCAGCAGGGTTTGTGTGACAGGTGATAATCTCTCCACCATCACCCGCACCCCGGCCGGGTTGGGGTGGATGCCGTCCGGCTGGTTCAGGGCGGCGATGCCGGCCACGCCCTCCAGCAGGAAGGGGTAGAAGAGCATTCCCGGCCGCTCGGCTGCAAGGGCGGTGAAGATGGCGGCGAATTCCCGGCCGTAATCGGCGCCCAGATTGGGTGGGGCGAGCATGCCGGCCAGCAGGGTGGGGATGCGCCTAGCTGCCAGCCTGTCGAGAATGCCGGCCAGATTGGCCCGGCTGGCGGCGGGGGGCAGCGCCCGCAGCCCGTCATTGCCACCCAGCGCCACGATGGCCGCTTGGGGGTTTTCCGCCAGCGCCCAGTCGATCCGCGCCAGGCCGCCCGCGGTGGTATCGCCGGAGACCCCGGCATCGAGGATGCGCACCGGCCGGCCGGCCGCCACCAGGGCCGCCTGCAATTGCGGCACGATGCCCTGGCCGGGCGGCAGGCCGTAGCCGGCGGTGATGCTGTCGCCCAGCATCAGCAGCCGGATGGGCGTTTGCGCCAAGGCCGGAAACACAGAGAAACCGATCACGGCCTTTTGCAGCGCAGCACGGCGCCCATATCTGCCAACCATGGACATCCAGCCACAAACCCCCGCCCTGATCGAGGCGCATCACCTCCAATTCGAAGTGGTGGGGGCGGCGGGGCGCGTCAACATCCTGCGCGGCGTCAATCTGCGGATCGGTGCCTCGGAGGTGGTGGGCATTGTGGGGCCCTCGGGCTCGGGCAAGACCTCGCTGCTGATGCTGCTGGCCGGGTTGGACCGCGCCAGTGGTGGCACGCTGAAGGTGGGCGGGCATGTGCTGGCGGGGATGGATGAGGATGCCCTGGCGCGGTTTCGCCGTGATGAGGTGGGGATTGTCTTTCAGTCGTTTCATCTGGTGCCGACGATGACGGCGCTGGAGAACACCGCCCTGCCGCTGGAATTCGCCGGCGATGAACAGGCAGCGCGCCGGGCCCAGGCGGCGCTGGAGGCAGTGGGGCTGGGGCATCGCATCCAGCACTATCCGGGCCAGCTTTCGGGTGGCGAGCAGCAGCGCGTGGCGGTGGCCCGGGCTTTTGTGGCGCGCCCGAAATTGATTTTGGCCGATGAGCCGACCGGCAATCTTGACCGCGCGACCGGCCAGGCGGTGATGGATTTGCTGTTCTCGCTGCGGGAGACACTCGGCACCACGCTGGTGCTGATCACCCATGACCCGGCACTGGCCGCGCGGTGCGACCGGCAATTGCGGATGGAGGACGGCCTGCTGGTGGAGGATTTTTCTGAGGTTCCGGCCGAATGAACAATATCTGGCTGGGGCTGAAGCTGGCCCGGCGGGAATTGCGCGGTGGCACCCGGGGTTTGCGCATTGTGCTGGCCTGTCTGGCGCTGGGGGTGGCTTCGATTGCGGCTGTGGGCTCGCTGCGTGCCGCCATTCAGGCTGGGTTGCAGGCCGATGGCGCGCGGCTGCTGGGCGGTGATTTTGAGATTCGCGGCGGTTATCAGGCGGTGCCGCCCGAGCCCATTGACTGGGCGGTGGCGCGTGGCGCGGTGCCGAGCACCATCCTGCTCACCCGCGCCATGCTGGTGGCGCCGAGCAGCGAGCGGATGCTGGTGGAACTTAAGTTGGTGGATGGGGCCTATCCGCTGTTTGGCGCATTGCGCCTGGAGCATGGCCGGCTGGAGCGCGGCAGCGTGGCGGTGGAGCCGGCGGTGATGGAGCGGCTGGGGCTGGCCATTGGCGATGAGGTGCGGTTGGGCGAGGCGCGGCTTCGGCTGGCCGCCAGCATTGCCGAGGAGCCGGACAAGGTGGCCTCGCCGACCATTTTTGGGCCGCGTGCGATGATCAATCTGGCCGATCTGCCGGCGACGCAACTCGCCCAGCCGGGCAGCCTGATCAATAATGAGGTGCGGTTTCGGCTGCCCGAGGGGGTGAATGCCGAGGGTTTTGTGCGGGATTTGCGCGCGGCCTTCCCCGATGCTGCCTGGCGGCTGCGGATGGCGAGCCAGGCCGAGCCGGGGGTGAACCGGTTTTTGGATCGCGCGGCCTCCTTTCTGACTTTGGCGGGGCTGACCGCGCTGCTGGTGGGCGGCATTGGCGTGGCGACCGGGGTGCGGGCCTGGCTGGAGGCGCGCGGGCGCACCATTGCCACGCTGCGCTGCATGGGCGCGCCCGCCGGGGCGATTTTTGCCACGTATTTGTGGCAGGTGCTGGCCCTGGCGTTGCTGGGCACCGGCATTGGGCTGGTGGCGGGGTTTGGGCTGACGGTGCTGGCGGCCTGGGCGCTTTCGGCGGTCTTGCCGGTGCCGCCGGTGCTGCTGCCTTATCCGGCGCCGTTGGGGCTGGCGGCGCTGTATGGGTTGTTGACGGCGCTGGTGTTTTCGCTTTGGCCGCTGGGGCGGGCGCGGGAGATTCCCGGGGCGGCGCTGTTTCGGGACAGTTTTCAGCCCTCGCGCGGGTGGCCGCGGGCCTCGCTGGTGTTGCTCAATGGGGTGGCTTTGGCGGGGTTGGTGGCGCTGGTGGTTTTCACCGCTGAGCAGCCGCGCTTTGCCGCTGGTTTTTGTGCCGGGGCAGCGGCGGCGCTGGGGGTGTTTCGGCTGGGGGCCTGGGGGCTGATGGCGCTGGTTCGGCGCCTGCCGCGCGCCCATACGCCGACCTGGCGGCTGGGGCTGGCCAATTTGTACCGGCCGGGTGCGGCCACGCCGATCATGGTGGTGGCGCTGGGCATTGGGCTGACCACGCTGGCGGCGATTGCGCAGATTCAGGGCAATCTCAGTGCTGCCATTGGCAATGAAATGCCGGCGGCGGCGCCGAATTTCTTCTTTATTGATATCCAGCCGGCCCAGGTAGCGGGGTTTGATGCCCTGCTGCGCGCCAATCCGGCGGTGACCGAAATGCGCCGGGTGCCCAGCCTGCGGGCGCGGGTGGTGGCGGTGAAGGGCGTGCCGGCTGAGCAGGTGCGGGTTTCGCCCGATAGCGCCTGGGCGATGAATGGTGATCGGGGCCTGACCTATACCGGGGCCATGCCGGAGGGCACGCGGCTGGTTGCTGGGGAATGGTGGCCGGCGGATTATCGCGGGGCGCCTTTGCTGTCTTTTGATGCGCAGATTGCCGCGGGGTGGGGGGTGACGGTGGGGGATACCATCACCGTCAATGTGCTGGGGCGCGATGTGGTGCTGACCATTGCCAATCTGCGCCAGGTGGCGTGGCGGGGCTTGGGGATTAATTTTACCATGGTGGCCTCGCCCGGGCTGCTGGAGGCGGCGCCGCACACGCATATCGCCACGGTGCGCAACACGCCCGGCGCTGATTCGGCGCTGCTGCGGCAGGTGACGGATGCCTTTCCCAATGTGTCTGGCGTGCGGGTGCGCGAGATTTTGGAGGGGGTGGCAGCGCTACTGGGCAAGTTGGGGGGGGCGCTTTCGGCCGTGGGCGGGGTGACGCTGCTGGCGGGCATGCTGGTGCTGGCGGGGGCGGTGGCGGCCGGGCAGGGGCGGCGGGTGCGTGAGGCGGTGGTGCTGAAGACGGTGGGCGCCACGCGGGGGCAGATCCGTGGTGCTTTTCTGGTGGAGTTTGGCGTGCTGGGGCTGGCTTCGGGGCTATTGGCGGCGGCGGCTGGCACGGCGGCGGCCTGGGCGGTGACCAGCTTTATCATGCGTCAGGAATGGATTTTTCTGCCCGGCACGCTGGCGGCCACGGTGCTGGGCTGCATGGCGCTGACCCTCAGCTTTGGCTATGTCGGCACCGCCCTTGCGCTGCGCGCCAAACCCGCGCCATTTCTTCGAAATGAGTGAGCCGAGCGAAGCCGATCTGCATTTTCTCCGCCGCGCCTTTGCGGTGGCGACCGAGGCCCGGGCGCGCGGCGACCGGCCTTTTGGCGCCGTGGTGGTGGCCGATGGCGCCATTCTGATGGAGGGCCCGAGCCTGCAGGGCGCGGGAGGCGGCGGCAATTTGGCGCATAGCGAGATGGTGGCGCTGGGGCGGCTGCACATGGCCGGGGTTTCGCGGAAAACCTTGGCGCGGGCGACGATTTATTCCTCGGGCGAGCCCTGCGCGATGTGTTCGGCGGCGATTTTTTATGCCGGGATTGGCCGGATGGTGTATGGGCTGCGGGCCGAGGCGATTGCTGCGGCACGCAATGCCCAGGCGCATACTGCGGGGCTT
>Ga0209085_1001386_pt1 | contig 15040 bp, 12 predicted proteins | sample C_131016_EF_Meta_FD_187310 | JGI IMG/M metagenome (GOLD analysis project Ga0209085, IMG submission 187310) | Freshwater microbial communities from Lake Croche, Canada to study carbon cycling - C_131016_EF_MetaG (SPAdes) (version 2) | ecosystem: Environmental > Aquatic > Freshwater > Lake...
CCTTGTTGCAGGATGAATTACAAAGAGTGGCAATTCACGTCGTTTTTGTGCTTTTCGGGTGGCGATGATTGCATCCATACGAGCATCAGACAATTTCGCTAACTCTTTATAGCCAGCTTCACCCATCATGGCGATCAACTCTGTTTTATTTGATTGATAAACTGGGATCTTTCCAGTGTGCGCTTCTGAGTTACTTGTGCAATACCAATCAAAATCATTACCGCCTTCACCCCAAGATAATCTTTCATACTCACCAATTACAACGACAGTTATTTCTTTATCACCCATCTCACGAGTTTCCCAAGACCTGCGCAGTGGAAGCTGCCAACAAATATCTGGTTTGGTATCGACGAAGTGCACGCCCTCTTTAACTGCTAAATGATGTAGTGCGCAACCAAAAGAACCGGTATAGCCAGGTGCTTCATGGCCAACTCGATTAAGAAAAATACAAGAGTCTTGCACTTTTTTAGTTTTGCGATCTTTATCTAAACCAATTTCACTAATTGTAAGTTTTCCACCAGATTTTTTAGGACGAGCTTGATCATAAAACTGCCAATCAGCTTTTGTTAACTTCTTAGCTGCTTTTAAAACTCTCGCTTCATCCGCTTTGCTGGTGTAGTAAGCACCGTCAGAACAACATCCAGCATCTGGTTTGTCAGCATCAATACCGCAACATCCATTTCCATAGATACATTGCCAATATGAAGTTAGCCAGGTCAGATCACATTTAAAGATTTCCTCAGAGTTGTCTGGGTTTACAAATTCGACCCAGTCCCGTGCGAAATTAGGTGCGACCTCATTCTTAGATAACTTAGATTTCGGTCTTTTTGTCGTTGCCATAGAGCGAAAGTTTAAGGGTCAGGTGGGGTTAATGACTAATTGGGTAGGCTTAAAGTATGAAGGCATCGCTGACTGATAAGTGCATTGGATTTATCGGTGTTGGCGTCATGGGCTCATCACTGATTAAAAGCTTGCTTATATCTTCAGTAAATTCTGATCAAATATGTATCAGCGATAAAAGTATAGAAAAATCTGATGAGGTTGCTAGAACTAATAAAGTTAAGGTTAAAACTATTACCGAAATTGGGAAAGATTGCAATGTGATTTTTTTGGCGGTCAAGCCCCAAGATCTTGAGACTGTATTAACTGAGTTAAGTCAGAGTTTAAATAAAGAGACACTTTTAATTTCAATTGCTGCCGGAAAAACAACTAAATTTATTGAAAGCAAGCTAGTTAATAAAAACCCAGTTGTAAGAGTTATGCCTAATACTCCAGCACAAATCGGAAAAGGCGTCAGCGCGATCTCACCTGGTTCTAGCGCAACGAGGGATCATTTGACGCTTACTAAGGATTTATTATCAGCAAGTGGATTAGTAGTTGAAGTCGGGGAAGAAAATCAAGACGCAGTTACTGCGCTCAGCGGCTCAGGCCCAGCATACTTTTTTAATTTCATCGAAGCGATGATCAAATCTGGAATAAATCTTGGCTTGAGTGAAGAGGTTGCTACCCAGTTAGCGATTGGCACAATTACAGGTTCTGCCGCAATGTTGCAAGAAAGTGGCGTTGATGCAGCAACACTTAGAAAAAATGTGACTAGTCCAAACGGTACAACAGCTGCAGCGCTTAAAGTATTTTCTGATAATAATTTAGAAAAAATTGTTGCTGATGCTATGGCTGCAGCAAAAAAACGTGCTCAGGAGCTGGCTTGAAGAAAGTTTTTTTAATTTTTTTACTTGTTTTTTCATTACAACCACTACCTGTAACAGCAGCAGTAATGAAAAGCGCAAAATCAATTATTGAATTGCCATATCTAAAAGCTGATGAAATAAGTGACATCTCATTAACCCCAGTAAGTATTATTTTAACTGGTACAACTGAGTCAACAACCTCTACCTGGCTAAGTGGCTCACTTGGCGGGCTAAGTGATGGATTTATTGCTAACTACTCATCACTTGGTGCGCCATTATGGAATTTGCGATTAGGTTCAACTACAAATGAAATAGCAACCTCTTCAGCAATTGATGTTGATGGCAGCATCTGGGTATTAGGTGCCGGTACTGCGATTACCAATCCCACACCACCTTCGGCACAAGGCAAAGCATTAAACCCAGATAATGTTGTGTTAGATCCGGTCCAACCAACAAACACACCGCTTAATCGGATTAAGCTATGGCAAGTAAATAGCGCCGGCAACTTACTTAATACTTTTGAATTAGCTTCTGAAAATATTATTCACCCTAAAAAAATATTAATTGCCGGAGCTAACCTAATCATTATTGGTGATAGCTATGAAAAGTCAGCAGTAAAAGGATTTTATATTTCCGCAACTAAAACTGGAGTATTTTCACCAATTATTAAATATGGCATTAAATCCACTCAGATTAACTCTGCGGTGAGCAATTTAGATGGAAGTATCACAGCGGTTGGAACAAGCGGGGACTTATTATTAAAAGTAAAACCTCTTAGCAAGGCAGATGCAGTTACCTTAAAAATTTCTGCAAGTGGGGTATTACAACAGGTGGCTCGGGCAACTTTAAAAAGCACAACTCGAACTTGGAGTTCAATTAATACCGGTTTATTACAGGGTGGAAAAGTTTCTTACCCAAATAAAACTGAGGCAGCAATAACAAAATTTTCAGCATTAAATAAACCAATTTGGAATGTTAGGTATTTATCAAAATCGAGTGCATTGGTGGCAAGTAATAAAAGTTCCTGGGCAACCTTTATTTCTAGCGGAGCAATTAAAGGTATATCTACCTGGAAGCCAAAAAATGCTACACCAGTGCTTATTGAGCTTGGTAAAAAAGGCGAGGTAATCTCCGCTTACACGCTACCGGCACCAGCGGTTGCAATTGCTGCCAATAATGAAATTGGTACGGTTGTAATCACCGATTCGGGTGTAAGTTTTGGTTTAGTCCTGATTAACTAGTAATCTTGTCTCATAGTAATTTCACTAAAGGAGCAAAATGGGTTCAGTAATTAAGAAGCGCCGTAAGAGAATGGCGAAGAAGAAGCATAAAAAACTTCTAAAGAAAACTAGAATTCAACGACGTAACGCGAAGTAATTAATTTTTCGTTTTAGGGTTTAAAAAGAGTTAATTTTCCAGATACACCCGCAACGGCGTATCTGATTTTATTTAAAGTGATCCAGGTGCTTTTTCCGCCATCTGCCGTAACTCCTTTAGAAATTAATGCAACTTTGTTCTTACTTTTGTCCACCAAACATAATCTTAATTCACAGCTGAACAATATAGATTTTTCGTCGACTGCTATTGGGGAATTGGGAGTTCCATAACCAACCACTCGGGTGTCAATAAATGAGCTTGTTGGGCTTGATTGGTATCTAACTTGATTTGGGTTTGGAAGCGAAACTCCACTGCTAGTAAACCAACTAAAATTGATACCTTTTGTTGAGTTAAAAATTGATACGTCATAACCAGCAACGGCTACTGACCCATCCGGTATATCTAAAGTTTTATATTTCCAGTCTTCAGCGCCAGTCCCACTTCTAACTGCATAGCGGATTTCACCTTTTGTAACATTTTTATCAGCATCAAAACTTTTAACGGAATCGTAAATTACATGCACTTTTTTATCAACAGTAATAGCTTTCATATGAAATGCAACATCACCAGTAGTTCGGTTTTCAGTATCCTTGTCTCCATCAACAATTTCATATATCCACTCATCCTCATTTTTTACTGCCCCAAGAAGTATTCCTTGTGATTCATCACGGTAAAAAACTTGAACCCCATCACTTGTTACTGCACAAGCATTTGAAACTGAAACATCAGACCCACCACGTACCCTTGGGAAAATTTTATAATCTTGAATTGCTGTTGCATCACCATCAACAATTTCATATGACCATGACTTACCGTCGTATAGCGCGTATTTAAGGTCTTTGTCAATTAAATCGGTGTAAAAAATATGCAAGTAATTTTTTTTATTGGTAGAGGAAGTACAAACTGAAATGTAACCAGAAACATTATTTGTAGTTTTTCCAAACTCCTGGCTATTTCCATCGATAGTTTTAATGCCCCACTTACCATTTATATAAGTTGCAAGTTTAATATCACCTTTTTTGCTATCGCTATACACAATGACCGGATTTCCTTGATAAATTGCGCTTGCTAGATACTTAGCATCCGAGGTTGAATCTATAACAGAGTATTTCCAACTAGTCTGTGGGATTACAGAGTTTGATAACGCAGATGGTGATTCACCTGCTGAATTTTTTGCAGAAATTGAAAAATTATAACTCAGACCATTTTTTAATCCAGTAATAATTACTGGGCTGTCATAAGTTGTTGTTAGTTCACCAGTATTAACGTTTTTTACGGAGTAGCTCTCAATTTGAGCAGAGCGAAAATTTGCAGGGCGATCAAACATTAATATTGCACTTTTATCGCTAACTATCGCGCGAAAATTTTGGACTGGTTCTGGCAGACCATAGGTAATTCCAGCAGGCGGTTTTTTTCTCATATCATCAAACATTGCCAGTAAAAGCGGTCCAGGTAAATGAAAAACTTCACCTGAGTCTAGATTTGGTGTCATTACTGCGTTCTCACCTGTTTGAGAAAATGTTCGTTCATCTAAATGACTGACAGATGATCCAAGTTCATAGGTGCTAGGTGTGTAGAGCAAAGGTTTTATGCCGTTATTGGATTTTATTCCATTCTCACCTGACCAAACCAAAGTTGATGTTAATGCTTTCCCAGTTTCTAATGAAGAATTAGGCATATCTGCTAAACGCCTACCATCTGGAAGTTGTGTGTAGGCATCAAATGGAGTTGGCTGGATAATCTTTCCAAAGCTCGTAAATTCATCGTAGTAATTTCCAGAAATAAAACCCAACCCATGCGCCATCTCATGCAAAATTACTGACTGTAAGTCGTAACTTTTTGGCGGGCACTTTCCATCTGTTCCGAAGTACCAAGGGCCATCTGAAGTAATTACGATTTCAATTTCTGGGCTTTCTGGATCCAAGTCTTTACCTGTTAAAGCATTAGCAAGCGCAGATGCATAATATAAAGTTTTATCTGGAGCACCAGGAAAGTTTGCGAAATTATTTTTCGCACTAGCAGCAGCTAATACTCCAAAGCTTGAGGCTTTACTCCAAGTCACATTCACATTTACTGGCACAGTAGAGGCGAAGTTTTCAGACCAGGTATCAACTGCTGCCTGCACGGCGTCTCTAGCAATTACCGGGACGGTATTAAAGTTGATAATAAAACTACTTTTCTTTTCAATATGTGCGGGAGGATTTCTTTCAACGGTTTGAACTGAGGCAGATTTTCCACTCACATGTATGTAGCCCCAATTAGCGGGTGCGATCTTTATCTGAAGAGCACCAGCGGTCGTAATTGAAAATGGGGCGGTTAAAAGACCAATCACTAGACCAATAGAAGTGAATATCGACTTAAACCACATGGGTTGAAGGCTAACAGTCTGAGATGATTAGTTCGTGCTAGATCTGAAGTTATCAGCAAGAATTAAGCAAACTGGTATGAATAATCGGTTAGTAATGCCTACTTTTTTAAACCAAGGTTCCTGTCAATGAAAGCTGTAACTATTTATTCACGCAGCGGTTGTCACCTGTGCGAGATTGCAATAGATCGAATCAATTCTGTAATAAATGAATATAGATTTACCTTAGATATTGTATTGATTGATAATAATAATGAACTAGAAAAAGAGTTTGGGGAACAAGTTCCAGTAATTCTTATCGATAATAAAATTCATGATTATTGGCGGGTGGACTTAGAACGATTCACTGCAGCGCTTAAATCTTAATTTTTATTAATCACCTCATCCGCATCAATAATTCGATATGCATACCCTTGCTCTGCTAAGAACCTTTGTCGATTTTGTGCAAAATCTTGGTCAATAGTGTCTCTTGCAACTAATGAATAAAACCGTGCACTCCTGCCATCTGCTTTAGGGCGAAGAATTCGGCCTAGGCGCTGTGCCTCTTCTTGCCGTGAACCAAATGTTCCAGAAACTTGGATAGCTATTGTCGCCTCTGGTAAATCAATAGAGAAGTTAGCAACTTTTGAAACCACTAAGCATTTAATTTCACCAGTGCGAAATAGTGCAAATAATCTTTCCCGCTCTTTAACTGGAGTCTCGCCCTTAATTACTGGAACTCCAAGTGCCTCAGAAAGTTGATCTAATTGATCTAGATATTGTCCAATAACTAATACTTGATCATTTGTGTGCTGTCTTGCAAGTGCTATTGCAACATCTTTTTTAGTTTGAGAGGTTGCGCAGAAACGGTATCTGTCTTCTTGTTCGGCTGTTGCATAATTTAATCTTTCAGCATCAGTTAAAGTGATTCTTACTTCAACACAGTCTGCTGGCGCGATATAACCTTGTGCTTCAATCTCTTTCCAAGGCACATCAAAACGTTTTGGACCGATAAGTGAAAATACTTCACCTTCCATTCCATCTTCACGAACTAAGGTTGCTGTTAACCCCAATCTGCGGCGAGATTGAATGTCTGCTGTAAATCTAAATATTGGAGCCGGTAATAAATGAACCTCATCATAAATAATTAATCCCCAGTCGATAGCATCAAAGAGGTCAAGGTGGGCATAAACGCCTTGCTTTCGGGTTGTCATTACTTGATAAGTAGCAATAGTTACCGGCCTAATTTCTTTTTTAGCACCGCTATATTCACCAATATCATCTTCATTTAAATCTGTTCGTTTTAATAATTCTTCCCGCCACTGTCGGGCTGCGACTGTGTTTGTAACTAAAATTAAAGTTGTTGCTTTTGCATGCGCCATAGCAGCAGCTCCAACAATTGTTTTGCCGGCACCACATGGCAGAACTACAACACCGGAGCCTCCATGCCAGAAACCTTCAGCAGCTAATTCTTGGTATTTTCTTATTTTCCAACCATCTTGCTTTAATGCAATTTCATGGTGCTCGCCATCAACATATCCGGCAAAATCTTCTGCGGGCCAACCTAATTTAAGAAGTGCCTGCTTTAAAAACCCGCGCTGTCCTGGGTGAACGACAATAGTTTCTTCATCAAGTTGCAACCCAAGCATTGGCGCAACTTTCTTGCCACGAGTTACTTCTTTTAGTACTGCCGGATCATTTGAAACTAAAATCAAGCCGTGCACCGGATGAGCTTCAAGCCGAAGTCGGCCATAGCGGGACATGGTCTCGGCAATATCAACTAATAATGAATGTGGAACTGCGTATCTTGAGTATTTAAGTAAAACATCAACCACTTGCTCTGCATCATGACCAGAGGCTCTTGCATTCCAAAGTCCAAGCGGAGTTAGCCGGTAGGTATGGATATGTTCTGGAGATTTTTCTAACTCAGCAAATGCTGCAATCGCTCTACGACATTCATCAGAGAGGATATGGTCTATATCTAATAAAAGTGTTTTATCGCTTTGAACAATTAATGGGCCATCACTCATTTAAGCAACTCATTGATAAATGCGGTCGTTAACTTAATTCTTTCTTCGATCGTTGAAATTTTTATAGATTCACCAGGGGCATGGGCGCCCACTCCAATTGCACCTAAACCATCTAAAACTTTAGCTCCGGCAGCGGCAGCAAGATTGCCATCACTTGCGCCACCAACACTTGCATGGCCGATCGGGGATAACCCTAAATCTTTTGCGACCTTTTCTAATTTTTCGTATAGCTCCATAGAACTTGATGTTTCAAGTGGTGGTCGATTAATCCCGCCAGTAACTTCAACCTTGGCTACATCGCTAGACAACGCCCGAATTGATTTATCTATTCTATTTAACTCAGAAATTGTAAAAGATCTAACATCAATATCTAATTTTGCCAACGCAGGTACAGTATTTGTCGTTGTGCCAGATTGCATAACAGTTGGAACAGCAGTTGTACCAAACTCAGGGTTCTCAAGAGTTGAAATTTGCATTACTAATTTAGCAAGTTCAGTAGTTGCATTAATTCCCTTTTCAGGTTCAAGACCTGCATGTGAAGCCTTTCCAACAACACTTACCTGATACATCGCAGTGCCTTTACGCCCGGTTTTAACTTTTCCATCTAGCGAAGCTTCAAGGACCAATACTGCTTGAGCAGTTTTGGCTAATCTTTCAATTAATTCTTTTGATGTTGCGCTACCAGTTTCTTCATCTGTAGTTGCAACTAATGCAACATTATCTTGTGCATCATTTATTTGCGAGATTGCATAAAGTGCTTGTACAAACCCAGCTTTCATATCAAAGACACCAGGTCCCGTTGCGGTATCTGCTTCAATTTTCCAAGTTGGCTGGAATGAACCCTTTGGCCAAACTGTATCCAAATGACAAAGCAAAACTATCTTTGGATTTTTTGCTCCCCACCAAAATACTGGCCGACCGCTTTCATTCATTTTTGTAGCTGGAGTTTTTAATAGCTTATTTGCAATTTCAACCGCTAAATCAACAACTTGATTACATGCTGCTAAATCTTCAGTCGGGGACTCACACTCGACCAAGCGCTGGATATCTATAAGTGCGGTCATAGGTCTAAGTCTGCCTTATTTTCTAAAATGGCGGCAGAAGGTGCTACGCCGTTGATCCGTGGGATGCGAAATTGCGCAATCTCACCAGTGGTCTCATCTCGGGCAGTTAGGGTGCCGAGTGAGATTGAAATTGGCTCAATAATTCGATTTGAAACACCACCATTATTATCGGCATAACTAATCACAAGAGTCCGCTTTTCATCTATATATTCATTAATCATTGCCAATGTTTCATTAGATGAAGTTCCAGGCACGATTGGCTCAACTTTACGACTTCGCTCACCAGCTCTAATTGTTTTAACCGCAGCAGCAACAATACTTTCTTTAGGAGAAGTGAACTCCGAAATGATTCTTGGTGGTTTTGGTCGAGATTTAGCACGGCGTAAGTTTGGTTGAGACAAAAGAATGCCACTAGCATTCTCAGCCGCGGGTAAATAACCAAATTCTCTTAGCTCAATAATTACTTCACTTAATTCAAGATCTGAAACTAAAACCTGGGGAGCAATTTTGCGTAAGCGCAAATGTTCACATTTTTTATCGTGAAGGATTTGCTGCACTAAACTTTCATCTTCGCAACGAATATAAGTTTGAGCAGTTCCAACTCTTAATTTTCCATGACGCTTTGCAACATCAGCAATTAAATAATCAAGTGGCTGAGGCATTGGCGTCTTTGAAGTTTTAGTCAGAAAAGTTTTAATTTGATCACCAGTTTTACCGTGATCCAATCCACGTCTAATTGATGCTTCACTAAATCTATAAACAGTTGCACCGCCACGACTTTCTATATCTGCAATAGTTCCCATCTCAGCCGAAAGCTCTGCAGTGAGTGGGCCCGGAGCAACTGCACTGTTATCAGCTTGAATTAAAATATGATCAACTGGTTTTGGAAGTGCATCTGCAATTCCCAATTCTTCTTGCATGGTAAGTAAGTTATTTCCAAATGTAGATATAGCACCTTGCCCAGTAATACCAAGCCACTCTGCTTCTCGAACATTCCATTCAATAAAATCATTATTTGCTCGTTGCGGATTCCACCATTTAACTATTTTTTGTAAGACGCCAAGGTCAGGAGAGATTTGCGGAGTTTCTAGTAATACTTTAAGTGTTGTTCGTCTGATCAATGAAACTCCAGCCCGATCTAACTCTGGACCAAGAGGTGCAATATTTTTATCAGATGCTTTACCGATTAAACCGCTTACCCTGGAGGTATCAAGCCATAAGACCACCAGTGAATACCAACGCTCTTCAGCTGGTTTTGTTAACCAAATATCAAAAGCTGAAGTTGGAAGTATCTGATCATCGGGATCAATTACAACTAATCCACCTAAATAACAAAGCTCAGCAATGAAACCAGTACAAGTTTCATCTACACCCAAATGTTCAGCAATTCTTTTTAAATCGCGAACTCCAATTCCGCCAGTGCGAAGCGCAGTTGGTGGCTCATCTGAAAGGTTATGCAGAAACTCTTCACACCATCTTAAAACTGTTGAGATGTTGGCAATTGCAGCTAAATCAATCTGTTTTTGATCAACTTTTCTGCCAGTTAACTCGCCAGCTTTTGTTACTAACTCTTTATGTACTTTTCCACCCCGTAATTTAACTCCAAATTCACGAGGTAAGGCAACGGTATGAGAATCGAGTGCTACTAAAATATTATTTTCTAGTAGCCAGCCAATTGCGCTGCCAGGTTTTTTAATATTAGTAATATGACCCCGCGGAGGTCCCCAAGTTAATTTTTCTAAGACATCTACTGATGCTTTTGGAACATCTTTTAACTTAGCAAAATCAACTTTGCCGGATGAGACTGGACCTAACCCAACTGGCTCATTTCCGATTAAAAGCTTTAAATTAGTTGAGGTGCGGTAATTATTTCCTTCTTTATATAACAACCCCATTTGCCATAGGTAATCTAAGGCGAATGTTGTTTCTTCACTAGTAATAGCAATTAGTTCAGATTTCTTAAATGGTTCAGGTAGTACACATGCTGCTTCAATTATTTGGTAGTGCCATAAATTTAGAGAATCAAGGGCTCGCACTAAAGAAGGCGTAGAGGTTGCCCGTGCAGCAAGGGATGAGAAGTCATTTGGTACTGGCGTAACTAAATCTGGTCGAAATTTAAATATCGCAACAAGATCTTCATCTGAGCGCGCGCGTAGTTCTTCAGCAAAAGTGATAGCGACAGTAGACATAACTGGCCTACTTTACTCGGGTTTTAAGTGGGCTAATTACCTTTGCGTTTTATCTTTCGCGGTGAGAGTAAAGAGGCAAGTGCTGCTATTCGGCCAGCGGTTGGCCCAAAAAATTTTTTAATCCGGCGAGCTCTTCTAAAATCATAAACCGGCCAATTGTCGCGGTATGCCCTTATCTCAAGTAATGTATCTGGGTTAATTACTCGAGGGTTTCCTACTGCCTCTAGTAGTGGAATGTCATGGTGAGAATCAGAGTAGGCATAGCAATTTTTTAGATCAAATCCATTGCTGCTGGCAAGCTCTTTAATTGCTAAAGATTTTTCTCTGCCGTGTAATAAATCTCCAATCATTTTCCCAGTGTAAACACCATCACTTACTTCTGCCTTGGTACCAAGTGCGCCAGTAAAGCCAAGACGTTTGGCCATTAAATTTGCCATATCAAGTGGAGTAGCCGTTACTAACCAAACCTCTTCACCTCTAGTTAAATGTTCCTGTGCAATATCAACTGTGCCTTTCCAAATTGCAGGAGACACATATTCATCATAAATTTCTTGTCCAATTTTTTCAATTTCAATTACATTATGCCCTTTTATAAATTCACAAGCTGCATTTTGGAATCTAGTTATTTCGTCTTTATTTTCTCTACCAGTTAATCGATATCTTAAATTTGCTAACACAAACGCCGAAATGTCTTTTTTTGTGAAGAAGCCCCGTTGATACATTCCACGCCCAAGGAAAAAGAGCGTAGAACCTTTTAATAGCGTGTTGTCGACATCAAAGAACGCAACTCGCTTTTGGGTGAGCGCCATATCACTACCCTAGCGAAGGAGAGTCAATTCTTCTGCTTTATGCTTATCACCATGGCGCAAACAATTCACTTTGTCAGACATGGCGAAGTCCATAATCCAGAAAAGATTCTTTATGGTCTGCAACCTGGTTGGCGTCTTAGTGATCGCGGTAACGAAATGGCTGCTGTAATCGGTGATTGGTCAACAAAGTTAGATTTAGGTGCAATTCATTCATCACCACTACAGCGAGCACAAGAAACAGTTGCACCAATTATTGCTAAACATAAACTATCTCTGACTACAGATAAGAATTTAATTGAAGCCAGTAATATCTTCGAAGGCAAAAAATTTGAATTAGGAAGTGGAGTATTACGCCATCCAAGTTCTTGGCGTTACTTATATAACCCATGGAAACCATCATGGGGGGAGCCATATGATCAGTTAATAAGCCGAATGCTAAAAGGATTATTTACTGCCCGTGATGCGGCAGGTGGTAAAGATGCAATTTGCGTATCGCACCAATTACCAATTTGGATTTTACGCTCTGCAGTTGAGGGACGCAGATTGTTACATGATCCAAGAAAGCGGGAGTGTACGTTGGCATCAGTAACCTCATTTGAACTAGATAGCGAAGGAATGATTTCTTCAGTTTCATATTCAGAGCCGGCAAGACATTTACTACCAAAAAAATAATGAAATCTATTTCAGTTTTTTTAAGCCTACTTCTTCTTACTGGCTGCGCCGGAGGTGGCATCTCGGCACAAAATGAAAACTCTTTTGTTGCGGGTAGTGGCAATGCTACTTTTGTTAAAAAATCCGAGAGAAAAGATCCACCTAAAATATCAGGGACAACTTTAAATTCTGGTGATAAAACTCTTAATTTGAATCAAGTTACAGTAATAAATGTTTGGGCATCTTGGTGTGCTCCATGCAGAGCAGAAGCACCAGTCTTACAAGACTTCTCTATTAGATATCCTCAAGTTCAATTCGCCGGAATTTTAACTAGAGATAATCTTTCTTCCGCAAAGGCATTTTATGAAAACTTTCAATTAACCTATCCAACATTTACTGATGACTCATTGTTATTAGGTTTTAGTGGATCAATCATTCCAAATGCAATTCCTACCACGCTAATTATTGATAAAAACGGTAAGGTCGCCGTTCGAATTAGCGGCGAAGTAACGGTTGCCACTTTTCAGAAATTACTAGATAAGGTATTAGCTAATGAGTAGTTTTTTTGTTAACCAAATCTTTGATGCCAATCTGCTGGTAGCGATGGCAATTGCATGCTTAGCCGGGCTAATCTCTTTCTTCTCACCTTGTGTAATCCCACTTGTTCCTGGTTACCTTTCATATGCATCCGGAATGTGTGATAACAAAAATAAAAGCCGGGTACTGCTTGGATCAGTACTGTTTGTTTCTGGCTTCACCGCGCTATTTATTTCCTACGGTTTATTGTTTGGACAACTTGGATCAAAAATCTCTCAAAATTCAAGAGGTATATCAATATCACTAGGGATACTTACTATTGCACTTGGTTTCATATTTTTATTTAATGAAAAGTTTTATAGAATTTTTAAACCAAGTTGGAAAATGCGAACTGGCTTGGTATCAGCTCCATTTATCGGTTTTGCTTTCGGTATTGGCTGGACTCCTTGCATTGGACCAACTTTAGGAGCAGTTCAAGTGCTGGCATTTGAAAGCGCAACTGCGCAGCGTGGTGCAATTTTGTCAGCTGCTTACTGTTTTGGACTAGGCACTCCTTTTATTTTAATGGGTTTATTTTTAGATAAAGCAGAACCATTTCGGAAAATGATTGCAAAACGAGGAAATATAATTACTAAAATTGGTGGCTCGCTTTTGATTTTAATTGGCTTGCTTCAAGTTACAAACCTTTGGGATCAAATTATGAATACTTTACGTGACCTAATTACTGGGTTTATTCCTTTAATCTAATGAGTACTGTTTTAGATAGTAGATCATTTCTTAGATGGTGTTGGCGCCAACTTACAAGTATGCGCACTGCACTTATTTTGCTCTTACTACTTGGCATCGCTGCAATTCCTGGCTCATTGTTTCCTCAGCGTAGTCAAAATCCCCTTCAGGTTAAGCAATACTTCATTGATAATCCAAACCTTGCTACATGGCTAGATCGCTTAAGCCTCTTTAATGTTTATAGCTCACCTTGGTTCAGTGCTATCTATTTACTACTTTTTATTTCCCTAATCGGGTGTGTATTGCCTAGAAGTATCGGACATTTAAAGGCGATCGGAGCTGCGCCAACAATTACACCTAAATATTTAGATCGAATGGAACACTTTACCGAGATAAAGAAAGTAGATTTGGATTTAATAGAAGCAAAACTACGGAAAATGCGCTTTAGAATTCGAAGAGATGCAAACTCTATTTCAGCAGAAAAAGGTTACGCACGCGAGAGCGGGAATTTACTATTTCATCTTTCATTAGTTTTAATTTTAATTGCCATTGGAGTTGGATCGCTATTTGGCAGTAAGGGTGATGCCATATTAAATGTGGGCGATCGTTTTATAAATACCCCCACCTCTTACGATATTTTAGGCTTCGGCAAGTATCAGGCAGAAGATTCCTTGCCCCCATTTGCACTAACAATTAAAGATTTTAAAGCTGAATATGATCCGACTACTAATGCACCACTTGATTACACACTAACCGTCTTAGCTGCAATACCTGCTGGGTCAAAAGAGAAAACTGAGATTATAAAAGTCAATAAACCACTCACATATGGAAGTACAAAGGTTTACTTACAAGCGAATGGTTATTCACCAATAGTCATTGTTAAAGATAAAAGCGGCAAAGTTATATTTGATGGCCCAACACCTTTCTTGCCACAAGATGCAAACCTTTCCTCAATCGGGGCAATAAAAATTCCTGATATGAATCCTCAGATTGGTTTTGTTTCATCATTTTTACCAACTGCTGATCGGGATCCAATTCGCGGTGGCTTTTCTTCTTATCCAGAAGTTTTAGATCCACGATTATTAATTTCAGTTTGGAAAGGTGACTTAGGTCTTAATAGCGGTGTTCCACAATCGGTCTACCGAATTAATACCAGCAAAATGGAAAGAATTGGTTTGAAAGCCTTAGTACTTAATGAGAGTTATGACTTCGGTGAGGGCAGCATCACATTTACTGGTTGGAACTCTTGGGTTAATTTACAAATAGTTAATGATCCAGGGAAAGGATACGCTTTACTTGGTGCGATACTTGCGATCTCTGGATTGCTAATCTCACTATTTACTAGACAGAGAAGAATTTGGATTAAGCAAGGTCGAAAGACACAAATTGCCGGTTTAGCGAAAAATGGTATTCCAGGACTTGAAGATGAGATTAATAAACTAGTGAAGGAGTTAAGTAGTGAGTAATACTTCAGCAGCATTACTATCAAATGACTTTATATACGCTTCAATGGCTTTATACACACTTGCCTTTTTCGCCCATGCAGTTGAGGTTGCTTGGTCAGTTAAAACTCCAGCCAAATCGGTTAAGAAAACAAAATTAGATTTTTCAAGAACTGAACGGGT
>Ga0209085_1001388_pt1 | contig 15032 bp, 17 predicted proteins | sample C_131016_EF_Meta_FD_187310 | JGI IMG/M metagenome (GOLD analysis project Ga0209085, IMG submission 187310) | Freshwater microbial communities from Lake Croche, Canada to study carbon cycling - C_131016_EF_MetaG (SPAdes) (version 2) | ecosystem: Environmental > Aquatic > Freshwater > Lake...
AATCGAATCACATATGCCGTCATCGGTTATGGGGGTTTTGATGAACATGCTAACGGCGCAAGCTAAGTCAAAGCCCCTTTCACTGGGTCTCAATGCATTTGTTTCAATCTACAACCAAATGCGCAGGTCGCCTTACAGGTGATTTTTAACCGAACTTGAATCCGTCATTTACATCAAGAAAATTTATCTTTATAAATGAGTTAACAAACTTCAACCTATGAATGCAGGATTAATTGGAATCTGTGAAGCTGTTTAGAGCCAATTGGTTACCGCATGCATTGCTTGCAATCTTCAAATCATGGTCGATAACAGGCTTATAAAAAGACAATTGCTGAGTTTTGGGGGCTACATAACCCAAGGGTGCAGTGTCATAGCCCACCAGAATTTGAAATCCTGACATGGCCATAGTTTGGCTTTTGCAATTGACAACGTAGTCGATTTGTTGGACACCGCTTTTGCCCATATCGTGAAATTCACGGACATTGGCCAAGCCATTTGGGTTGTAAGCGGCATAAGACCAGGTTTTGTCGTTGCTGGCCAGCAAAATATCAGGGTCTTTGTCAAAAGATGATGATGCGTTGCTAGTTGCAGCAGTTGTAACGCTTGAAACGACCAAGCAGGCAAGTAATGTGATGAATTTGTTCATTTGGAAGCTCCTTGAATTGTTCATTAAATTCCGAGGATAAATAGTAGCACATGAATAGGTTTTGTAAAGAAAAAACTTAGACAAAATATGATTTAATTTAAAATATTTTCGATTAAATCTAATATATCTACACAAAACATGAACAAAAATAATTATTCAAGTTTGTGAGTAATTATTTTGAATACATAGCTGTTGACGCCAAAGCTGTTTAGACGGCGGTTTCGCTCAGACTATGCGTTGTCAGGAACGACAGGTAATGGCTTCAGCAGGTTTCTGCTCCGTCGGTCCATTTGCCGTAACAAAGGAAGTCCCGGATGCAGAAATCCAGGCTCGTCAAAAATACATATAAATCAATGACTTGCGTGTAAAAATAGCTGCCGTGTAATATTTCGTGTAATTGACCAAAATTTGTAAATTACAAATTTTCCACTGCTTTCATAGATTTTACATTCAGCGCTGCGATTTTGCACGCGAAAAGTTAGACGCTAGCCTTGGGGCTCGAACTAAATTTCTCAAAAGTTCGACTCCATGCTCGAGTCTCAACTGCTTCTAACATGGCTTTAGACTTAGTTTGAAAATAATCAAAAGCTACTTTTGTAATGTAGAGATATTTTGTGCGTCGATTCGTTCCTACGTATGAAAGTGAAATCATTCCTGCGTCTAGAAGTTCATTAATTTTGCGATGTAAATTTGCAGGACTTCCAAGTGCATTGAATCCCATTGCTTGTGTAACTTTCAATGGCTGCTCTTCAAAATCTTTGACTGCTATTTCATTTAGCAAAAGTATTGCTGTTGGACTTAGGTCTTTGTGCTTGAACTGAATCGGTTCAAGTGAGGCAATATTTTGAAGAAATTTCAAGTAAACATTAGCCATATGCTGCTTTACTTTTTAGCATCTTTGATTTCTGGTGAAGTCTCGACATTGGTATTTGGTGTCTGAGTTACCAAAGACAAATCTGCTTGTCGTAACGGTACTTCATATAAAAACAATCTCCAATGCTTATCTGCGTCTTGGATTCGTTTTTGGAGTAATTCACTCTGATTTTCTGTTTTCATTAGCTTACTTCCTCAATACACTGTCTCAACCCATATCTTTTGCCTTTCTCGCGAACGATTAGAAAACGAGATCAAAGATAAAAAAAGACTATATTGACTTTGTCTGTGACAAAATAGATAGGACAAATGTTTATTTGTCTATTGCCCTAAATCATCATTATTAGATATTTTTTTGATACGTTTTAAATCAAACAAATAAACCCTTGACTTCAAATTTACTTATAGCTAATGAACATTAAAGTACCGTTGGATATTCAGCGGCTTCAATATTCTGGACAAAGGGTACAGCCGTTACAGTTTCTATCCATCTGATATTTAAATTGAATATTTTGAAATGAACTCAAATTTAACCATTGTTGCGTAGTTGATTGTTGATGCCGCTATGCTACCAAGAGAAATGTGTTCAAACCAAGTGTGCTTAGGTTGGTGGCCATTGAATTTCGTTACAACTTCGTCATTGTCACAATAATTAAATACAGACAATCTAAAGTTATAGCTAGATATTTGGAGCTAGTCTAATGTTTGCTAAGTTTGAAAATGTTTTTTCTGATATTTGCTTTCAAGAGCACGACATAGCATTGAGCCTAGACTGTGTCAGCGAAAACCACCGTACGGCGGCATTGCACCTGCGTGAGGCAATGACTTTTCATGAACTTGCTGCCTCAGCTTTTGAAACTGAAAATTTGAAGGATATGACGGAGCATAAAAATTCAGCCAAGCTGCACCACTTACTAGCAATTGAGTACACCAAAATGGCTGAAAGAATTGCTTCTCATCTGGACTGTTAAATCCCCTTAGTTTTTGGTTGCCAGATTTATATTCAAAGCTATTAACTTTAGTCATTAATATGACTTAAATTAACATTACTATAAGAATTATAGATTTTACAAATAAAGAAGAATTATTTATTCTTTGATTTTTTTAAATCTCTAGAAAGCCTAATTGGTTTTGTCGATTTCAATTTAGGAAATATGTATATGCCTGATAAACATTTATCCACTCAATTCGATGCAGATCTTGAAGTTATTTCTAACAATTTAATGAGGCTTGGTGGGTTGGTTGAGTCACAAGTTAGTCAAGCGATTTATGCACTGTCTGTGTCCAGTGCTGAAGTTGCCGAAGACGTATTGGAAATCGAAAACGTAGTAAATGCTCTAGAAATAGAGATTGATCATGAAATAGCTTCTTTTATTGCACGTCGACAACCCACAGCAGGTGATTTACGCTTGCTCGTAGCCATGTCTAAAACCACAGCAAATTTAGAGCGTGCTGGTGACGAAGCAGCAAAGATTGCCCGAAAAGTCACTTCCATCGTTAACGGTGTAGCTCCACTTGCATTACCCTTTTCTGAACTGCGTATTTGCGGTGAACTTGCATCTGAACTTTTACGAAAAACACTTGATGCATTTGTACGATTAGAGGTGCCAACTGCAGTTGGTATCTTGCAAAATGATGGTGTTTTTGATCGAGAGTTTGATGGATTTATACGCAAACTCATAACCTACATGATGGAAGATCCACGAACTATCTCTGCAAGTTTAGATTTTATTTTTATTGCCAAGTCTATTGAGCGTATTGGAGATCATTCAAGGAACATTGCCGAATTCATCATTTATATAGTTGAGGGTCGAGATGTTCGTCATACCTTCCTCGCCGATACTGAGTCTTTATTGGACAAGAAGTAAAAGGCTAAAAACCAATTTTTGTGCACTAAAACCGGGACTCGAACTGAAATAGTCCAAAGTTCGACTCCATGCTCGCACACTGAACTTTGAAATCCAGTTTGTTCGACTCCCTTGATGGTGCTCGAACTTCACAGTGAAAAAATTAACTGGCGGAATACTCATCTTTGGTCAAGCTGCTATAAGTTACCACTTGACTTTTATCAAGTGCCGTAGCTGCACTAGAAATGTCAAAGCTGCGCGCTTTTGCAGCACTTGGGCGATGTTCATGTAGCGAGATAAAACCTTGCTTTAGATGAAAATCCCAATGCCAGTCTGCAGGCTGCCAAAATACCGAACAACAACATCGCAGCACGCAAGGGCCAAGGGCCCTCGGCAGAACTGGCTGCACCCACCCACAGTAGCAGTATTGGCCCTAATAACAATGCCAAGCTTCGGCCGATCCAAGGCGACATCAAGCTTGCAGTAGCTTGGAATTGACGCGGACGACAGCAATGCAGCGCCCATGCCATTGCTGGCAACACAATCGATAGCACGCCTTGCCAAACACTGCTGCCAAGCAGCAGAAGTGCGCCGCCCAGTAACAAGACCAAAACGACTTGGGTCTGCGCGTTAGGCGAAACGCGTGCCGCGCCCCAGCCACGCAGCAAACCCGCCACCATGACCGGCAGGCCCGCCATCAACGCCAAATGAAACGCGACCATGAGATCGGTGCGCCAGCCCAAACCTGCACACCAAGTGTTGTCAAGCCACAAACTGCCCATCATTAAACCCATGGCCGAGGGTGCCAGCAGTGATTCAATTTGCGCCTGGCCACCACGGCAAACGACACTACGCCTAAATGTGCCGTGGTCGCGCATCCACAAAACCGAGGCGCAAAGCGTCAGCAAAAAACTCACCGTCCAAGGCGTGCTTTGCAACCCCTCAGGCAAGTGCAAGCTAAGAATAACTAAGGCTCCAGCAAATAAGGGATGCCAAGCTAGCGACCCCATCTCGAAAGTACTTACTTGGCTACGTGTTTCCACCATAGCGCTCCACAGCCCCCAAAGCAGCGCCAGAATCAGCAAGCTCAGTTGCGCTTGAGCGGGACCGAGCAACTGGCTTGTTAGTCCCACTCCCAAAGCGGTAAGCAGACCGCTAAGGCCGATGAGCATGGGTGGGCAGCGAAACACCCAAGCTTGGCCTCGGCACATGAGACGCGCCGTCCACCACAGTGCTACTGGCACGGCACCACTGGCCAGTGACCAGCCCAAACGGCTGCCTTGCTCGCCCAACCACAGCCAGCCCAGCAGCAAAAGCGTCCACTGCGCCACTTCCCCCGCATGGGCCAATGCGTCACTTGCATTGAGCTTGGCGTGCAAAGCCTCAGACATGGGCATAACCATGCAGTTCGTCAGAACCGTTTGCCGCATGCACGCTGACATTGAAAGACACGATGACTCGCTCAGCCTGCCCGTGGTAAGGCATGGCTTGGTGCGGCAACCACGATGGGAAGACCACCAACTGTCCAGGCAGCGGTTCAATGTCCAGATGCGCATTTTGTAAATAGGCATTGCCAAAATCTATGGCTGCACCGCCCAAGTGATTGAAGTGCGGGCCGTAAAAACGCGTCACACCGTTGGCAGCACCTAGCACCGGGTGAGCAGTGCGCGCGTCTTGAGGATCGACTTGCAGGCAATACACCCCCGACCACGAGCAGTTGCCATGCGTGTGCACATCATGGTGGCTGCCATGGCTGGAGATCTGAAACCAAATACCACGCACAGCGATATGAAAGCCCGGCTTGGCCTCGGGCCAAGCGCCTTGGTTCGCCAGGACCACGGTTTGGCGCACGCTGTCGACGATGAATGCAATCAATTGCTCCCATTCGGACAGCTTGATGCGTTGCAATAAATCGTCTCGGCTGGCGTAAAAGGCTTTAGGTCCGTCTACCGCACTAGGGTCGGTGGCGCGCATGGTTTGAAACACCCGCACCAGCACCTCGTTGACATCATTGGCTTGCGCAAAGCGATGTACGCCTATGGGTGTGTGCCAAAACTGATGCAAGGGGTCGGCTGGGATCATCGATCAAACCGTTGCTTGCAAATCGACCGGCCATTTCAGTTGATGACCGGTGCGCTCAGCCAGTGCTTGAATATCCTCTGGCGTGTCCACATCAGTGCGGTAACGCAGGTTGGCGCTGACCCAGGCATGCACTTTTTCGGGATGCGCCGATTGCCATTGGCGACAGCCCAGATTGACTGTGCCAGCCAAGATCTGCTCGCGCACCTCGGCGCTGAACATTACCGGGTTACCTGGCAAGCCGTCCACCGTGGGTTGCACCACCTGCGTGTAGTCGGGGCGTTTTTTGTAGGCGCCAATCAAGTCGTTGATATCTTGCGAGTTGATCAAGGGCTGATCGGCCAGTGCCACCAGCATCGCATCAAGCTTGGGCGACAGTGCTTGTAAACCTAAGCGCAGCGAAGAGACTTGTCCCGCATCGGGGTCGGGGTTGCGCACCAGTGTGACCGGAAACTCTTTTACTGCTTCTTCGATGCGCTCGGCGTAGTGGCCTAGCACCACCACCACCTCGTCCATACCCGCTCCAGACAGCGCAATCAGCTGGCGGCGAATCAGCGGCACACCACCCAGCTCCAACAGGCTTTTGGGGCGCTGACCCATGCGCGAGCCCGAACCCGCTGCCAACAGCACCGCGCCTACCGCCAAGCGGCTGTATAAGCCACCTCCGCCTTTGAGAATGCAACCCATGTTCAGCCTCCGCAGCAAGATGATTTGACGGCTGTGGCGACCGCCGACACCGAAGACACGACGAGCTCATCTTGTGCCGCCTCGGGCATTGCCGCAGAGTCTAGGAAAGCTTGAACTGGCTCAGGCTTGACTTCAGCAGGCTTGGCGTGGCGCGCTCGCCGCGCAGCCACTACCGAACTGAGCACAGACAGGGCAATTTCTTCGGGCGTTTGGGCGCCAATGAACTCGCCTGCAGGCGCTACGATGCGAGCTACTGCGCCAGCGTCTTCGCCACTGGCGACCAAGCTGCTGCGCAACACACTGGCTTTTTTGGCGCTGGAGACAAACCACAGGCCTTGCGGTTGCAAAGCCAAAGCAGCCTTAAGGCCTTGCAGATCGCGGCGACCTTGCGTGGCCACCACCACAAATGGGATCGAGCTCAGTTGCGCACAGACCGCGGGAGCATCGTCGCTGGACAAGACGGTGTCTGCATCAGGAAAGTCGCCCGCTTGCGCTGAATGGGCCACCACTGCCACACGCAAGCCCACACGCGGGGCCAAGCTCACCAAGGCACGCGCCACCGGCGAATCGCCCACCACAGCTAGGGTCGCTGAGGGCAAAACTGGGTCGATGAACAATTCGAGAGTACCTCCCGAGTGGCAGGCCATGCCGAACTCGAGTACCTCACCCAGATCGCGTTCAGCGCTTTCCTCAGAGGGGGAAATGCGAATTTTTCTTGGCTGCCCATCGAGCAGGGCGCTTCGCACGGTTTTGAGAACGGCCGGTTGGGCGCAACCACCGCCTATCCAGCCGTGGATTTGTCCATCCGCCATGACGACAGCTTTGTCACCGGCTTTGCCCGAGGTAGGGGCTTGCGCACTCAACACAGTGACCAAGGCAAAGGCTTGATCTTCGCTGTGCAGCCGTGCAGCTTGGGTGATCCATTCGTGGCGGTTCATGGCTATCTCCTTGAATTCAAAGTTTAGTGCAACACATGCCTTGCTGCTATCAGGTCGGACAAGCTGGCGAAGGGCACGAACCGCTCAATGCAGCTGCGAGCCTGTTGCACAGCCGCGGCGGCGGGCACTTGACGCGTAGGGTGAAACCAGGTGATACGAGCCCCGCGTGCACGAACTTCTTGTAGCGCAGCGCTCAACAATTCTGGCGCGTCGGTGTCGAAACCATCCGAAAACACCCACACACGTGAGCCCCGGTTGAGTTGCGCACGTGCATGGTGACGGGCAAAGTCTTGCAGGCTTGCCGCGATGCGCGTGCCACCACCAAAACCTGCTGTGACGGCGTTGACCTTTTCCTGAATCGATGGGGTGTCACGCTGCATATAAGACGTGACTTCGGCCAAGCGGGTATGAAAGACAAACACGCGGGCGTCTGCCTCCAGCGCAAAGGCGCGGGCCACGCGCAAAAACAGCGCGGCGTGCGACTCCATGGAGCGGCTCACGTCAGCCAAGATGAACAAACGCGGTGGCTCTTGGCGTTTGACTTTCCAAGCCGGCTGCATCAGCTCGCCGCCCCAGGCCACGCTGCGGCGCAGGGTCTGGCGTAAATCGAGGCGCTGGCCACGCGGGGCCAGGCGCCAGCGGCGGGTGGGGCGGGGCTGGAGTTTGGCGGTGATTTGGCGTGCCAGTTGTTGCAAGGTGCTCAGTTCTTGGGGCATCCACATCTGGCCATCCCGCTGGTGCAAGGCCTCGGTGCGGCTGGCGCCGCCTTGGGCGCGGGGCGTGCCTGCGTCGTGTTCGTCTAGACCTACCGCAGGCATATCTCCCGCAGTTTGGGGCGCGGCCTGCGGGACGCCGGCCTGGGTGTTGGGTTGTTGGGCCGCGTCCATCTGATCGTGCAAGGCTTGCACACTTTGGCGCAGGTTGCGGCTGGGGCGAGTTTGGCCGCTGACTTTGACGCCACCGCGCAGTTTCTCGGGGTGCCAAAACCGCTCGTAAACATCCGGCCACAGCTGCCATTCGCGGTGACTGTGGCAAGCAATGGCACGCCAAGCCGCCTGAAGGGGTTTTTCTTGCAAAGGGCCAAAGTGCAAGGCAGCTTGCAGCATGGCCTGTTGCTCGGCTACACCCACCGTCAGGCCGTGCTCGCGAAGAAGCCCAGCAAAACCCGCCAGTCGCTCAGAGGGCATAGTAGCCGGGGTGTCTTTCATACAGCGACCTGCGGCTGGGCTGCATCCTTTTCGGCCACCCCCACAGAACGTCGCCCTTCAACCAGTTGGCGCAGCCGATCTGGCCCCACCAAAAAGCGGTCCTCACGGGTTTTGAGCAAGCAGCCTAGAGTGCCCAATACGTTCGCCATGTCTTCTGGCAAGTTGTTGTGACCCAACTTGAACAAAGCGCTTACCCAGTCCAATGTTTCGGCGATGCCAGGAATCTTTGCCAGGTCTTCACGGCGAAGGCGTTGCACAAACTGCACGGCTTCCTCTACCAAATGGCTGTCGGCCAGCGGCAAAGCGCTTTTGACAATGGCGATCTCGCGAGCCAACGTCGGGTAATCGAGGTAGTGGTAAAGACAGCGCCGACGCAACGCGTCGGATAACTCTCGTGTGCCGTTGCTGGTGAGTATGACTTGCGGAATGTGGGTGGCGCAAAGCGTGCCGATTTCGGGCACGGTGATTTGGTAGTCGGCCAGCACTTCGAGCAAAAAAGCTTCAAAGGCTTCATCGGCGCGGTCGATCTCATCGATCAGCAGCACGCAAGGGCCGGTCTGGCTGATGGCGCGCAGCAAGGGCCGCTCTAGCAAATACTCGCGACTGAACAAGTCTGCTTCGCGCACACGGGCCGCGCCATCGGTTGCCGTTTCATTCAAGCGAATCGCCATCAGCTGTCGACCATAATTCCATTCGTAAGCTGCTTGCGACAAGTCCAAGCCTTCAAAGCACTGCAAGCGGACCAGTGTGGCGCCTTGAGATTGCGCAAGCGCCGTGGCCAGCGCGGTTTTACCCACACCGGCGTCGCCTTCAATCAATAAGGGCCGCTGCAAGGCGGACGCCAGCCACACGGTGGTGGCAAGGTCTTCGTCAGCTATGTAGCCTGAGCCTTGCAGCCTTTCACGCAACAAGCGCTCTTGTGCGGCAGGCAGCGCGGACAGGCCTGACGTGGCCATGCTCAGACCTTCTTGCCGAGCAAGCCACTAAACCAGCTTTTGACCAAGGACCAAAAAATAGCCAAACCGTTGATCTCTTTGGCTACAACGGGTGCCTTTGCAGATGCCGCGTCATGTGCTGGGTCAGATGGTGCGCCATCCGCAGTAGGCAAGCTCAATGCGGTCTGGCGAAAGTTCTCCACAAACTGCGCCAGTAGCATGTCTGACACCTGCACCATCAAGCGGCCACCGAACTGAGCAAACTTGCCGTTCACAATCACCGCGGCCTGACCGTTGAGCACGCAGTGCGCTGGATTGCTGGGGTCGTCAGAGATGATGGCCGTCAAGTCCATCGAGGCTGACGAACCGCCCTTGTCGGCACCCTTGCCACGCAAAACCATCTTGCGCTCACTGGTCACCGCTTCGATCACGTCCACCGTACCGCCAAACTGGGCCACAGCTGGGCCCACTTTCACCTTGACCGCGCCTTTGTAAGAAGTGTTAGACAGTTGCTCGGTGATTTCCGCGCCGGGCATACAACTGGCCACCGCTTTGAGGTCGGTGAGCAAGGCCCACGCCCGTGTGGCATCCACATCGAGCGGGTATTGTTTGTCGAGTTTGACTTCCATGAGGTTTCCTGATTACAAGGCTGCGCCATGCTCGCGCAAGGCTTTCCAAGTGCGAAAAGCATTGTGTGGCATGTCCAGGTGGGTGACACCCAGGTGAGAAAAAGCATCGACCACCGCTGAAGTGAAGGTGGGGATGGAGCCAACGTGAGGAGACTCGGCCACGCCTTTGGCACCCAGCGGGTGATGCGGCGAAGGCGTGACGGTGTGGTCGGTTTCCCAATGCGGGGTTTCAACAAAGGTGGGCAAGAAGTAATCCATCAACGTGTTGCCCAGCAAGTTGCCTTGGGCATCAAACGGCATTTGCTGGCCCATGGCCACGGCAAAACCTTCGGTCAAACCGCCGTGGATTTGACCCTCAATGATCATCGGGTTGATGCGGGTGCCACAGTCGTCCAGCGCATAGAAGCGGCGGATTTTGGTCTCGCCGGTGGCGCGGTCGATGTCGACCACACACAGGTAGATGCCAAACGGGAAGGTGAAGTTGGGCGGGTCGTAATAGTGCACGGCTTCCAAGCCAGGCTCTAAGCCCGCGGGTGGTTGGTGGTAAGCCTGCCATGCCACTTCTGCCATGGTTTTAAATTTGCTGTCGTCTCCCTTGACTTTGAAGCGGTCGACTTCCCAGTCGAGGTCGTTTTCATTGACTTCGAGCATGTGGGCAGCGATCTTGCGGGCTTTCGCGTGGATCTTGCGCGCCGCCAAGGCAATGGCGGCACCGGCCACGGGGGTGGAGCGTGAGCCGTAGGTACCCAGGCCGTAAGGCGCAGTCGAGGTGTCGCCTTCTTCAACTTGAATGACTTCAGACGGAATGCCCAACTCGGTGGCGATGATCTGCGCGTAGGTGGTCTGGTGGCCTTGGCCTTGCGTGATGGTGCCCATGCGGGCAATCGCGCTGCCGGTGGGGTGAATGCGGATTTCGCAGGAGTCGAACATGCCAACACCCAAGATGTCGCAGATCTTGGAAGGACCGGCACCGACGACTTCGGTGAAGGTAACCAAACCAATGCCCATCAGGGTGGGGCTGTTCGGGTCGGCGCGTTTGGCCTTTTGCTCTGCGCGCAGTCCCTTGTAGTCCACGGCTTTAAGCACTTTATCGAGCGCGGTTTGGTAGTCACCCGAGTCGAACTCAAACCCGAAGGCGCTCTTGTAGGGGAACTGTTCTTTCTTGACGAAGTTCTTGGCGCGGATCTCCGCCTTGTCCATGCCCAATTTTTGCGCCAGCACATCAACCATGCGCTCGATCAGGTACACCGCTTCGGTCACGCGGAAGGAGCAGCGATACGCCACGCCGCCCGGGGCCTTATTGGTGTAAACACCTTTGACGCTGGCATGTGCCGCAGGAATGTCGTAACTGCCAGAAACAATGTGGAACATGCCGGCAGGAAACTTGGTCGGGTCGGCACAGGCGTCAAATGCGCCATGGTCGGCCACCACATTCACGCGAAGGCCAGTGATCTTGCCGTCGGCTGTGGCGGCGAGTTCGCCGTCCATGTGGTAGTCGCGGGCAAAGCCAGTGCTCGAGATGTTTTCAATGCGGTCTTCGACCCACTTAACCGGGCGGCCCAGTACGATGGACGACACGATGGCACACACATAGCCAGGGTAGATTGGCACTTTGTTGCCAAAGCCACCACCAATGTCGGGGCTGACGATACGCACCTTGGATTCAGGAATTCCCGACAGCATGGACACCACGGTGCGCACAATGTGCGGAGCCTGTGAGGTGATAAAGGTGGTCAACTCGCCCTTGACTGGGTCGAATGAGGCCACGCAACCGCAGGTCTCTAGCGGACAGGGGTGCACGCGCGGGTAGTACATGTGTTGCGACACCGTCACTTCTGCTTTATCAAAAGCGGCGTCGGCAGCGGCCTTGTCGCCCGCGTCCCAAGTGAAGATGTGGTTATGGTGCTCACGCTTGCCGTGGGCGCCTTCGGTCTTGCCGGCCAAGTCGTCGCGGATGACCGGTGCGCCAGGCTGTAGAGCGGCATAAGGGTCCATCACTACGGGCAATTCTTCGTATTCGACTTCCACGGCTTCCACCGCGTCAGCCGCGATGTAACGGTCGTCGGCGATGACGATAGCCACTTCTTGCATCTGGAAGTGAACCTTTTCGTCGGCCAATACGGCGGCCACATCACCAGCGAGGGTGGGCATCCAGTGCAGCTTCAAAGGCTTCAAGTCGTCAGCGGTCAGCACCGCGTGTACACCAGGGATGGCCAAGGCGGCTTCCTTGTTGATTTTGACGATGCGGCCATGGGCGATGGGGCTGCGCACGATGTCCATGTGCAACATGCCGGGCATCTTGATGTCATCTACATAATTGCCTTTGCCTTGGATGAATCGGGCGTCTTCTTTGCGTAGGCGCGAGGCGCCCATGCCAGCCAACGCGAGTTCGCGAGCTTCTACAGTCAGTACCGGTGCGTTCATGTGTATCTCCGATCAAATAAGGGGGTGCTTCAAGCCGCGACAGGCTCTTGCAATTTTTTGGCGGCGTACTGGACGGCTTTGATGATGTTTTGGTAGCCCGTACAACGGCAAAGGTTGCCGCTCATACCGTGGCGAATTTCGTCTTCGCTGGGATTGGGGTTTTCGTGCAAAAAGCGGTAGGCGCGCATCAGCATGCCAGGGGTGCAAAAGCCGCATTGCAAACCGTGCTCTTTGTAAAAGCCTTCTTGCACCGCATGCAACACACCTTTGTTGGCCAAGCCTTCGACAGTCAGCACTTCTGAGCCGTCGCACTGAATTGCCAGATGTGTGCAGGACTTGACCGATTGGCCGTCGATGTCCACCGTACAAACACCGCAGTGGCTGGTTTCACACCCGATATGCGCGCCAGTGAGGTTGAGTTCTTCGCGCAAAAAGTGGATCAGCAGTGTGCGCGGCTCAACCGCTTTTTCTTCTTTCTTGCCGTTGACTGATACGGTGATAAGTTTTTTGGTCATGGTGTATTCCTTGAATTTAAGCGCACAGCGCCCAGGCTTTGTTGAGGGCGCGTTTGACCATTTCACCGGCCATGGCGGTCTTGTATTCGATGTCGCCGCGCAGGTCTTCTGCGGGGTCGCAAATGGCGATGGCTGCAGCCGCAGCTGCTTGCACATTGGCCGCGTTGAAAGGCTTGTTCAGCAAAGCCGCTTCGGCTTCTTCAGCGCGCAGTGCAGTGGGGGCGACATTCGTCAGGCCAATACGCACATGGCTGACTTGGTCGCCTTTTTTGCGAATGACCACTGCGCACCCGGCGGTCGCCCAGTCGCCGGTTTTACGTTTGAGTTTTTCGTAGGCGTAGCCGGTGCCCTGGGCAAAAGCAGGCACGCGGATTTCGCACATGACCTCGTTTTCTTCGAGTTGGGTCATGTAGGTGCCCAGAAAAAAGCCGTCGGCGGCCACGGTGCGGCGACCCTTGGGGCCTTCAAGCACAAACGAGGCTTCGATTACCAGCGACAGCGCAGGGTGATCGTTGCCGGGGTCGCCGTGAGCAATATCGCCACCGATGGTGCCGCGGTTGCGCACCTGTGGGTCGGCAATCAGCTTGGCAGCTTCGCATAACAAAGGCACTTTGGCTTGCAAAATGGGCGAGCTGATCAACTCGTTTTCAACCGTCATCGCGCCGATCACGACCGTGCCACCTTCTTCGCGGATGCCCCTGAGTTCTGGGATGCGGTTGATGTCGATCAAATGTTCGGGCTGGGCAAAACGCAATTTCATCATGGGCAGCAAGCTGTGGCCGCCAGCCAGCAACTTGGCGTCTGAGCCCAATTGGCCTAGCAAGGCAACTGCCTCACCGACTGTTTTGGGCGCGTGGTATTCAAAACGCGGTGGGATCATCAAAAGTCTCCTATGGTTCTGTTTGAAATGCAGACAATTAGTATGTTGCAGAAAGCTACTTTGCGCAATTGAGAGACTCTTTAAGGTATTTTAATTGTTATGTTAATTCATACGGTGCAAAAATTTTTTGATAACTATATAACTATTTTTAGCTTTTGAGTTTTTTTCTACATAGGGAATGTACTGCCCCAAGCAAGGAGTACATCCCCTAGCTACTAAACTCAAAAAGGCTTAACTGATGCCCAGTGTTTAACTCAAGCGCGCGGCTTCTGCACGCCACACTAGGACAGATTGGCTATATTGATCTTTGAGAATCAAGCGGGTCTTTCCGCTTTAGATTAAAAGAATAAAACTTCCCCCTTGGCCTCCTGATGAATTTCATAAGGCTGGCATTCTTTATGCTTGATAAAGATTGATTGGTTGATCTCTTGACATTCAATTTTTATTGAACCTTTCAAATCAGGTCAAACGAGACAACCAATCACTCATTTTGTAACTTAAATAATTGATAAAAGCAAAGGTGTAGCGGAACATACCAACATTGATCGGAAGGAGTGGGTGTCATGGATACTTCATTTGCGCTTCGAATTGACGCCAATGGTAAGCATTGGGGTGGCAATAATTCGCCACAGGGTGACAAGCAACAGCGTCGTCGTCAAAAATTACAGGCTTTGCTTGAAAGCTTGAAAGCGGGAGAGTTAGATGCTGCAAGACTGGCTTTTACGGCCTTGGTTAATTTCGATCCCACTGTTTCTGCTGATCCCTATCTGAACAAGCTGGGTGCCGCTTTGCAAAGCAGCAATTTATATGCAGCGCAACACTTTGGCTTGGAATTACAAAATCGTGGTTGGCAGTTGCAGTCCCATAAATTATTGGATGACGGTCATCAAACTTCGAAAAGGCCTGCTTCATTAGTTAGTCATTCAGGAATCCAAAGAATTGACCTATCTGCTTGAAACAATATTTCAACTACATAAAAAAATAAAAGTAGATGATGATTTGCATTCGTCGCAAACCATCTGCTCTACCTATTTGACGGCCTGACCCATCGTAAATTCTTTCGCCATCAATACGCCCCATCTGATTGCCTGAAGCGCTGTAAAGACGGTCTCCATCTATGCGACCTACTTGGCCACCAGATGAGTTGTAGACGTGATTTCCATCAATGCGACCAAGTTGTCTACCGGATGCGTCATAGATGGTGATACCGTCAACACGTCCAATTTGGCGACCGGAGGAATCGTAATACCGTTCGCTGTCTACCCGTCCGATTTGAAGACCACTGCTGTCATACATTCTTTGACTGAAGGCTGAGCCCATGAAGACCACCATCAACACATGGACGGTAAAAAATCTCGATACAAGAAATTT
>Ga0209085_1001391_pt1 | contig 15012 bp, 11 predicted proteins | sample C_131016_EF_Meta_FD_187310 | JGI IMG/M metagenome (GOLD analysis project Ga0209085, IMG submission 187310) | Freshwater microbial communities from Lake Croche, Canada to study carbon cycling - C_131016_EF_MetaG (SPAdes) (version 2) | ecosystem: Environmental > Aquatic > Freshwater > Lake...
CAGGAGGAGAGGAAGCATTTCGATTAGCCTATCATGGAAACGGGGTGACCAATGAGCCGAGAAAGCTAGCGAGCGCCTCGACCAAAAAGCACGGCAGGGATGGTGCGTAAGAGGATTTCAAAATCGAGTAGGAGAGACCACTGGTCGATGTACTCGAGGTCGAGGCGAACCCAATCGGAAAAATCGTTCACATCGTTTCGACCGGAGATTTGCCAAAGGCAGGTCATGCCTGGAGAGACGCTGAGGCGTCGACGCTGGTTGTTGGCGGTCATGGCGAGGGTTTCGTACGTGGGGAGGGGGCGAGGGCCGACAAGGCTCATCTGTCCAAACAGGACATTGAAGAGCTGGGGAAGTTCGTCGAGGGAGGTGAAACGTAAAAAAGCACCGACCCGAGTGACTCTGGGATCGTCTTTTATTTTGAAAACGGGGCCGCTCATTTCATTCAGGGCCTTGAGTTCTGCCTGACGCATCTCGGCATCGCTAACCATAGTTCGAAATTTATACATGGTGAAGGGGGCGCCATGCCGACCACTTCGTTTCTGAAGGAAAATAGCTGGGCCAGATGACTCCCAACGAATCGCCAGGTAAATGAGAACAAGCAAAGGAGAGAGGAAAATAAGAAGAAGAGCGCTGGTGATCCGATCAAAGATCATTTTGAGAATCGACTGCCAAGCTCCAGCCCGGGTCGTCCGAAAAACAAGAAGGTTTTGCTCAAGAATCTCCTCGAAATGGGCTTGGGCAATTTTGGCGCCAACAAAATGGGTGCTCAGCCATGCTTCCACTCCTTCCTCCTCGCAGGCTTGGATGGCTTGGGTGGACCAAGCCAGGTTGGCAGATTCGACTTCAAAAAGTACAATGCCAGCAGATTCATCGTGTAGAATCTGGATGAACTCCTCCATGGAAACCTTGGCTGGATTTATGTGACGGGCGATCCGGATGCCAGATCCTGACTCAAGAAACAGATCGGGCCAGCGTCTCGTTCCAAACTCCGTATCGGAAATCAGAATTAGATTTGTTGAGTATTGGGGATTCAAGCGACGGGCATGACGGATCTTCTGAAAGATCGATTGGCGAAGCGCAAGAAGAAGAGTGAGAAGAGGAACGTAAAAAAGAAAAACCAAACGGCTGGGACTTTCCTTGAAGAAAAAGATAAGAGAAATGGCGAGAAGAAAAAGAATTAAGGAAACTTCCAGAAAGGAGGCCAAGTGGCCGGTGGGGGTGACGGCAAGATGGCGGTAAAAGCCGCGTCGATCCAGAACCACAGGTGCGGCTACAGCCATCAGAATGGCATAGGGAAGGTAAACCATGATTTCGCCAATCTCTCGGGATTCCATTGGAAGAGCTGCAGGAAGTAGATGAACTCGAATCCAGTACGCTAAAAACATTGCAGAGAAGGCGAGAACGCCATCGATCATTTGCAGGGCCAAGCGGGAGTGGCGGTGGTCGTTGAATAACATGAGATCACTTACTCTGCACGTCCGGCCAGAATACGCCAAGAGGTGGGAAGCCGTTGGAGGAGGTCGGTGGCCAGGGCGGAGGGTCCTCCTTTTTGGAGGGCGAGATCGGATGCCAGTCCATGCCAAGAGACGGCGATGCGGGCTGCATCGAAGGTTGGGTAACCGACTGCAAGCAGGCCTCCAAGAAGTCCGGAAAGTAGATCTCCCATACCGGCGGTCGCTTGAGCTGGGCCACCAGAACCATTGAAACTCAAGGGTAAATCTTTAGTGGCGATAAGGGTATGCGCGCCTTTGGCAATGAGAATGGTGGCTGGGAATCTTTCCAACCAGGTTCGTGCTGCCTCGGCACGGTCATGGATAGAGGTGCCGAGTAGACGGGCAAGTTCTCCAGTGTGAGGAGTGAGTAGAATCGGACCTGAAGCGGAGGAAAGGATTTCGGGGTGGTGGGCGACAACGTCCAAAGCACCCGCATCGAGAACGATGGGAATTTTAGTTTGGGGTAAAAGTTCAGCGAGGAACGTTTCCAGAACTGGTGTGGCGGAGAGGCCAGGTCCAATCACAAGGGAGGATGCTCCTTTCATAAATTCATCGATCTTCGGAGCCTCGCCACAATCGAAACTATGGAGTAGGAGTTCAGGCAGGGAAGGGGAGAGGGATTCAGGGATGGGGCGGTCGGCAAAAAGGCGCACGTATCCTGCGCCAGAGCGAAGGGCACCCGAGGCGGCGAGGGAGGCGGCTCCCGGATATTCGGGCGAACCAACCCATAGATGGACGACTCCTGCAGAATGTTTGTGGAGTTGGGGGGGGCGGGCGCGAAGAATTGTGGAGGCTTCTTGAGGCAGGAAAAAATCAGCCGAAGCTTTGGGAGGCGGTGTTTCGAAATTGATGGGAACGCCCCGAAGTTGGCCGACATGAGGTAAGGCAGAATCAAGCAGGCAGCCCGATTTGACCGAACCCAAGGCCAAGGTCAAATCCGCTCGAAAAACAGGTCCAGAAACTGCTCCTGAGGCAGGATCAAGACCGGAGGGCAAGTCCACGGCCACATAAAGGTCTGATCCTCGTTTCTCGCCAGAAATCCACGAAAGGAGGGCGGCTTCAGCAGGACGAGGAGGAGGGGTGGATCCGAGGCCAAGAACGCCATCGATGACAACACGCGGAGTTCTGCTTTTTAAAAAACGGGAAGGTTTCGCGGGCCAGATGAGAGCTTTTTTCCAGTGTTTCGGTTTGACTCGGGGATCGGGGTGAACTCGGCGTCCGGGAGACCGAGAAAGAAGGAAATCGACATCCCATCCCAGTTCTTTGAGTTCCAACCCGAGGAGAAGAGCATCATTCCCATTATGGCCGGGACCGACGAGGACGAGTGCGGTGCCTGTTTTGGGTAGAAAAGGGCGAAGCTCCCGAAGGGCTCCGTCGACAGCTTGTCGCATCAGATCTTTCATGCGAGATCCCGCTTGCAGGCTTTTTTCTTCCCAAGAGCGAGCGAGTTGAGGAGAGAGGATGATCATGTTCCTAAAAGAAGAACGGTTGCGGCGGAGTGGGTTCGGGTGTGGGTTAGGGTGACGAGAGAGCGAGTGACACCCCGTGTATGAGCAAGGGTAGCACCGGCGTGATGAAAGTGGAGAAAAGGTTCTCCCGTGGAGTGACGACAAATTTCCAATCCGAGCCAAGGCAAGGATTCTCCGATTCCTGTGCCAAAAGCTTTAGAGGCGGCTTCCTTTGCGGCAAAACGTGCGGCGAGTGGGACGGCGGGGCGGGATTGAGTGCGGGAATATTCGATTTCAGCAGGGTGGAAAATCTTTTCGAGGAAGCGATCTCCAAAACGTTGGAGGGATTCTTCGATCCGGTCGATTTCGACCAGGTCCATGCCAAGGCCAAGGATTCGTTCAGGGCTCATTTCTTTTTAATGGCCAGAAGAAAGTCCCGGACACTTTGTTCAAGACCTACAGTGATGGCGTGCGAAACCAAGGAGTGCCCAATGTTCAATGTATGGAGGTGGGGAAGGGAGAGGAGGTCGGGCAGATTTGAAAGGCGAAGACCATGACCCGCGTTGACTTGGATTTTTAAGCAGTGGGCTTGTTCCGCAGCAGATTTAAGTTGGGTCAAGGCGGCAGGTCGTTCAACTGGAGTAGCATCAGCAAATCGACCGGTGTGTAGTTCGATGACCGGCACATGAAGGGTTGCAGCGGCATCGATTTGGCGGGCGTCGGGATCGAGAAAGAGGCTGACCACAATGTTGGTTTGATTGAGTTTTTGGATAATGGGGCGAAGGGACTCGATCTGGTTTGCGGCGTTGAGTCCGCCTTCGGTAGTGACTTCGGCACGATTTTCGGGAACGAGGCAGACTTCGGCGGGTTGAAGGCGAAGGGCGAATTCGAGCATTGCGGGGGTGGCAGCCATTTCGAGGTTGAGCTTTTGGCGGTATTCACGGCCGAGTTGGAGGACGTCAGCATCTTGGATATGACGGCGATCCTCGCGGAGATGGACTGTGATGGAGTGCGCGCCTGCATCAAGACAAGTACGAGCCAAGGATACGGGATCGGGTTCAGGAACGATACCGGGAAGGGGGTTGCGGTATCTCGCCTGCCGGAGGGTGGCAAGGTGATCAATATTTACACCCAGTCGGATCACTCCTGCATCCTATCGTAAAAAGCAGAAGAAGTTGAGTTTTTTTGGGCTTCCAGAAAGGGATTATTTAAACGTGGGTTTATTCGTGCGACTGTAGACGGTGTTGTCGGCTCGCAGACCGTTGAATCCATATCCGTCAGAATGAACATTCGCTGCATCCCAAGCCAACGTGAGGCGGCGGAATGGAATTTCGAAGGTATTGGTGCCACGGTAAATGGTGGCTGACCCAGGGGCTGCTTCTTCGTCGGACGAAAAAGGAAGGTATTCGTAGCTGTTAGTGTAGCGGCGATAATAACTCTCTTTGCTTCGCAGATCAGCGGGGCAGGCGAGGACTTTTGCGGTGAGGCCGTATGGGCCGAGCACGCCCAAAAGGTTGCTGGCGCCTTCGTTTGTGAAAATCTGTTCACCCCAAGGGTTATTGATGCATGGAAATTTATTTCCGTTGTCTGGGATATAGAGCCAGACAGCGGTCCCGATTTGGCGGAGGTTGGATTGGCAGGCTGTGGTTTCGGCTTTGGCGCGAACTCTTTGGAGGGAGGGGGAGATCATGCCTGCCAACATAGCAATGATGGTGATGACGGCCAGGAGTTCGACCAAAGTGAAAGCGTTTGTGTGGCGTAATGCTCGAAGCATGGAGGGTTTAGCCCCCCTTCTGAGAGGAGCGGCGTTCGACGTACCGTTGGTAGCGTTGGGATCTTTGTTCGGGACTTAATTTACGCATCGCCCGAGAGAAGCCCTCTCCTGCCTTTTCTGCGCGGTTGGGGTCGTTCATGATTTCTTGTCTTTTTTTGTCCCGTTCTTCTTCGGTGGTCAGGGATGACCACTCACGATATTGGCGGACCGATTCTTCGGCGGCTTGTCGGGCATCCGCTTGTTCGGACGAAGGAAGGGCACTGATTCGGGAATCGAGGCGGGCGAGGAGAGCTTCGGGAGGAAGAGAGGGGGTGTCTCTCCAGCGGAGATTTCCACGGGGAGTGTCGTTGGCGGTGGGAGGACCTCCAGGTCCATCCCCTTCAGATCGGGAGGGAAGTAGATAGACGAGTTCGGCTTGGCCTCCTGCGTTATGTGCAAGAGAAGGGAGGGATGAAGAAATTGGCCCTGATTGGGGGGCTTTTTTTAGAGGTGGATTCCAAGATTGCGCAAGAAGAATGCGAACTTCGGTGGTTTGAGCTGCCTGTTCGAGATAGGAGATAAGTTGTTGTGAGACTTTTTCGGAAGGTTTCCATAGCTGATTTCGTGGGTCCCGTTCGACGGGAAGACCATCCATTCCGCCACGAAAAAGCCAGGGAGTTCGGTATTCGATCGATACGATTCCCGAGTTTTCCTGAGGGGTTGGGAGTGAGGCGATAAGATTTTTTAGGGAGGATGCATCGGGGGCGAACAGGACGGCGAGGCGTCCGCGGGATTCGGTAGAGGCCTGAATGGCGTCCAAAGCTTCGGTGACTGGGACACGGTATACATGGATCGAGATGAGCTTGGAAAGATCTAGATCAGTGACGACTTTGAGGTTGGACTGTCGGGTGAAAGAACGAAGAACGGCACTTAGAGGTTTGTTTTCGTAATCCAGAGTGATGGTTCCCCATCCGCTCGAAATCCAGATGCCGAGCCAGATGAGGGCGAGAAGGAGAATACAGGAAAAGAGGAGTTTTGCGCGAGTCATGAGGGATCGAGATGATCTTACAGCTGAAAAAGGGCTTGGGAAGCTGGATGCAGGTGAAAAGTTGTTCCCAAGGATGGCACAGGGGATGGAAGGGGTGATTGCCTATGCTTGCCGATTTTTCTTACGATTTAGGAGTATGCCTGAAAATAACTCGGGACCTTCCGTTCTAACGAAGGAGATGTTGCTGGAGATTGGGGGGTGGCGTGCCATGCAGGAAGGACGCTCCCTATGGGAAGCTGGGAAAGTGATGTCGGTGGAGTGGGCTGATCCGATGCTGGGGGGAGTCGTTCAAGCAGGGACAGGCACGGTCAACGCGCGGTTGAAATTGGGTAAAAGACTTTCGGATGTGGAGAATTTGTGCAGTTGTCGCCAAGCGCGGGAGTACGGGACGGTTTGCCCGCATGTAATTGCCTTGAGTTTAAAATATTTGGAAAAAAATGGGAAAGCCGCTTCTGGCCCTGTTCATCGACCGAACGGCGCTGTCGCCGGCCCCGTCGCTGCGGCAGCCCGAGCGCTGGCACCACGATTCCCCAGGGTGCTTGGGCAGTTGGCCGGCAAGGGCTCAAAACCTCTTTCCCTTGAAGTACATCTTCCTCTCGATTTGGGCAAGACTTGGAAATCGGGAAAAATTCAACTCACGGTGGAGGCTTCGGTGGATGGGGGGCCGACGAAAAGTCTGGATGCTGTGGCGGTAGAAAAGGTGGAGCCTTATATTGTGGACGAATCGGATGCGGTCCTCCTTTCGATGTTGGAGAAATTAGAGGGAGCCTCGGTGCATGGGGAGGCAGAATTGACCCCAGCAGACCGGGATCTTTTCTTTCCGGTTTTACTGGGGCACCCGCGAATTTTCATCGGTCGGAAAAAACATTTAATCGTTTCCCGTGCCCTTGAGGGAACTCGACTGAAGGCGGAGTTAGATGCGGGGGGAGTGTTGCATTTAGAGTTGGTGCCCGCACCGCCTGGGCCGGCGGGAAGCGAGATTTTGGAAGGGACTCATGGTCGTTGGAGATTAGCGGGCGATCATTTGGAACTGCTCGATAGTCTTCCGACGGCATATGAGGGTTTGAGAAAGGGGGAGCGGACGGTGGCGCGGGAGGGTCTCGCAACCTTTCTTCAGAGGGAAATGCCGTTATTAGAAAGGCATGTGCGTGTGGAACCGGGGGAGAGGCTCCGGGGGCTGCAGTTTGAGACGATGGCTCCCAAAATCCGGGTGGAACTGGACGGATTGTTGTCGGGGATCAGTTGCCAGTTGGAAGCGTTATACGGAAAAGAGTCTCATGTATTGACAGGAATGCCTGGCCAGAACGAGGGAATGGATGCATGGATGCCAGACTCGGCCGATCCCAAGAGGTATCGAGTTCGGGGTCGTGCGATTGAGCGGACGGCTCAGAGGGAGCTACTGGCGGCAGGTTTTCTTCCGGGACAAAGGGCGGCAGAACGTTACACATTGGCGGGCGAGGGAAAAGTCGGTGCTTTTCTTGCCAACATTCTTCCCCGGTGGAAACAGAAGTGGGAAGTGAAGATGACTCCGCGAATGGACTCTTTGCTGAGTCGATGCGATTATGTGGCTCCGGAGGTTACGTTAAAAGATACAGGCGGGTCATGGTTGACGGTGGAAGTGGATTTCCGATCGGGAGGGGGAAGCGATGCCCTGACCCCAGCGGAGGTGCAGAGGCTTTTACAGACGGGATTAAGCCATCACCGGCTTGCAGGAGGGCGAATCGCACTGGTGCCGACGGATGATGTTGCGGAATTTCAGGAGGTTCTGAAGGACTGCCAGGTTCGAAATGATGGTACGCGCTATAAGTTAGAAAAAAGATTCCGTGGATATTTTGGGGAGGCCATCCGCGGGACAGGCTGGGTCGTTAGCGGGAAATCGAATTGGAAGCCGCCCACAGAATTGGTGGAGTACGAGGACGCGAAACTGCCCGATCGGCTGGATAAGATTGTCCGACCCTACCAGCGGGAGGGGATCGGCTGGCTTCAGTATCTGGCGAAAAATCATTTTGGAGGGGTGTTGGCGGATGAAATGGGGCTTGGCAAAACGTTGCAGACTCTAGCCTTTCTGGAGCTGCGGCGTACCCATAACAAAACGAAGCTCCCCGGACTGGTGTTGTGCCCAACGAGTTTGGTGATGAATTGGATGGACGAGGCGAAGAAGTTTGTTCCTGGATTAAAAGTTTTGGCTTTGCATGGGGCGGGGAGAAAAGCGCTGATTTCAAAAATTCCGGATCATGATCTGGTCGTGACGAGTTATGCTCTGCTTCGGAGAGATATCGCGGAGTACGAGAAGATGGAATTTGATGCCGTGATTTTGGATGAGGCACAAAATATTAAGAATCGAACCAGTCAGACCTCGATTTCCGTGAAAAAACTAGTGAGTGATCATCGGATGGTGCTGACCGGCACCCCCTTGGAGAACTCACTTCTCGATCTCTGGTCAATCTACGACTTCCTCATGCCAGGTTATCTCGGTACAGCGACCGATTTTCGTGACCGTTATGAGATTCCCGTAGCAAAATTGGGGGATGAAAAAGCCCAGCAGCGTCTTCGTCAACGGGTTCGACCTTTCCTTTTACGAAGAACAAAGGCGGAAGTGGCGAAGGATCTTCCCGCGAAGATCGAACAGATCGCCTACTGCGAGCTCACGGATGAACAGAAGGGGGTGTACCGCCAGATTCTGGAAGAAGGAAGAAAGCAGGTCAGCGAACTTTCGGGAAAAGCCTCGGGGGGGCGCGATCGGATTGCTGTCCTGACTGTGCTCATGCGTTTGAGGCAGGCGTGTTGTCATCTTGGTTTGCTCCCCCCCGCGAGTTCAGGTGCGAAGGTATGGACAGAACCGTCCGGAAAAATGGAGTACTTTTTGGATCGCTTGGAAGAAGCGATTTCGGGCGGACATCGAATCCTTGTCTTTAGCCAATTCGTTTCGATGCTGAAGCTGGTTCAAGAGGAATTGCGAAGGAGAAAGACTCCGCACTGTTACTTGGATGGAGGTACGCTGGATCGGGCGGGCGAGGTGGACCGTTTCCAGAGAAACACCGACATTCCCGTGTTCCTGATTAGTTTGAAGGCGGGGGGTACGGGTTTGAATCTGACCGGGGCCGATACGGTCATTCATTTTGATCCATGGTGGAATCCGGCGGTGGAGGATCAGGCCACGGCCAGGGCTCACCGTATTGGGCAGAATAAGATTGTCAGTTCCTACAAACTGATCGCTCGCGATACTGTGGAGGAAAAGATTGTGCGTCTGCAGGAGAGGAAGAAAGAGCTCTTCCGGGGGACGTTGGTCAGTGAGGAGGACTTTGTGAGGGGACTGGACTGGGCGGAGCTACAAGAGCTGTTGAATTAGGAGGTTCCGCTTGGGCGAGTGACGAAAAACTCGATTGAATGGCCCAGACGCCGCTCCGCCTCCTTTTGAAACGTCGAAAGGAACCCTGCTTGTTGATCCGTCTCAATCAGGTGAAGAGTGGAACCGCCGAACCCGCCTCCACTGAGGCGGGCTCCCAGATGACCCGGGCTTTTTTTTGATGCTTCACAAAGCTGGTCGATGGCAGGGATGCTGTTTTCAAAATTGATCCGGGAGCTTTCGTGCGATTCATCCAGGAGTTTTCCGAGGCCTGCCATGTCTCCTTTCTTGAGCAAGGAAGAGGCTTTATTTGTCCGATCGGTTTCTCCGACCACGTGAAGCGCCCTGCGATAAATCCGATCGGAAAGTTTGGATTTCGAAGCTGTCAATCGATCGAGAGTAATTTCACGAAGTGAGGTAACTCCAAGAAGTCGGGCAGCATCTTCACACGAGGCTCGGCGTTCGTTGTACTCACCATCGACCAAGGCGTGCTTCTCCCCGCATGCGGCGATGATGAAGGTCGCGGTGGAGGGGAAAGGGATGGATTCCACCTCCAGGGATCGAAAATCCAAAAGCAGAAGATGATCTTTTTTGGCGTGGAGAATCGCCATGGGATCGAGGAGGCCACACTTCACTCCGGCGTAACGGTGTTCGGACTCCTGAGAGATCTTGGCCATCTCGATGGAGGGAAGAGAAAAGTTCCAGACCTTCTGCAAGCAGCGCTGGGTGGCGACGGTCAAAGCGGCACTGCTGCTTAAACCGGCTCCCATGGGGAGGTTGGAGGAAATATCCAGATTGATTCCCTTCAGGGGGATTCCTCGCTCCTTCAATCCTTGGAGAACTCCAAGGATATAGTTGACCCACATTTGATTCGGCGAAGGGGAGAGATCCTGAAGGCTTCCTTCCCACGTCTCTTTTAAATCCTTGGCCTTGAAAAACAGACGGTCGTCCGTGCGATTGAATCCATTCACTTCTGTGGCGTATTCAACGCCCATGGCCAGAACGAGGCCTTGATTGTAGTCGGTGTGATTGCCTAGGACCTCCACACGACCGTGGGCGGTGCCTAGGTTGGGGTTCATAATGGAAAAAAGAGTCGGAAAGGCTCGCTGGATATTGCGACAGATTGGGTCATCACGCAGGTCGAGGCAGGGCAGTGAGGTGTTTTAGAATGGAGGATTCGTCGGTTGGGGGGGATTTTACTTTGGCGATGTGCCACCATTCGAAGTGGATGCTGTGAGAATTGGCGGCGACGGGCTTTTCGGGCGCAAGACTTTCGATTTCAAGGATATCTCCGTTCGTGAAAAGTTCTGTGTTGCAACCCCGATCGGGGTAGGTCGCTTCCTTTTGGTGGGAGATCCATTTTGCAAAAAAGAGATCCCCCAGCTGGTATCCGATCCAACCTTCGGTATGTCGAAAGCCGATTTTGAAGGCTTTGGTATTTTTCCTTTGTGAGAGAGTCCATAGATTCCGACCGAGTTGGATACGAGGGTCGGCTAGGTCGGTATATTTCCAGAGAGTCAGATTTCGATTGGGCAGGTAATCATCCATGGAAAACTTGGTGCCCTTCGGGAGATCGATCGGATGAGGCACATAGGCCGGCTGGGGGATCAAAGCGACTCCGCCCTGGTTGAGGACGGTCAGACACCAAGGGCTGACGGGGAGCGCTTTTTCTGAAGAGTTCATGAGGCGGTGTTCGATCTGGACGAGGCCATTTGGGTTCCAAAGTATTTCGATACTTTTTTGCCAACCAAACTTTTCGTTTTTTTCTCCGGTCAACCGGCATCCTTTTTCCGGGAGGAGTTCGAAGGAGACCCGATCGTTATCGAGAGCATAGCACTGATCGTTTTCGGGTGCGGTCCAGAGCCGGTGCCCTCCGTAGATCATCCACTCTTTTGCACCGATCTTTCCCATCTGATCTTTGTTTTCAAAAAGTATGTTAGGTCCATCGACGGGTCCAAACCGAAGGATGCGGGGGCCGATTTCAAGCGGGGCAATCAATTCCCATCCGTCTCGTCGCATCCGAATGGCTTTAGCCCAACCCCCGTAGGGAACGAGATCGAGAGAGAGGCTCATCGGTTTCTCGATTGATTATCAGACGAGGTGGCGTGGGAGATCTTCCAAAACCTCGCATCCGAGCTGCTCCATCACTTGTTGGAGCTGTTTCTGGAGGATTTCTACGACCTGATCGCCACCCTTAGCGCCCATCGCACAAACCCCATACATCGGCGCGCGGCCCAGAAAGGTGAATTCGGCTCCGCTGGCGATGGCGACGGCGATGTCGGAACCGGAGCGTATGCCGCCATCCATCATGATTTTGGTGCGGCCTTTGAACTGTTTTGCGAGTGCGGCGGTTGATTTGACGGTCGACTGACCCTGGTCGAGCTGGCGACCGCCGTGGTTGGAGACGATGAGTCCATCCGCGCCTAGGGAAAGGGCTAGTTCGGCATCCTCGGGGTTGACGATCCCTTTGATTACCAGGTTTCCTTTCCACTGTTCGCGGATTGCGCGAATGCGGGGGGCGGTAAGCCGGCCACTAAAGGTCTTATTCATGAAGAGCCCGAGGTGCTTCATCGAAAGTCCGGCAGGGATGTAGGGCTTGAGGGTGGCAAATTGGGGAATGCCGGCGAAAAGTTGGGAAAATGACCACGTCGGACGGGTGCACATTTGGAAAACATTTCGGAGGCTCATCTTTGGCGGAACGGAGAGGCCGTTACGAATTTCTTTGGGGCGATAGCCGAACGTAGGGGTGTCGGCAAGCAGCACGAGAGTCTTGCAGCCGGCGTCAGCGCAACGACGCAGGAGTTTGTCGCGAAGCGAATCTTCCGCGGGATGGTAGAGCTGGAACCAGAAGTCCCCCTCGGTGATTTTGGAGATGGTTTCGATGCTGGCGGTGGTGACCGTGCTGAGGACAAAGGGAATGTTTTGCCTATGCGCGGTATGGGCAAGGATCTCACACGACTTCGGCCACATCAGGCTCTGGAGGCCGACGGGGGCGATGCCAAAGGGAGAGGCATATTCGCGGCCGAAGAGGGTAGTTTTTTGGGAAGCACCTTTGTAGTCACGCAAGTAGGCGGGGCGGAGCTCCACGGCACGGATGTCGCTCGTGTTTTTGTGTAGGTTCACTTCGGCCATGCAGCCTCCGGCGAGGTAATCGTAGGCGAAGCCGGGCATGCGTTGTCGGGCGCGTTCGGCCAGAAGTTCGATCGACGGGTAGGAGGGGTTCATAAATCGGAAAGAGTTAGGAGAGGAGAAATCACAAATCGAGGGTAGAACTTTTATGATCGAAATCAATCATTAGAAGATCATCCTCTAGAAATGTATAAATTACTCAATATAAATAACTTACAATTTTATTTTTAGCATGACCTCCGATCCTAGGATTTCTAGCGGTAGATAGGTCCGTAGGTAGAGCACGCACGGAAGTCGGCCGATTCGAGGTCGGCCGTTCCGAAGGCGTTCCATGCTGAGGGACGGAAAACTTTTTCCGAATCTACGTTGTGCATGTAAACGGGAATCCGGAGGAGTGATGCGAGGGAGATCAGGTCGGCTCCGACGTGGCCGTAGGTTAGGACGCAGTGATTGGCGCCCCAAGCGTTCATCACCGAATAGACATCTCGGAAGACTCCTGCTCCACTCGTGCGTGGAACAAACCAGGTCGTCGGCCAGGTGGGATTGGTTCTTTCTTCCAAAATCTGGTTCACTTTGGACGGGAGTTCGATGGTTTGACCCTCGGCAATTTGCAGAACGGGACCAAGACCGCGAATAAGATTGAGCCGGTGGATGGTGCAGGGCATGGAGCCGGGGGTGAGGAAGCGGGTCGACCAACCTCCTCCGGGGAAATACTCGGTGATGGAAGGATGCCAACTGGTGGCTTCGAGGCAGGCTTTTTCCTCCGCATCGCTGATTTCCCAGAACGGCTTCATCGCGGGTTTGCCGGCAATCTTTTGTCGTCCGGCTCCGTCGAGGGCGGCCGGACCGGAGTTGATGAGATGGAGGAAACCTCCCGAAGCTGCTCCGGAAAGTTTTGCGCCGCTCACACGCTTGACCGCGTCCGGACTCCAGTACGTGCGGACGTCGGCAAAAATCTGGGCGGTGTTGGTGAGAAGGTTTCCGAAAAGCATGCCGACTCCGTTCAGGGCATCGTTTTCGGTGGCGACGAGATAGGGAGCGCGGCGACCGTTCCAGTCAAATGAGCTGTTGAGGATGGCTTCGAGGTAGTCGCCGTTTGGGAAGTGATCGGTCCATTGACGCTGGCCTTGGAAGCCGGCGACGATTGCGTCGTGGCCAAGGGCTTCCTCGCCGAATCCGGCTTTGGCTAGGGCTGGGTTGCCGACCATGAGGTCCCGGGCGATGAGGGCCATTTCGACCGACTTCTCCCACTCCTTGTCGAGTTGGGCACGGGAACGTTTCGTTTTCGGAGAGTTCCAATCTTTGCCTTCGCGACAGCTCTTTTTTGTCCAAGCGAGGGCTTTTTTCTTCTCGGAAGAATCGAAGATGCCACGGTCCATCCGGCGGACGAATTCGGTCATGTCGATGCTTTCGACGCGCATACCGAGATAAGATTCGAAGAAATTAGGATCGACGATCGATCCAGCGATGCCCATGGAGGTTCCGCCCATGGCGAGGTAAGCACGGTTCCGCATGTTGGCCACGGCGAGACCGGCTTGGCAGAAGCGGAGAATCTTTTCGGAGACATCGGCGGGGATTTTCAGGTCACCGGCCTCTTGGACATCGCGACCGTAGATGCCGAAGGCGGGGAGACCCTTTTGGGAGTGGCCGGCTAAGACGGCGGCGAGGTAGACGGCGCCGGGGCGTTCGGTTCCGTTGAAGCCCCAGACTGCTTTCGGGCGAAGCGGATCCATGTCCATCGTTTCGGACCCGTAGCACCAGCAGGGGGTGACGGTAAGGGTGAGACCGACATTTTCACGGGCGAAGAGGGAGTCGGTCTCGGAAGATTCGGCTGCACCACCAATGCATCTATCGGGAATGATGCATTCGAGGGGGGATCCATCCCGGTGGCAGAGGGAAGAAGAAATGAGTTTTGTGGCTGCTTTGGCGAGAGCAAGAGTCTGGTTCTCCAGCGACTCGCGTACGCCTCCAAGACGGCCGTCGATAGTGGGGCGGATACCGACTTTGGTTTTATGATTGGGAATGCGCATAATGGAATTGTAGGTGGAGGCACTTGCCTTAGGCTAGCTCGATATGAAAGTTAAAAACTCCACTTCCGAAAGATCGAATCAGGGGGGACTTTTCAAAGGGGCGGATGGAAGGAATCATTTGGGGATTTTTGGTCTCGTCAGCTCCCTCTTTTTTCTCTGGGCGCTGTGCAACGGGATGATCGATGTGATGGACAAGCATTTTCAGGATTTTCTGCATTTGACGAAATCCCAGTCCGCCTGGGTCCAGTTCTCGCACTATCTGGGATATTTTCTGATGGCCCTACCTGCCGGATGGTTGGCGCGAAAGTTGGGATACAAGGGGGGTATTCTTTCCGGGTTGGCGATGGTGGCGTTGGGGTGTCTTTGGTTTATTCCTGCAACCCAGATTTCCACCTTCTGGGCCTTCCTGCTTGGGGTTTGCGTGATCTCCATGGGGCTTACGTTCCTTGAAACGATTGCCAATCCTTACACCACGGTGTTGGGGGCTCCCCAGTTTGCGGCTGTTCGAATCAATATTGCGCAGAGTTTTAACGGGGTGGGTTGGATTCTGGGGCCGATCTTGGGTGGGATGTTCTTTTATTCTTCCCAAGGTGCGGAGGCGGCACACCAACAGCTGTGGATTCCATATGCAGGGATTGCCGGCGGGGTGCTTCTATTAGCCATCGTTTTTTTATTTGTCCGGCTTCCGGAAATCCAGACTCCGGATGATTATCATCTCACCGACTCAACTCCCGGAACCTCGAAATCGATCTGGTCTCATCCTCA
>Ga0209085_1001394_pt1 | contig 15001 bp, 24 predicted proteins | sample C_131016_EF_Meta_FD_187310 | JGI IMG/M metagenome (GOLD analysis project Ga0209085, IMG submission 187310) | Freshwater microbial communities from Lake Croche, Canada to study carbon cycling - C_131016_EF_MetaG (SPAdes) (version 2) | ecosystem: Environmental > Aquatic > Freshwater > Lake...
GCTACTGTTGGGTTACGACAAACCTGTAGAGATTTCGACTTCTGGAGCATTGCCGCCTCCTGAGCCTCCTGCTTTATCATTTAATCCTTTACCTGGTACGCCCACAGTATTTCCAGATGGCACTGTAGCGCTAACACCTGAAGATGCAATGGCTCGCCGTTATGCTGCGCAAGCAGGAACACCCGCAGAGCCCATTGCTGGATTTACAACTTCCAAGGGAAGCACATATCAGCTTACGCCTGATGGCAAAACCATACGCACAAAACTTTCTGAAGGTAAGGGTCAAGGTGAAACCTATGATCCGCATTCTGCTTTGTATGTGTCCCCTGATTCTCAGCAAAGAATCTTGGATGACAAGAATGCTGGCGGCAAAGATCATTCCGTCAGGCTTGGATACATATTAAACAAAGAGGGCGAAGCGCCAACCATCAAGACTGTTGCCGACCATGCCGACATTCCAGAAGGTGCCAAGCCTGTCGTAACGGTTATCAACACCGCAAAGAATACGGTTGTGGGTGTATATCCAGCATCAAAGATTCCTGCTGTTGGGTTGCACCCAGTTGAAAAGCTGTACAACAAAGACGGCACCTCCAACACGCATCTTGGCAATGAGATTGTTGATATCCAACGCAACCTCGCCATGCCTGAGCCTTTGAGGCCGGAAGCTGCGGCAGAAGCAGCGCCACAAACAACGAAAGTTATTAAGCAACCTGAAGCTCAACTAAGTGAGCTTGAGCAATTACAGGCTCAGCACGCTGATTTAACTCAGAAGATGGAGGCTTTGCGTATTGCTAGAACAGGCAAGCCACCTACACCCTTATCCAAATCTGGTAAAGAGTATGCGGCTTTGGCCGCTCAAAGGGATGAGATTGCCAGTCAAATGGCTGAAATGTCTGTGCGTGAAGAGCCTGCATATCAGGAAGCTACGCCCATTAAAGGTGAACCTGCCCCGGCGAGCCAAGAGCCAGAGGATATAGCTTACAGGGCTGAATATGCTGCCAAGGCCAAGGAATTAAAGCAGGCTCTCAAAGAAACCAAGTCCGATTTGAGCAAAACAAAAAGAGAAGGCTATAGCCTGTTTCAGCATTTGCGCGGCATGCTGAATGCAAATGAAATTTCAAAAAGAGATGATCCGCAGTACAAACAATTGATTGCTAAAAATGGCAAGCAAGGCGTTGCGCTTTCAACTTTAATTTCAGATGGTCATCTCGATGATTTTTTGCCAATGGATAATCGCCATGACTCCCCTGGGTTTGATTGGCAGACTGCCGAAGAACACATTCGTGAGAAGCTGTACAGCAAAAACTACGTCACAACAGAAACTGAAAACGCTGTAAAGAAGCTGAACGAAGACATTGAAAATATTGAAAACCAGATCGACAAACATTTAACCCTAAAGGACATCAATGGACTCCTCGAAGAAGCCGCCAATGAGCAAAGAGCAATTGATCAAGCTGCTGAAACAATTGCCCCCGAAAGCAAGAATAGAGTTGTTGCTCCAAGCGAGGCAGCGCCAGCAGAAGAGTTCAACCTAAAGGCTGAGACGCCTGAAGAAATTCGAGCCAAGCAGACGGAGGCTGAGGCGCGCGCAGCAGAAGAGGCGCGTGCTACCAAAGAAGCTGAAGACAAAGCTAAAGCTGATGCAGAGGCGGGTGAGTTCACCTTGACTGGCAGCGACCGAGAAGCTGACCTTGCCGCAGGTCGTGGACAAAGAGATATCTTTGCAGAAGAGAAGCGTGCGCAAGCCAACGATACAAGGGAAGTGGTTCCTGATGTAAAGCCTGAAGCTCCTAGCTTTATGAAAGATCAAGTCAAGGCAACAGAAAAAATAAATACGCCTGCATTTAAACGCTGGTTTAAAAAGAGCAAAGTGGTTGATAAAAACGGCAAGCCATTAGTCGTCTATCACGGCACAGATCAATCGTTTGAAAAATTCCGTGGCAATGCATATTTCACCCCAAATCCGGAAGATGCTTCTAAATATAGTTTTGTTAATACGCCGGGCAAGGAACATTTGCCTAATGTTGTGCCGGCTTATTTGAGTTTACAAAAACCAAAAATTGTTGATTTCTACGCAACTAGAAATGATATTGATAATGCAAAAGCAGCTGGATTTGACGGCGTTATTGTGCGAAATGTAGCCGGCTCAAAACTTGATCATTACATTGTTTTTGATCCTACAAATATTAAATCTGCTATCGGTAATATTGGATCATATGATGTAAATAATCCTGATTATGCTCGCATGAAAGACAAGGTGAATCGTAAAGGTACGCCTGAGCAAATTGCCGACAGGGACGAGCGAGTCAGCCATTATGGCGGCGATGTCATTTACCAGAATGGCGATACTGGTGTTTACAGAACTTTCAATCTGACTGGCGATCCTTTGTACCGCGTATTCAAGGGTGACAACGGTTTTCGCGTGAACTTGGAAAACTACACCGGCAACCTGTTTACAGCGCGGGAAAAGATTGTCCTTGGCAAATTCATTGAAGACTGGAAGAAAGCCGATACCGAGCGGTTCAAAAAAGATCCATTTGTGAAGTTTGACAAGGATGGCGTTGCGATGTCGCAAAGCATCCCTGAAGACTTGGCCGGCGTCTTTAAAGAGTGGAAGAAGATGCTGAAGATAGACAAGAATATCTATCTAACCACCTTGGAAGACACTCGAACCAATCGTCTGCTGTTCACCGGCGAACATGCCAGTATTGGTTCTGCTGGCCTGCATGATTCGCTGGGCATGATGCAGCGCATGAGGAACGGCGATTACTTTATCGCGTTTAAACCAAACACAAGCAAAGCCAAGATGCTGGAAACGCTTGGCCATGAGATGGGTCACATCCATGAGTTGGAAGTGTTCAGCCAGCAGAATGACGCCACCAAAAAAGCCATCAAAGATGAATACCAGAAGTGGCTTCGTGAGCAAAAGGGCAAGTCAGCACAGGAGCTGATCGAGTCATTGCGCGCCAGAAAGACCGGCAAGACAACCGAGGTTGAACCTGGCTTAAAGGCCGAGATGTTGACCGCATACTGGAAGAGCTTTGGCGAGTGGTATGCCGACCAGACTGCAAAGTGGGCAACCACGCAAGAGAAGCCGCTGACTGTTGTTGAAAAGTTCTTCAGCAAACTGGGCGCTGCCATGAAGGCTTTTTATGCCAGACTGCGCAACGGCAAGTACTTGCCAAACGAAACATTTAGAAACTACATGGATCGTGTAACTGATTCCATGTTTGATGCTGCTGATCGGCCTGAGAACATGAGGCCCATGGTTTCTGACCAGATGGAAATGAACTTCATGTTGGATAACGCAAAAGCTAGGGCGCAACAGATGTTGCAAAAGCGTGCGCCTATGAACAAAGATGCTTTCTCACACATAGACCCAGACACTCTTGATGAAGTGAATAGGCATTTTTATGCTCAAAGCAAAACCGTAATTGATCGCCTTGATTCTTTAAAAGGCCGTATGTGGCAGTACGTTGCCCAAAAAGTTGCGGATGAGTTCAGGACGATCAAGGAATATACAAAGGTTGGCCACATGATGGCCACACAATCTAAGGATACAAACGGCGCATTAGAGGGCGCTTTGTTCCACGGCCACGTTACATTAACTGATGGCGCTTTGGATATTCTTACCGGCCCCGGCAAAAAAGGATTGATTGAGAGCTTAAAACCATTAGGCAAAGAGCTTGATTCATATCATGTTTGGAAAGTACTGAATAGAGAATCTAGGCTGCCAGAGAGTCAACGCTCCCACGATTTGGATGCATTGGTAGCCAAGAAAGATGATTTCATTAAAGGCGAAATTAATGGCGTGCCTCGCAAACAGCTTTATGAAAATGTGCTGAAAGATGAAATTGCGCTTAACCGATCCGTGCTTGGCGTGGCTTTGCGCACAGGATTGATTGATAGGTTTGCATACAATCGTTTTTCAAAAGATGAGTTTTACATCCCGTTTTACCGCATGTTGGAAGATGGCTCAATCCAGTCTTTGAATCAGGCCGCTCGCCTGACCAGCAAAGAGTTTTCGAAGATGCTCAAAGGTAACAACAGCAAACCTTTTGGCGACTTGATGGAAAACACATTGCGCAACTGGAGCCATATCCTGTCTGCGTCTATGAAGAACCAAGCAGCTAACGTAACGATTGAGGCTGCCCGCGAGCAAGGTGGTGCCACTCCATCTTTGAAGGCCGGACTTGCTTGGGAAACTGATCCTGACGGCAAGAATGGCCGCGTGGTGTCTGCCGCCACTGGAAAGATTGTTGGTAACGGTGAATTGGTTCAAGAGCGCAAGAATGCAGCCGGCGAGACTGAACTTGTTTCATTAACTGAACGCCCAGAACACGGCGCTAATGATGTTGTTAAAACTCAAGTAGATGGCGTTACCACTTATCACAAAATACTTGACCCGCTTTTGTATGAATCAATTGGAGCCGTGTCTGCCGGCGGCCCCAAAGGAATTGCCATTGATGTTATGCGACCATTCAAAGAGTTATTGCGCTTTGGCGTAACAGTGTCTCCTACTTTTAAAGTAGCCAACTTTATTAAGGACTCTATTCAATCCCCCGCCGTATCAGAGTTGAGCCCAAACATTATCAAGAACATGTACAACGGCTTGTATAACTCACGCAAAGATTCGCCCATTTATCAGTCTGCTTTGGCTGGAGGGGCCATCTTTAACTATGGATCGACTCTTGAGGGTGACAGATCAGCAGCTGTTCGTAAGTTGATTGCTAAGGGTATAAATGAAGCGTCCATTTTGGATACTCCAGATAAGATCAAAAATTTCTTTTCTGCTGCTTGGCACAAGTATGAAGATCTTGGAAACAAATCTGAAGCTGCCAACCGAATTGCTCTGTATGAACAACTTCGAAACAAGGGATATTCACATTTGGAAGCCAGTTTCCACGCGCGTGATCTGATGAATTTCTCGGCTACCGGATCATCCAATGCCATTCGGTTTATCTCTGCTACGGTTCCATTTTTTAATGCTCGCGTACAGGGCTTGTATAAGCTTGGCCGTGACGGCATATTGCCAACTGGTCGCGTCGCCTATAACACATTGACCGGCAAAGAAATGTGGAACGATCCAAACGCCAAGCTTTCTGACATTCAAAAAGCTAAATCATTTGCCACCATATCAAGTGCAGTTTGTTTGGGATCAATTGCTTTGTACATGGCTAACAAAGATGACAAAGATTTTCAAAAGCGTGAGCAATGGGATCGTGATTTCTTTTGGTGGGGCAAGGTACCTGGAACTGATTACGCATTTCGCATACCAAAGCCATTTGAAATTGGCGCGTTAGCTACACTGGCCGAGCGCAGCGTTGAGCAAATGGTTGATGCTGGAGTCGAAGGAAAGCGATTTGGCGAGAGTTTGAGTCGCATGGCATGGCAAACATTTTCTTTTGATCCTGTACCGCAAGCATTTAAGCCATTGGTAGATATTTATGCCAACAAAAATTTCTTTACCAATGCGCCGATTGAGACTGCTGGCATGGAGAAGCTTTCTAAACAGGAGCGCATTACCGATAACACAAGTCCGCTGGCCAAGGCCTTGGGTGGCGTAAGCCATGCCATGTCTCCTTTAACTGGTAATTTGGGTGAGTTTTCACCGGTGCAAATTGATTACATGATTCGTGCTTATATGGGTTGGTTGGGCGGCACCATTGCGGCTACTTCGCAGCAGGCTGTCAAGCCTTTCAATAATGGTGTCTATCCAAACACAGATTGGACAAAAGCTGTTTCTTTAGGTTTCTTAGAAAAAGAACCTTCACCACAGTCTGCGTACTTGACTGACTTCTATCACAACAACCAAGCTATTCAACAAGCTTATGCTGATATGCGTCACTACGCACAGCTTGGCCAGAGCGAAAAGGTTATGGAGATATTGGCTGACAAGAAGGATGAGATTGGCTTGGCCAAGTTCTACGATGCGCAATCAAAACAGTTGGCTAACATCCGCCACCAGCTGCTTATCATTTCCAATCCAAAGTACACCGGCCTGACCTCAGATCAAAAAGAAGAAGAGATTCTGCGACTAAAACAACTGATGTCTCAGGTAGCTGAACAGGCTGAGACTGCCCGCAAGTCTATTAAGGTAAACCCTTAGAGAGATCCATAACGTTATGGGATAACTGTCCTACAAGTTTTAGTTTTTGCTCTTAACGTAATTCTCTATAGTTAACTCCACAAGGTTCCATTCGGTCAGGTTATACCGTGTGTAGAACCCTTTTCCGCCCAAGCCATGCAGGCCGGAATTGCCTGTATGGTGTTCTGGGCAGAGGGGAACGACCAGCCAATCTGATGCGCGTTCACCGCCGCCAGCAGCATTCCTTGGGTGATGGAGTTGTGCTGGCGTAGCGCCATATCCTAAGTGGTGACAAAGGATACAGCCTAGATCTGCAACATCATTTAGATAGCGTTTCAAATCTTTTGTCATGGTTCTTTTCTAAGCTTTTGGATAGTTGTTTGCGCAACCACATTGCTCCACCCAAACGTTTCCATTCTTGAAATTGTCCATCCGTCAGGCGGGCGCCAATGTGTTTGCTGCTGTCGGTCAATTCACTTTTGGGGCGCGGCATATCTTCTCTCTCTTTCTGCCATCATGGCCTCGGCTCTATCAAAAGCAAATTTGGTTGTAACTTCATGATTGCTGGGCGAACTTTGAGTAATACCCATCAACGCAAAGGCCGCATACCAATCCAACATTGTGATGTCTTGGATTGATACGGGCTCAGGCGGTACGGTAAGAGCCTCAATTCCCTCTGGTTTTTTTCGTGCCACGGGTTTTCTCCTTTACAACAGTCAAGCCTTTGATGCTTTCAACTAGCGTCTTTGGTACGTTGGTGCCATTGATGACCAGCCCCGTAACTGCTGAGTTGGCATTGATAACTTTGATGGCGTCCAATAGAGCCTTGTTATACCCGCTGGTGTATGCATCATCGCCCTCAATAATCATTGTGATAGCGTCACGCACTAATGCAGATGCTTTACGTTCACCGGCTGCTGCCTTGAGCTTGGTGTAGATGTCCTCGCGCAAGTGGACTGAGTAGGGTATTAAGCGTTTCGCTTCCATGCTTTGAATTCCTCGTTGATTGTGAATAAATGTTTTGCCGCCTCTGGACTGCTTTTCAAATCGGCGCGAGACTTGATACCAAACTCATTGCGCATCCAATCAACTGTTTCCAGCTCAGTTGCGTTTTGAATGTGACCAATCTCTGCCAAGAATCTTTGGAAGTCAGGATCGCGGCATAGGATGCCAGCAAGCTGTACAGGGTCAGGTGCGTATTCCTGATCCCTGTTCATAGGTTGCTCGGCGCCATTGAGTCGTACCATAACAATTTGGTACCGCGCACCAACAAAGTCGCGGAGTATCTCATCCGGAACCTCATCTGGGTGGATGGATAGAGTCAGGATATATCCTGTCCTATCCTGTTTCATTGCGACTTTTACACCCTCAAATTGACTGGTCTTCATGGTCAGAAGGGCAAGTCTAGGTCGTCGTCAGCAGGGGGCGGCGGCGCTTTGGGTTTAGGCGCAACGTATGGATTGCCGCTTTGTTGTGGCTGCGGCTTGTAGTTGTTCCAAGACAGGCGCATCCAAGGGCCATGTTGGCCAGACATATCCCAGCCACTGAGTTTGATCACAATGTCGTCTTCGGAATGTTCATCCATAAGCTGGCGCAGAACGCTGCGATCCATTGATATCTCACCAACCCAATTGGGCTTTTTGTCACCCTCGGTTTTGTACTTGTTGTGCGACAGCTTGCCGCTGTTCGGGTACTGGTTACTCATGCTTGCTCCTTTTTAAATGAATTGTTCTTTGCAGAGAATTCACCCACCAAGGATGTGTAATCCTGCTCGTTAACTTCTTTCAACTTGTCATAGATGACGCGGTTGACCTTGAAGATATCCATAACATCTTTCTCTGATGTTGCCGCTTGCAACGCAAGCTGTGTGCTATCAATAACCAAGTTAATCCAATCCTGCTCTGATGCGTCAGGCTTGGCGGTTATCTTCAACTGCCATGGCATATCCTTGCCCTCGATCTTTGCTGGCGGCTTAGCCTTTGGCGCAATCTTGATTGGCTCCCTCTTGACTTCCTGCTCTTCGGAATCTATGGCGTCAGCCTCCACGATCTCCATAGCCAATAACCAAAGGTACCTCCGAATGTAGGTATGGGTGCTACCCAGCAACTGAATGGGCTGACCTTTAGCCGACTCGGCGTAAACGATAGGGGTGGAAAACTCAACACTTTCCCCGCCTTGCGTATCGTAAATAGTCAGAGTAGCAATCTCGCCAAAACGAACTACGCCGCACAGCCCAACCTTGTCAAATAGTTCATGGATTGTTGGAATGAAGTCACCCAGCTCGTAGTATTTCCAGCCGCCATGTGAATTGTGGCCGGTCTTCTTGATGCCGGACTTGACCAGTTGATTCCTGGCCGCTTGCAGTTTTGCGTAAACGTTCATGATTGTTCCTTTAAATAGTTTTGATATTGCGTACAAAATCCGCTGACCTGACAGTACTTGGCGCATCTGGTGCGCTCACCCTGCCGCGTCTCCAGCTCATAGCCTTTGACCTGATTCAGTGCGTGTTGCGCCTCTTCCAGCGTTTTGTGTACGCTCTTCGCCCGAACAGCGCCAGGTTTCATAACGGCGTAGCTAGTAGGCTTTTCCCACATATCAGACTCGTTACACAACGGCAACTCACCTTCTGATTCTTTAAGGAAGTAAGCCTCTGCGTGCAAGCCAATGCGCTCCTTGATGAATGCCTCGCGTTGCTCCATTGGCCAAAGCGGGATATCAATCACCACGATGGGTGCCTGTGGGTAACCCTCTTTAACTGTATCTCGGGCAGCCCAGTCTCTGACGATGGCCACGATGCCCAAGGACTTCACAGGTTTCTTGGCCACGGCTTCGACAAGGTAGGCGTAAACGTTGAGCTGGTTGTGCCAATCTTGCTTTTCATTCATCACGGACCAAGCGCCTGTCACCTTGTAGTCTTTGATGTTTACGCCGTCTTCTTCGATTTCCTGCAAGTCAATCGCGCCGCTCAGGTGCCAGCCATCGATCTCAGTGTGCAGCCGCTGCTCGACTATGTGGTTCTCGCCTTTGCCGTGTTCCAGCAAGTTGTGGACAGCAGAACCAAACAACGCCCATACCATCTCGCTGGCATCGGTTTCAATAAATTCCCAGTACTTGCGCTTGAGCTGAACAATGCGTGGGCTGTTGAGTAGTTCAGTAGCAGAGATGTGCGCCCCACCCTTGGTGTAGGCCGGACGCTCGATCACATTCATGATCGTCTCCGGCAGGTTGTATTTGTTCGTGACTTTCATTCATTAGCTCCAGAGTTCCAGCTCTCTGAGCTTGGCTTGTAATTCACCAATCTGCTCTCTGAGAATTACCATTTCTTGCTCGGGCGTTAGCTCGATGTTTTGTTCATACTCTTTACAGGTATGAAGGTCTGACGGCTTAGGGATGCCGCAATCCGGACAAAAGTTCATTACTGTTTCCTATCTGTTGAAGGGAAGAGGAATGTACCAGCTATATTGTCACCTGTCAACAGGTGTGATAAACTATCTGCCATGAGACGCGCAAATAAGATTGATGCCAACCAAAACGACATAGTGGCCGCACTGCGTAAGGCAGGAGCTACTGTCAGGATCGTCAGCCAAGGAGAGGGAATACCCGACTTACTGGTGGGGTTTAAAGGCGAGACATTTTTGCTTGAAGTGAAAGATGGACAGAAGCCTCCGTCGGCGCGCCAGCTCACGCCGGCAGAGAAGAAGTTCTTTGATGAGTGGACTGGTGGCATTTGCGCGATAGTGGAATCTGTGGAGGATGCATTAAAGTTGCTTGATGGGATAGAATGAAAGTGCGGTAAGCAGTTGCCGCGGTTCATTGTGTTCCTTTAAGCGGGGTCGTAACTGACCCCGCCTTTTTTGCCAACACGCATGGGGATTGGGGTGAATTCGAGAAGCACCCAACTTCAACAGTCCCCAGCCGTGTTGGCTGTCGGGCTTGTTCACGGGAAGTATGTGTGAGGAAAGAGTGGCACATACGATAAAAACCGGGGTCTTTCACTCCCCTTGATCGCCAACAATTTATATCAGTTGACACGATTTGAAATGCGTGTAAAATTATTTGCAGCTAGGACGTGGAACTCCAATGCAATTGAGCCGTTAAGTCAAACTCCGACCCCGTATGGGGTGCCATTTCTTCAAAAGAGTAATGGGTTCCACCGGGGTTTGACTTAACGGCTTTTTTGTTTTTGAACACTTAATGATGGTGAGGGCGCAGACTGATGCGCGTTGAAGGTACAAATCCGGCAAACGCAAGCGGCTGGAGAAGTACAAGTTCTTGCCAAGCTGGAGATCAGTACCAGCCACCATCATTAAGTGTTTATCTTCACACCAAGCCGTCAGGGCGCGTTAGCTGATACGGCAGAAATCTCCGGTACCCAGATATGACCTTACCGTTGTAGTCAACGGCCACGTTTTAAGAGAGCCGCGTGGGGCTGGCAAATGATTCGAGGCCAGCAGGAAAGAGGGTAACTAACAATTGAGCCGTAGGCGGTAAGGTGAGATACCAGGGCGTACCGATAAAGCGCCACCCTCATGTAAACAGAATCCGGCATCTACCGCACTTGGGAATAGTTGACTAATTCAGTCTGCTATTCCGGAGAGCTGCCCTTTAAAGACATAGCTCCCCACCGAGGGGGTTCAGGGTAGCGGCTCTCTTTATCGGCCTGTTGTACTAGCAGGTAGGAGGGGAGGTGATGTACCTGTTGACAAACGGCGAAATGTGTTTATGATGACCCATAACGTTATGGAGGACAGATATGTGGGATGTACTGGTTACGTTGATTTTGATGAGTGCTGGCGCGCTCATATTCATTGTGGTGTTGGCCATTTTTGGCTGGGCAATATTCTGGATGCAGAACGGAGGCGATGATGAGTAAATTGAAATACTTTTTTGGGTGGTTGAAGTCTTTCTGGTTTAAACCTTTTCCAGTTCAGGCGATGCCAAACATTCAACCGATACAAGACACTACCCCAAAGGTAGATGTCCCCAAGCGCAAATACGACAAGAGCAAATCCAAAACTCTTTCCGAACTACTGGATGAGTTGGACTACACGTTTGACGCTATGAAGATTGACTACGACAGGCTGTCGTATCTATCCAAACCAGATGTCAAAGGGCTTAAGAAGTACGGCGTGTCGGTAATACCAGAACTGTTTGACAAGGAGGTAGAAAAAACTTCCATTGATAGCGGCGCAGAACTGCCCTCCATTTTGTTCATGGCGGTAAACGCGGGTGAGTTAACGAGCGAGAAAAGGTTTATGAAACCCGATTTCTTTTTTGCAATCAAGCAAAAGAAATGTCCGTGGTTTGTGGCCAAGCAAGCTGGTGTAATTTACAACTGCGGTTTTGGTTATCGAGATGTGCAGGATAAAAAGATTGTTTGGATTAACTTCTACATCACGGTAAGTAAAAGCAGGGAAGTACAGTGCACGCACTATCTATCAAACAGAACAGTGCAAACGCCTACAGGTATGTACAACAAAAAGTCTTGGGTGGTATACAACTGGGGTAGGGACGACTTAGAAGATGGCTACGTTTCAAAAGCCGTGGCGCACTACTTCAACACATGGATAGGCAAGCGCGCGATGTGGTCAACCACAGTAGAACGTGATGGGCACCGCGCTATTTTCTATGTAGACCCACGAGAAACAAAGGCGTACTTCAAAGGACGCGACAAAACGGTTACTGAGAACGGCTCTACCAAACGCATCATTCACTTGGTGGAAGAACACGAGCGTAAGTATTTAAACGGGCGTGTTGCTGTTGTGCGTGAGCACATCAGAGGACTAAACAAATTCTCGTGGAAAGGTTTTGATTGTTACGTGGCATCACCAAAGTTCCATTTGGATGTTCAAACTTTTGCTGCGCCAGCAGAAGACGACGTTGATGAGAATGATGTAGGTGTGGGCAAAAAATACATGACCACTTCAATGATGGCGGATATGCTGCACCAACACGGCGGTAGAAAACGTAATGAAATACAGGAGACAGCATGACTGAGTTCAAAATTCAAAAAGTTGATGGCGGATGGATGCTGTCTTACGCAGGGCGTTGTCCATATCCTGAGAATCCTTACGAAGTTTGGTGGCCTGCCTTGCGACATCACCCTGATGGAACAACATGGGGTAGCACACTTACGAAGCAAGAAGTGTTGGCACGTTTGGAGAAAAAGCTATGACTGAATTTAATAAACCAACAGCAGAAGAAGATGCGTTCAACCATGTGGAGATGATGAGCAGGGTTAAGCAGGAGACTATCAAGCAGCAGCTCTTGGCCAAGACTCAGCAGCAGTTCTACGATGAGTTGCGTAATGGGGTGATAGAAGAGATGGCGCTGGCAATACAGCGCATGACGGGATTTGGGCAGGACACATTGGATTCAATAACGATTTACATCAGGGAGATGAAGAAATGAACAACCCACCAGCATTTCCATTTCCCGCCTACACATACCCAAATGGCGAGTTCAATCAAGGAGAGGGCGGCATGACCTTGCGTGATTACTTTGCGGCACAGGCTATGCAGGGACTTTATGCAAAAGGTAATTTTCCTACAGGAATAATGTTTGATACAGCAAAAGAAGCCTATCAAATTGCAGACGAAATGATGAAAGCGAGAGAGGCGTGAAAATAAAAAATCATCCGGCATTTCCTACGCCTGAGCCAAAAGAGTCGGGCAGGGCAGGCATATCAACTTTGGATTATTTTGCCGCCAAAGCCATGCAAGCCCTTGTAGATACAGCGCCAGAAGAATATGAGTTGGACTATGACGATATTGCAAAGACATCGTACAAACAAGCAAAAGCAATGATGAAAGCGAGGCAAGAATGAGCGAAGAAGATGATTTTTTTAAAACGATTGCAGATAGAAACCCAAAGCCTTTTCCACCATCACAGCGTGAATGGGTAGGGCTGACTGATGAGGAAGTAGAAAGCTACTGGGACTGGGAGGATTTTCAAACAGGGGCGGGGCGTTCAACCATATTTGAAATGGTGCGTGACATTGAAGCCAAACTCAAGGAGAAGAACACATGATTATTGAATGGGTATTTCTTGCATTGGCTGTAAGCATTGCAGGGTTGATATGGTGTCTGCCGTTCTTGATGTGGTTTATTTATTCCTACGACACAAAGGCAGACAAACTCAAGGAGAAGAACCGCTACGCCGAGGAGAACACATGAGCAACGTCATACTATTCAATGGCATTACCAAACTTGATCTTGACCCCGACATGGTGCTTGAGAACACCAAGGGAAAACTGGAGGGTGTAATCCTGATCGGTTACGACAAGGAGGGTAAAGAGTATTTTGCTTCAACCTATGCTGATGGCGGGGATGTTCTTTGGTTACTTGAACGCATGAAACTTTGTTTGCTGAACGTGGAGGCAGAAGAATGATTTTCGACAAGGAGAACATATGATTGACCGACTCATTCTCAGTGCTGTGCTAGGCACAGTAGGGTTCAATGGTTTAAACCCAGAGCCACCAACACCACTAACACTGAAGCAAAAGGCAGTGTACAAATCTGTAAGCGCAGTGTGTGAGCGCAAAGGGAAGCAGACCAAGACAGTGAAGCAGATGTGTAAACGATGGGAGAAACATGACACCTAAAAGTTTTGACATTGAAACTGCCAAAGAAATCGTAGGCGATGAGCGTATGCGAATTATTGAAGCCAAGGCGCGGCAGGACGCTGACAACGGAATCATGGACAAGCCAGCAAGAGCAGAGGGTACTTACTGGGATGGCATACGCTCAGACATGGAGTACATCGTGTACACAACAACGCACCACAAACGTATGGAACGTGTTGCAAGAATGAAAGAAAGGGAGAAGAACAATGGATAACTGGATTAAATCAACCGACCGCTTACCAGAAGTAGGCCAGCGTTGCATCGTGGCGTGGGCAGATCAATCGGTTCCACATACAGCAACATTATTTAACGATGAATTACGCGCAGGAGAAACCAAGTGGATTGCATCAAACGGTCATAAGGTTGAATACAACCCGCTTTACTGGATGCCATGCCCTGCAATGCCAACAAAGGAGAAGAGTAATGGATGAAGAAATTAAAAAAGCGTGGAACATGATTTCCACACACAACAGCGAACTGTTGCTTGAGAACGAGCGGCTAAAGAAACAGCTTATGCGCCAGAGCTTGTGGTACGCAATCAAGCGAGCTATTAACATTTGGAGGGGTAAAGATGCTTGAAGCAATCAAAACATTCTTTGGTAAGTTACGCAAACGGGGTAATGTGGTTGTCGAGCAAGGAACGATTTGGCGATGCAGCAAATGCCATTTAATTTTTACAACAAGAGTAGCCGGAGAACAGCATGACTGCCGTGAACGCATTTAATTGGAAAGAATTTACAGAAGAGGAGCGTTTAAAGCGGGGTGATCCATTTGCCCAGCTTGATGCCCGCGCAGCTATCAGTAAGCGCACCACAAAGTCAGTAGACAAACTACGCAAAACCAACCCAACACATGGAACGATCTATGGAGTCACAAGTAAGCACTTGAATCCAGGACCCGTGCCAATGATGAAACGCGGCAACGGTGTTCAGTTGCACTCTAACAAAGGAATCAAATGATTAATATTAATGCGCTGAATATCAGCTCAGGTACCCAATCCCGCGTCAAGCTGGATGAAGATGTCATTGCAGAATACGCAGAGAAGATGCAGGCTGGCGCTAAATTCCCGCCTGTTAAGGTTTACAACGATGGTATAGAAAACTATTTGGCTGATGGCTTTCACCGCTACTTTGCGGTCAAGAAGCTGGGCAAGACCAGCATCGATGCTGTTGTAGTGAGCGGCACCCTGCGCGATGCGATCCTGTATTCCGTCTCAGTCAATGACGAGCATGGTTTACGCAGGACAAATGAAGACAAGCGCAACAGTGTGATGAAGCTGATTGAGGAT
>Ga0209085_1001397_pt1 | contig 14984 bp, 34 predicted proteins | sample C_131016_EF_Meta_FD_187310 | JGI IMG/M metagenome (GOLD analysis project Ga0209085, IMG submission 187310) | Freshwater microbial communities from Lake Croche, Canada to study carbon cycling - C_131016_EF_MetaG (SPAdes) (version 2) | ecosystem: Environmental > Aquatic > Freshwater > Lake...
ACAAAACTTTAAAACAATACCTTAATCTCTGCCATAATGACATCTTATGGCTATAGTTTGTGTAATGTTCAAATATTGCTAAATCAGCCAATTGAATTTCATGATCATATTCGATCACTAAAATTTCACTTTTGCAAGAACACGGGATAAACAGTGTCTTATTTTCTTTTAGGTTTGTTACGCTTCCCATCTTTTTTCTTTCTAAAAATTCTATCGTAGTTTTTATCCCAAATATCTTGAGAAACTAAACTAGTTCGTCTTTTAGAGCCTTTACCGTTCTGTGTCATTGTTTGATAATAACTCCAATACCTAAATGCTCTTTAATTTTTGCGGCGTATTGGATATTGTCCTTATGTTTATCTACAAACTCATCAAAACACTGCTCTAGATATAGATGAGCATGATGAATTATATCATGGAACAATATGAATCCGCCAGATTTACATAAAGGAAACACATTAACCAAATCAATCATACCACCTTCATAAGAATGATCTCCATCAACCAAAATTAAATCAAAGAAATCCTTATGATTGTCTGATAGGGGAGGTATGGTTTGTTTACTGTCTCCATCTAGAAATATCACCGAGTTATTATATCCAATATTTTGCAGAAGTTGATTGATGTGGTTGTTGGAGTTTCTTGCTGTTCCACCATATAGACCTCCCCACATATCAGCAACAAAAACATCTGTAAGATTAGGATTATTAAACACAACTCGCCTTAGAGAATCTCCTTCTCTTGTTCCTATTTCTAAATATTTTTGAACACTATACTGCTGAACGTGTTTTTCTAAAAATGAATGCAGCAAATCTTCCATAGATATTTCCTCTTTAATTATTGTGAATCAGATTCTAGGACATAGCTCCAGTACCGGCTATCTTCCTTCTTTTGAAGATTATCCCAATAGATTGATCGTGCGATATACGAAGGAACTTTGAGTTTTCCACAATTAACCATCCAGTGACGCTCCATCTTCTTATAGACGGATGACCCAAGTTTACTTTTATTATACTTTAGAGCCTCAACATCGTAAAGGCGAAGCTGATGAATATCTCCGCAGAGTACCCTTGCCTCATTAGGATGAATCATTTCAAGAGCAAAGCTAATTTTAGCCAGTCCAATTCCACTAATCTTGTTAAGGATATTATCTCGTTTCTTAACATGATACTTCTTGGTTGTCAAATAAAAGTCTTTAGGATTAGCCCAAAACTTTGTGCTAAAATCCCAAATATAAGTGGTACGATTATTGTGCAGACCAACGCCGCTCTTGTGGAGTTTTTCCAAAAGAACTTCCTTACTGTCCACCCATTCGCTAAAATTCTTGATAGCGTTATATCCCTTAACATTACCCTGCCAAGTTGTATGAACTGAACAATATGCAAAGAGATAGCGACGAAAAATATCTTCATCAGTCTTGGGTCGAACAGTTTCCCAATAGTCCTTATACGCTACTACCTTATCCTTGGGGAAATTCTTGAAAAACTCATCGGCCTTGCTGGTACTCATCACAATCGGCTTTTTCTCAACAACAATCTCTGTCATAGTGTCCTCAAAAGTTAGTTCCAAAGTGTATACTGCGATTCTACACTAGTCCTATCGTCTTGTCAATACCCGTTTCTTGAGCTAGTCTAATTTTTTAATTTCTGAGCCTTGGATAATTTCATCTAGTTTGTAGTGGTATTCCCAAGTTTTCCATTTAACTTTTATGCTACCAATATCTTTGATTTCTTTTCCTGTTTTATCTTTCATTTTATAGATAGCCCAATAATATTCTTCTCCTTTAACCAGCTCATCAATAATTTCAAAATGCTCTGGGCAGTTTAAATTTGCCCACAGTCTCATACGTCCAGTATCTTTAACCCAAGCTTCTATTCTCTCATTGTATTTTATTGGGAAAAAGATGTTATTTATTGATCTTTCAACAACAATATATTTTTCGCCAACATATTCAGAATTACAAATAAACCCTATGGAAAAACCAACAAATAAAATGATCCAAGGATATAATAGGGATCTGATAATAACTTTGATCATTAAATTGTCTCCAGTAAGGCAGGATAATTAAATACACCATTACTGAAAACTGATCAATCAGATGTCTCTTTCTTCTCCATGAAGAATCTTATTGCTTTTCTTGATGTTGTCTATTGCCCACAATGGTTGTAAATTTGTATAGTGAAAACACTTTTTTTGTTCTGACTCTTTGGACATATCAAATGATGAACATGGTAATATATGATCTATATGCCATTTTCCATAATTGTCCCAACTCATTCCAATTGTGAATTTAGTTTCTAGATGAATTTTTAACTCACTTATTGTGCATCCTAAATAATCTAAGGTCGTTGTCGTTTTTTTATTATTCTTGATGGCTGTTCTTAATCTAGTCCTTAAATTATAGGCTATTTTAAAAGACACGTCCTGTTTTCTTCTTGCTTTCTCTCTTTTTGCTCTTTGTTTATATATCTTTTTTTTATGCTTGTCAAAATATTCTTGTACCTTGTCCTTATTTTCTTCTCTATATTTTTTAGCATATTCTAGCTTAGAGTCTTTATTTTGAATGTAATTATTAGTAACCCTATCTAATACATTGGCTTTATTCTTTTTGTACCATTCTTGCTGACATTTTTTATTGCAATTTTTGCACCATGTTCCTTTTTTCCATTCGTTATGTTCTACTTTACAAGAAGAGCAGATTTTATTCTTTTTCATTTGGTTTTCTCCTACTCATAATTACACCAAATGTCCCAAATTGTTCCCAGTTTTTTGAAGAAGATTAGGTATCTCTAGCATCTCCATATAGGTATTTAAATGTAGGAAACCTCAAAGAGATACCGCCTTTTTCGTTCTCTGTCTCCTCAAAATATTGTACCAAAATAATCTTACCAAGAATCTTCTTTGGGTTCTTATAAAACTCCTGTCTTTGTTCGATACTAAAACCAGACCCAACTCTAACATCATAGCCTTTATGCTTAATAGTTACACAACTGAGCATAGTTTCCTCACACTCTGCACCATCCTTAACATAGCGGAATGACCCCATTTCAGTGTCGAGAACTTCATATTCGTCATCAAAGAATGATTTATATTTTAGTAGGTCTTTGGATCGTTTGCCTTTATATGGAGCATCAGATCGAAGCATAAGACCCTCCCAGCCATTCTGGCTAGACTGTTTAATCATTTCTTGGAATTGGTTTTCATCCTTAATCAAAGATTGTTCCAGCAGTGTCAAGCATGGACACTCATTCTTCTTCATGATCTCTGTAAGATTCTTGAGCCTGATACCAAAGGGTCTATTGTATTCTCCCTTCTGACTATAAAACTCGTCATGAGTAATCATATCAAAAATCTTATAGGATGGATTAGGGATAGTATGATCCTTCTTGCGAAGTTCCTTCATTACGCCTTGGAAATCCTCGTTACCATCTTCATCTACAAGACAAAGCTCTCCATCAAGAACTACATTAGTAAATCCCAAAGCTTTAATACCACCGCTGACAACATCAAGAGTATCAAAGTTTTTTCCTGTGCGGGAATAAAAGGTAGAGTTACCATTACTATCAACAATAGCAATACATCTAGCGCCGTCGATCTTCCTGCTAACATACCATCCATCCTTCCAGTCTACAATTTTAGGAACATACTTGTCCGCTAGAGCAACACTAAATGTGGGGATATGATCTGGAATAGCCTTATTGATTAGCTTATCTCCAGCACGGGTTTTCAAGTCCTTGTCAATGATGCAGTGAATGAGTTCTTCGTATTCTCTTTGGTTGTCGATAAAGCTATTAACTGCTCCGATGGCATCATGGCCTGTAATTTCTCTATTCTTCAAAGCATCCAAAAGATCAAATATAGACTTGTAGACTTTACCACGCAGATGACTCTTCTTTTTAAGATTATCACTAGTCACATTATACTGCCAAAGCGGATGATAAGTATAGAGCAGAATCTTTTTAAGAAAATTTGCCCCACTTTCATTAGAGGAAGTATAATCCTCAATAATTCCAACCTTATCTAGCGTACTACTAGTTGCTTTCAGATCACGAACAAAACCATTAAGATGCTCAAACGACATTTCTAATTTCTCCTGTGTTTTCCAAATTCTACCATAGGGTAGTCCTCTTGTCAAGTATCGGTTATTTACGATTTGGCCTTGACAGAAAATAATTCATAGCGTTCACAATACTTTGAAAATCATCTCCAAGTTTACCTATACCAGTATTGCATGGCTCACAGAGCCAGCCCCTAAAACTATTATCATCATGATCATGATCCAAAGCCCATTTATATGGAACTTTTTTACAGCACTCACAAACCTCTGGTTTTGGTGGGGCTTTTTTATGTAGCTTAACTCGTATCTTAGAATGTTTCTTAACACACTTGCGACATCTGCTATCAAGATTATCTTTGTACATACTATGCTTGGGAAAACTTGCTAGGTTTTTACGCTTTCCACAGTAAGTACAAATTTTTCTAGACATTTGAAACTATTTCTTTGCAAAACTGTAAAACCTGTTCATCAGTGAAGGTATTTCTAGCATAATTAAATATTAGTGAAACAAATCTCACATTTCCTTTAATGTAACCTTTTGTATTGTCAATTCTATCTAAAGATGCTGAATACGGATGAGCCTGACTTTTATAGCTATGGGTTCTTAGTTCTAGTTTTTGTTTAGTAAATGGACACATTCCTTCTTGCTTTTCCCATAAGTCTTTTAAGTATTTTAGATCAATGTCATAATTTTGATTCTTTTTCTTTGAGTTTTTAATAATATTTTTTATGTACCATCTAAATTCTGTATACTGATCTGATCTATTATTTGATACAAGATTTGCGTTGAATTTACCAGCATATTCATGCAGATGCTCAACATTATTTTTACCAGCACAAATACGATCACAATAAAATATTTTCCTACCTTTTTTCTTTTGTCTATTTATTTCAGTCGATCTTTTTGCTGATTTTTTACCACAATAAGCACAAACGATATTTGTCATAGTTATCATACCGGCCTCCATTCTGATGTTATAATACACCAGAAATGGAGACGGGCAAGATAAAGTGGAGGCGAGGGAAGTCGAATCCCTGTCCTATCGTTAGATCATTATATCTTCTACAAGTTTATTTTGTTCATAAGTTTTAAGAAAGACTAAAGAACAAACAACATTCATCTTTCCGTATCAACTAGTCTCAGGCTAGAACCTGTTGACTATTCTAGCAGCCGAAGGATTTTACGTCGGTTTTTTGGGCGCTACCTTCATTGCTCCCTAAAACCGTCACTGCTTAATTAAGCAGCGAGGGCTAACTGTGTTTCGCCAGTTAAAGCGTTTAATCGACTTTTAAAGTGGCCCGTCGATCAACCACTACTTGCAAACATAAATCACTTAGCGTAGTCGATACCAGTACGCCCCCATAATTCTATTCTTTAGTATACCCCCAAACTTCTGGCTTGATACGAATTTCCGGTGGTCTTTCTATAATAATCCTTGCTGGTTTGTTGTCCAGCTTTTTGAGCCTTTGAATATCTGCATATAACAGAAAATTAAATCCTAATGACGTTAGGAATAATCCTGCAAAAATTACTGTTAGTGGTTGCAGTCTCATGAATAATTCTCTGTATTATATGAAATACTCCCGCTTGGAATCGAACCAAGTCCCCTTTCGGATTACCTTATAAGAGTAACTGCCGGGAACCACCGGCACGGGAGCGTAATGTTATTGTATCCTATCGACCAACCACTGTCAAGACCTTTAGGAATTTTGTTGAGACTCTAGTTGAATTAGTCTTTGATTAATTTTGTCAAGAGCTAATGCAGCATCTCCACAAGCTTTACACAAATCAGAATAGAGATATTCCTTCAAATCATGTATTTGATCTTTTAGATCTTGTATTTCTTCTTTTGACATAGTTACTTTGCAATATTAAAGGTTTCGTTTGATTCTGGATGCCAAAAAAACATTTCGTTAGATTGATCATCCCAAGCACATTCTATAGTTCCAGACGATGCTACCAAACTTAGGCTTGAATTATAAATCCACTTTTTGATTTCATCACAAAGAAGACCATAATTCTCATCGCTAAGAATAAATTCATCGTTATATCCTGGCTCAATATATTTTGTAACCAATTGTTCTGTTTGATACAAAGAGATAAGGGTATCTATATGATAGTAATAGCTTCTGGGAAAAACCATTACCACATTTTTTCTGATACTCTTAGTAAAAAGCTTCAGATTTCTAATCTTAATATAATTAGTCATCATTATCCTTTGAGGGTTTGGCGGGAATTTCTGTCTTATCTTTATTAGCTAACCAGAATACCATCTCATTAGAATCATCATCCCATGAACAGTCTACAAAACCTTTTGCTGCTAGTTTGCAAAGACCAACCTCATAAAGCCAATCCCTAATATCATTAAAGACATCATCGAAAATCTCTTGGTTGATCAGATAATTACCTTCTTCATCTAGACCAAGGTTATTTTTCTTGATCATATTAATCACTTGACCAATAGAAATGAACTCATCTAAATTTTCTGTATAGTCTTTTTCAAATGAGGACGCAGCCCCATCCCTCATGGCTTTTGCATAACCTTCCAAATCAATTACGCTATAACTTTCCATTATTTGGTTCCCAATTAAAGATATTTCTTAGTACCCTTACCGCTCTCATCAATTTTACACCGCTCAAGCAGATTGTCAATAGTGTTTTGCAAACTGTATTCTCCCCTACTTAGCCACTTTTTGTCCTCATAAAGAGCGGTGGTAATTTGAGGCAGATAAAATTGAATTGCTCTCTCGAATTCTTCTGGAAAATAAGTTTTTAAAATACGTTCGATATGATATAGCGTATCCACCATGTCATCTCTACAATCAACCAAATTATTAAGTTGGTCTTTTTGTTCTTGGGTGAGACTCATTATACTTCCACCTTTGGTTTGAGTTTCAAGAGTTTGTGTTTAATCTTCCAGACATGAGTTTCTTTGTTCTGAATGTCTGGCCCCATATAGATGTGACAGAAGCCTTGGTGCTTGTCCAGACCCCATGCTTTAATTCCATGCTGGTCAATCCCCTCGACAACAAAACGACCCCTATAACCCATCGGAATGAAATCGCCACCCCTTGCAAAGTATGGGCCTCCAGCAACTCTGATGCGGTCGCCTTTGATCAGTTCCTTCCAATTAAAGTCCCTAATTATCTTTGTGTTCTTTGCTTCTTTACTCTTTGCCTTAAAGACGAAGGGAGTATTGCATTTAGGACACATATAAGCTCGCGGGCCTGTGCAGGCTCCACACTTATCACAAGTTTTTTGACCCTTTGCCATCTTCTTTCTCCTGTATCGGTTTGCGTTATGCTCTAAGTATAGCACAGTTATCGGCAGTGTCAAGAGGGATTCTTTAGTGATTCCAAGGATTTTGTCAAAATCTACAGAATATCCACATAATTTATTTTAATGTGACCATCTTTAATTGATATATATGAACAAGGATGATCTGTCCAACATCCACTATTATAGTAGTGGGTTGATCCAGAAACATCGGTGGTAGCTAAATGAGTATGACCACAAATTATTGAGTCACATTTTTTTAATGAGCAGTATAATTTAGCTCTTTCGCAAACTTCTTGAGAACATCGTAAAAAGGTTTTACTGCTACGTTTAGCAAGGTTGGAGAAGTATAATCCAGCATAAATTTGTAACCATCGGTAAACATAGTCAGCTACTTTAGTTAGTCTAGGATATCTGGAGATAACATTGTCAAAAATATCTCCATGCAAAATTAGTATTTTTTCATCTCCGCTGATAAAACTATATTCATTCATAAAATCAACACCAATCAAATGGCTTACCATGTCAGCAGGCCCATCATGATTGCCACTAATCCAGATAACTTTAATGATGTCGGATATTTTACGAATTTGAGATAGTATTTTCCAGTGGTCTTTTTTAAGTTTACGAAAATCCCAACTATCAAATAAATCCCCATTAATTATCAAAGTATCAGTATCAGTCTCTCCAAGTTCAATCCTAGATAGAAAAGATGCCAGAGTTTTAGCTTGACAAACATTACTTCCCAAATGAATATCACTAATAACTATAGCATCAAAAGTCATACTATGTATCCTTCTTTCTTAGCCTCATCGTCACAAAGAGTTTTAATCCATGCCATAACAGGCTCTCCCTCATCGTCTATTCTTTGTTTGCGAAGTTTTCCTCTTTGCCCAGTAACTTCACAAGTAATATAGCTCATACTTTCTGCCATTTCTATTGCTCCTCTAATAAAGTCATCAGCACCATAAGCATAGGCTCTTAGACCACCAAACTTTTCTTTAATCTGACTCCAATAGAAAAAATCTAGAGGTTCATTAAGTTTTTTCTTATAAACAAGACGACAATCTACGATATAACAAAGTTTTGACAAAATACCAAACCAACCATCTCCACACTCTATCCATGTAAGATTTTTAAATTGTTCAGGGTATTTTGATGTTAATTTATCTGCTAGTTCAGGACTCATTGTAATTTACCTTGTGTATAATTTTTGTTCCAAGATGAGCATTACTCAATTCACTACTATCATTCATAGAATCATCACAAAGTTTTTCAAATTCTTTGCGACCAATCTTTCGACCATCAATAATATTTTCGTCCAGAAACTTTTGGGTTAGGGCTTCTGGATGGTCAATAAGTACGGTATCATAAGCGTGTTCAAGATTCTTAGCATCAATAATATACTTATGACGAAACAAAGAAACTGTACTAACTTCAAAAAGTGGCATAATAATCTCCTTAGTCTATGTTGATATTGTATTCGGTAGCTAATCTGTGAAATTCTGATCTAATCTTATCAAGAGCATCACCAGCATCGGTAAAATCATTGCTATATTTCTGCCAAGATCGTAATTGTTGAGAAAAATCCCACAACATTCTTTTAGCATCATTAGCTTGGGTAGCAGTATCAAACTCGTATTGTTCTTCTGGTAGTTTAAATTTTAAAGTTGCTATTGGCATAACGCTCACCTTTTCTTTTTAAGATCATCTGGCTTTTTATCTGGATCTGGAATAATTGTCAAAACGTCTTTTCTAAAAGTTGTCATGTAACTTTGAGAAATTTTTCTTTTTAGTAATCCATCTTCTTCAATTTGAGTATAAACATTGATACGATAATAGTCATGGAATACATTAATAATTTTAGTCATCAAATGATTTTTCGGTTTATCTACTTGCTTAAAAAGCAAACTCTCAATTTCATAGTCGCTAATCATCTAGCTCTCCTGTTTCCATTTAAATTATCTGGCACGTCGATTCGCTCTATCTAAAATTCTAATAGTCTCTTTAGCATTGCTGGGAACCATAACCAAACTTGGTGCGGTTTTATGTTCCCAGCTCATGAATCCCACAGCCTTTTGCTCTGCACTACATTCTTTACAAACTATATTACGATTAGTCTCAATCAAAAATTCGTATCTTTCAACTCCAACACAATTTTTGCAATAAATACAATTCATAATTTCTCCAAAGTAGTGCGGCGACAACTCTTGTTTTATATCACAAGAATCGGCGTTGTCAACTAGGAAACTTGAGGAATTGGTATGATAGAGCAATCAATCTTGATGGTTTTAGTAGGACAAACGAAGTTTCCATTATCGTCACTATAGTAAACTTCATTAAGTCCAACAGCACTTAATAGCTTAGAACAATTAATACAAGGTTTGCTACCAAGTATTAATCCCTGTCTGTTAATTCGTAAGACACATATGCTCCAATGAGGATCAATGGAGTTATAGCGATCAAGTAATTTAGAAATAAGATGAGATTCACTATGAACATAAGGATACTCCAAGTATTTGGGGATGTTAAATCTTTTTCCTATTCTGAAAGCTTTTGTACTCATCTTAATAGGATTATTCTGAGCAAATTCAATCATTCTTGTTCCATCAAAAGCCGCCGCGTAATGGTAACAGCGAATTAGAGAATTAGGATTCCAGTTATCATAGGCTTTCTTGATAGTTTTATGAATTATCTTCACAATTAATTTTGTCCAATTTTTTGTTTATCTCATCCAAGTCTGACTTAACATATGCGTCATCATTATCTTGGCCAGAAATATTCCATTCGGGCTTGTCTGATGGTAGTAGTCTATATCTAGGTGGTTCTTTGGGTGTTGGTGTTTCTGGACTAAGTTTAATTCTAATTGGTTCTTTCATATTATTGCTCCTATCTTCCAGAATTAGATGATATTGCTAATAAATAAGCACCAATATTAGCCCAGCTATATCCAATATACATAATACAAAGAGGATAATTGCCCTTCATTCCTTGTTCAAAAGCAACGTAAGAATAAATACATCCTGTTACTATTATAAGCCATGCACTCATTTTTATCCGTTCTTTTCTATTGGAATATAGCGAGAGCCATCAGCGGCAGTCTGCTCCTGACCAATAGTAATCTTCTTATCTTCCTTCAGCAAGTTAATCATTGCTTGAGTATTAACATTTGGACTAATCGAAATTGCACCAATTTGGGCCATAATTATTTCCTTATTTAGAAAGTGTAGTTAAAATTTCATTATATTCTGCAATAGCGAGGTCTTTTCCTTTGACCTCAAAATCAATATCAAATTCTAGACCATAAGTATCAAAAGGCTGAGTAGGAACATCACAATGCGCCCGTGGATTATTGCCGGGGCGACTCTCACTATAATGAAATAATGGAGTGGTTTGCCAAGTATCCCAACACATATTAATTGCTTCACGTTCTGTAAGACAATTTGGATGACATTTATGATGCAGATAATCGAAGCATATTGGAATACGAGTTATCGGATGGAAAATATCTACTAGTTCTTTGACACTCCAGCAGTTAAGTTTGTCATCATTTTCGATTGTGATGCGGGCTTGACAATTATTGTCCAGTTTCTTGAAGTTGTTGTAGAATCTGTGAGCAATTTCTTCTCTGGTTCCATTATTATTATGAACATGAAAATTCATGGGTGATCGTCGGTCTGCTGGTAATCCTATTCTGTCAAAGAAACTGCTATAGAAATTGAGTTCTGTAATTGTTTTTTCGACAACTTTTTCGTTGAGACTTGACAAACTATTAAATTCACTAGGATGAGCAGAAACCCGTACATTAGTAGAGGATATACTTTGTGCAATATTATCAAACTCGTCTTGAATAGCATCATAATTAGGCAAATCCTCAAGATTTACATTAGCCTCATCATAAGTAATGAGTGGAAAAATATCACTACTAACACGATAAACATAATTATTTTCTGCACAAAACTGAATAGTCTTGTCAGTAACCATCAGATTGTTCTGGATTCGTGATCCAAGGATTTCTAGTGCTTCTTCTCGCGGCAAAGAATTAAACCGCTTAAAAGTCATTGTCTGATGACCAAAACCCTGTTCTTTAAGTTTGAGAGAAATGCAACAAAGACCAATCCTACCCATTCGTATACTCCTTGTGTGAGTCAGTATTGTATCATCGGCAGGTCGGCGTGTCAATCTTTATTTTTCACGCCAAAGCTATTCGTACTCAACCAACAATGCTTGACGAATAGAATCAGTAAGATTTCCTCTATCCAGATAAAAAGATAAGTCTGGATTAAAAATATTGGACATATGTTCTAATGCTCTTTCTGAGTATATTGGACTTTTTGGTCTTAATCTTAATTCTCTATTTATGTGATAGCTCCATAAATAAGCATTAGCAGCACGAATATATTTATCTGTATCAAAATCTTCAATAGGACAATTCTTAACTAATTTAAGAACTCTTCTTTCACAATCGTGTTCTATCTCTAAGATATCATGTAAACTTTGATCTAATTGTTCTGGAGTAATCTTGCAGTCTTTGAGAAATGGACTATAAACTAATGAAGGATAACTAATCCAATCAAAAAGAATATCATATGTTAACATACTTCTATTCCATAATTTACGATCATCTCTCCATTGTAAGAAATGACAATATTCATGAAGAATAATCTCAAAACTCATGTGGTGTTTCATGGCAATAGCAAATTCTTTACCATCTTCATCAATAGAACACCACCCCCCACAAGCATCTGGCAATTGTTCTTTATCATATAATAGCACAGAGAATTCATAATCTAGTAATTCTCTAACTATCTTGATTGTGAGATTAGATTTGGTTTCCATATTCAAATTGCTCTACAGAGTGTATTTTAACTACCTGAAACTTAATACGATGCTGATCTTTAAATTGAAAAATAGCATCTTCTTCTGAAGCTGCATCCATAACTTGATTAATTAAAAGATGCTGTTTAGAATGATCGCGTAAGTCATAAACTTGTGCTGTTATGTTATACATTTTCATTCTTCCATCCTAGTGCTTCTGATACTGTAGGAAATTGTTGTGAAAAAATTTCTTTGATTTCTTCTGCAATAAGCCTGTGTTCTTTTTGAGTACCATTAGAAGATCGTAATTCTACATAGTGGATCCAACTGCGAATTGAACCACTAACATAAAGTCGAGTAGGAGTTGCTAATGGCAGAACAAATCTAGCACATTCTTTAGCTATACCATCAGCTATCATCCCATCATAGATATATTTAGCTTTTGCAAAATGTTTACGAATTTTTACATTCCATTTTACTTTAGTCTCATCTGATATGTCGTCAATACTATTTTGTCTATTTTTATTGTCTTGTCTTCGTAATTCAAATGTTGGAATATCTTCAGCTAGTAATGTAGCATCAGCATATCTCTGCGAGAACTCTTGAAAAGTGAATGATCTATGTCGTAGAATTTGAGCAGCCAATCCTCTTGTCGTATTGACTTCTACAGTCATGAAAGATTGTTCAAATATACTCCAATGCTGATGCTTAATACAATAACCCAACAGCTTGGCATAATCATCACGATCTTGTCCACTAGGATTACTTACTCTGGCACAATATGCCATAAGTTTTTCTGCATCTGGAGTTACCGAAATTAATTTTACCGAACCCATTAGTCTCTCCTAAATTTGTCTGTTTTTGTTTCCCACCAGAAGTGGCAGATATGATTATTGCCATCAAAATATATTGGACAAAAATCTGGACGGAAAATACTATTAAGATCGCAGGCTACGCAAGTAAAAAATAATTGAGACTTTGGATAACCATAATCTAAAAGCTTTCTCTCTATTTTTCTAAAGTTATTTCCACTCAAACATCCACTATCTACAACAATTAATGAGTAGTATGGATCTAATTGATCTGGATGAATAACTGCTTCAAATTCATCTTTGTATGGAATATTGACTGGTTCTATGTCTAGTGGCTCATCTTTATTAGATAATTTATGAGCTATTAGTTGAGCCATTAATCCAGAATACTCATAACTTAACTGCAATACTGCTGTTTTACTAGCTAGATTAATAAGACTCTTCTGACGAATTTCTTGACATATTTTATCTATACATTTAGTTTCCCATTCTCTATCAATATATAGACTTTTAAGAGCCATAGTCACTCACAGTAAATTTAACGTCCTCTTTTGCTTCTTTAAACTTAGTTTGATGTTCAACCCACTTATCATCTGTCATATGATTAAAAATAGCAGTAGCTACTTTACTGACGCTTTTAGCTACTCCACTAGCATCTGGCCCAGCATCTAATTTAGCCCAATAATAAAGACCATCTTCCTTGTCTTTAATTACTTCATAACCTTGGGTTTTGGCCCACTTTTTGATTTCAGAGATCATCATATTAACAACTCATATTATCAGACTTTGGTGGTTTGTCAAGATACTTTCTTGAGGATGGATCATAATTCTTAATAGGCTTATCATAATGTTTCCATGCTTCGGTATGTTTTAAAGCAATGATTTGTTTTTCTTGTTCAGACAACCTTTGTCTTTGATATTCTATAAGCTTGTAAAGCTCTATAATATAGTCTAATACTGGTTGTCCCTTATACTGAGTTAGTATATTATTGACTTTGGAAATATCTACAGGATCATATTTGAAAGTTCCATCCCAACTCATTTTTGCATAGCCTCTTCGTGGGATAGTTTTCTTTTATGATCAAAGCCCATAGAGAATCCCTGCATATAAACAGTCTTGAATAGGCGAGAATTTTCTCCAACAAATTGCTTATTGTCTTTAGCCCACAAAACAAAACTCTTTTCTTCGTCACAAATATCAGACAAATCTGGATAATAAATATCATCAAACCAAAGATAGTGTTTTTGCAACATAGTGTCTACTGCAATAAATACTGGTGGTTTAGGATCATAACTATGATCTATTGCTGATATAACAAGCTCATCCATAAATACATTAATGATCTTGTCTCCAACCTTTAATCCCATAGCCAAATCAAGACGCATTAGTTATCTCCTTACTAAATTGATCCATGTATGAATTATAAGTATCTTCTAAATTTTCAATCAGCTTAAATTTCCAGATAGGAGCATTACTCCATTCTGTACTTTCGTCAATACTTTCAATTAAGCATTGCAGTGCTTTTTCTGTACCTATTGTTTCTAATGCTTTTTTAATTTGATCTTTGTTAGTCATCCCGTCCTCTTGTATAAATAACTTCCTGCCCAATCACATTCGTCAATCAGTTTTTTGTGGTCATCAAATAGATTATATCTGGCATCTTTGTAGGGAGCTTTATAGCTTGCTGGCTTATAAATGTTTCCATTAATTTTATCTACAAAAGCATGAATAGTTTCAACGCCTTCCCAAACCTGAGTAATCTTGTAGTATTTCTTGTTTTCTTTAAAGAAATAATAAACGGTTTGTTCATCCCCATAGGTTTGTTGTTTGGCTTTTATCTCAAGAGCATCCAGCCATGTATGAATATGGTCATGAAAATTAGTAGTTGTAGAATTCACCAATAGACTCCTAAAAAATAACCAAAAACAAAAAATACAATGATTACTAAAGTTAGTTCGATTAACCAAGTAAAATCCCAATCCATTCGCTCTCTCATTCTATCTTATCGGTCAGTCCTTG
>Ga0209085_1001399_pt1 | contig 14956 bp, 15 predicted proteins | sample C_131016_EF_Meta_FD_187310 | JGI IMG/M metagenome (GOLD analysis project Ga0209085, IMG submission 187310) | Freshwater microbial communities from Lake Croche, Canada to study carbon cycling - C_131016_EF_MetaG (SPAdes) (version 2) | ecosystem: Environmental > Aquatic > Freshwater > Lake...
TTTGTATTTTTCTTTTTTTTTATTCTTTATTTCCTGTGTATTCTTTTATTTTGAAATTAGAAATTGGGAAAAATCAGCAAATTTACAAAAAAAGATTGTTAATAATTTCTTATCATTTCATTCAAAACAAAGTTTCTCTTCTTCCAGTAAAAAATTGATACTTTTTTTTGGACCCTGCTATGTAAATGGAGTGGATATATTTAATGCCACTTGGGATTTGCAAAACGCTATTTTATTTAAAGATTTAAGTTATAAAAAAGATACTATTATACCGATACAGGATTGGAATATTGAAATTTCTTTAACTGCACCAGAGGAAATAAAGGCTAAAAAAGATAGTATTTTGATAGTGCATAATTATAGTTATGATTTAAAAAACTTTGATAAAATTTATTTCTGGGATTATTTTAGTAATAACATTGATGTAATTAATAAAAATTTTAATGTTGCCGATCAGATTAAAAAAAAGAGGAATAATAGAGACTGTTCAGTAGAGACTGACTTTAGATTAAAGGCTAAAAATGATAAGGATAATTTTTACAAATTTTTTAATGCTAAAAACGTTATAGGAAATAAATAGGTAGTTTAAAAATGGTTTTTTCAAGAATAAAAAATTATAAATATCCTCTGTTGTCTGACGCTTTCTCTAATGCAGATATCTCCGCAGCAAAAAAGGTTTTAGTAAGTAGACAAATTACAATGTCTAAAATTACTTCTGATTTTGAGAAAAAGTTTGCTAAATATTTAGGTGTTAAATTTGCATTAATGGTTAATTCAGGATCTTCAGCTAACTTATTGGCTCTATCTTTGATTTGCAACCCTCAAAGAAAAAAAAGATTGTTACCGGGCGATGAAGTTATAATTCCAGCAATTTGTTGGTCTACTTCATTGTGGCCAATAGTTCAGCATGGTCTTAAACCAGTATTTGTGGATGTTGATAAAAATAATTTTAACATTGATATATCAAAACTAAAGAAAGCTATTACAACCAAAACAAAAGCAATATTCTGCGTGCATGTTTTGGGTTTATCAGCGAACATGCAGGAAGTTATCAATATAGCCAAAAAAAATAATCTTATAATTATCGAAGATACGTGCGAGTCATTCGGGAGCAGATATAGTAATAAATTATTAGGTTCTTTTGGAGACGTAGGAACATTTTCATTTTACTATTCTCATCAAATTACCTCGGGTGAAGGGGGTATGATTATTTGCAAAAGTTTTGAGGATTACGAAATATTGCATGCTTTAAGAGCTCATGGCTGGTCAAGACATCCAGCAACTCAAAAAAAAACAATAAGAAAATATCCAAATTTAGATCCCAGATTTATATTTATTAATTCCGGTTATAATTTGAGACCTACAGATGTCCAGGCTGCATTAGCTGCTAGTCAATTTAAAAGAAAAGATATTTTTAAAATGAACAGAGAATATAACAGAAATAAAATTATAAAAGAAGTTTGCAAGTTGAAAAAATATGCAAACCAGATACAATTTTTGCAATCCGATAAAAATATCAAACCCAGTTGGTTTGGGTTGCCAATATTATTGAATTATAAATATAAAAATAAAAAAATTAATTATTTAAATTATCTTAATAAAATGGGAGTGGAAACAAGACCTATTATAAGCGGAAATTTCATTAATCAGCCTGCAATAGAATTGTTTAAGTTAAATAAAAAAAAACAAAAATTTATTAATGCTCAATTTGTAGAGGATCTAGGTTTTTTTATAGGTTTGCATACAAAAAAAATAACATCTTCTTTAGCCAGATATTTAGCATTGCATCTTTTAAAGATAGATGAGTTATAAAATTATCGGAATCACCGGACACACTGGTGTTTTAGGAAAAGCGTTAATTGAAAAATTTAAAAATAATAAAAAATTTAAAATTAATAAGTTTTTTGGAGATATAAGAAAAAAAAAAGATGTTCAATTGTGGTTAAAAAATAATAAATTTGATGCGATATTTCATTTAGCTGCAATTGTCCCAACTTCTAAAGTTGAAAAGTTTTATAATGATGCATTAAAAGTAAATTATACAGGAACAAAAATACTTGTTGATGAAATAGTAAAAAGAAATTCTACAGATTGGTTCTTTTTTTCTTCTACCTCTCACGTTTACAGTTTTTCAAATAAAAGAATAAAAGAAGATTCAAAATTGCAACCTATTAGCAAGTATGGAATAACCAAACTAAAAGCAGAAAAGTATATCGAAAAAAGATTATTTCAAATAAAGTTTTGCATAGGAAGAATTTTTAGTTTTACACATCATACCCAGGACGATCTTTTTTTTGTGCCTAGTTTATATAAAAAATTTATCACACAGAACAAAATAGAATTGATCAATATTAATCATGAAAGAGACTTTTTAATACTAAGCGATATTTTGTCGGCTATACGAGTATTATTTAAAAATAAATCAACCGGAATTTTTAATATAGCCTCTGGTAGCGCTACGCGTCTTATAAAAATCCCTATTTTTTTTTCAAAAGTTTTTAAAAAAAAATTTTTTATAAAAAAAAATAATAGAATAGTATCAAGACATGTGGGTAATATAAGAAAAATTTTAAAGTTAGGCTGGAAACCTAAAAAAAAAATTAATGATATTTTAAGTAATTATTTAAGATCAAATTCCAAAATTTAATTGTTTGCGAAGCTTGGATTTAAAACAAGGATCTCTAGGTTATGCGCTTGACCAGTTATTAGTCGGTCCCTAACAATGATTTTATTTTCTACACTTGTCCTAAATTTTATTATTATAGAGGCTTAATATAATAAAATAATGAAAGTTATATTTTTTATGTTATAAATAAATAAAAAAATAGACAATCAAATAAATTAATGACTTTAAAAAAAAAATTATTAAATAAAAAAAATTTATTTTATTTAGGTTTATATTGTGTAGGCATCATTTATTGGTTTTTTTTCTTTTCAAATGGATATGGAAGTCCAGGACATTCTGGTTGGTACAAAGAGAACGTTTACTTAAATATTTTAAGAGAAGCGATTAACGATCATAAAATACCTTATTATTATTATCCGTCAATGTTTGATGGTAATAATAGATTTTTAGCAAATCCTGAGACAATAACGCTGCCACATATATTTTTATTAAAGTATTTAAACAATTCACAGTTTTTTTTTATCCATATCGCTTTTTTTTTTTCAATTGGTCACGTGGGCTTATGTTTAATAGCTAAAAAGTTAGACAATTTTTCTTTTTTATTTTTATTTATTATATTTAATTTTAATGGAAATATAATTAATCGATTTGATTTTGGATTAATACAATACTCAACAGGTATTTATTTATTTCCATTTTTTTTTTTAATACTTTCTAAATTTAAAATATCAAATTTAAAAAATTCTTTTGAAAATATTAAAAATTACTATTTTAGTAAAAGTATTAAATACCCAATATTAATGTCTTTTTTGTTATCTATTCTATTTTATAATGGAAGCTTCCATGTAGCGCTTTGGCTTTGTCTCTACTTATTTTTTTTAATATTCTTTGAAAAAAACATATTGATACATATTGCAACAACATTCTTATGCACATTTTTACTTTCTATGTTTAAAATTATTCCTGCAATACTTTTTCAAAATCCCATGAGTGAATTTATCACAGGGTATCCAAGCACAATTGCTTTCTTTGATAGCTTACTCTTTCAGAACCCAGAAGGAAGATATAACATGGGAGTGCATGGATTTTGGAACAGTTTTGAATTTTCTATGTATATAGGAATTATATCTTTTATTATTTTCTTTTTAGCTTTTTTAAATTTAGATAAATTTCGTGAAAATCATTATATTTTTAAAAGATGTTTTTTATATGCATCATTATGTATTTTTATACTTAGCTGGGGATCGATGTTCGATTTAAAATTCTATATTTCAAATATTGAAAGAATTACTTCTAGGTTTATTATTATACCCATTTTTATATTATCTCTGATGGGGGCATTTTACTTAAACTATTTATCTAAGAATGATCAATTTAGATTAAACTTTTTTAAAGTATTATTCCCATTTTTTTTGATAGATTTTATAAAAAATTCAAAAATTATTGAAATACTAAAGTGTAATAAATGTTTTTTATTTACTGATTATATACCTAGCAAAATAATTTCTTATGAGCAAAATTTAGTTGTAAATAATATTCAATTTTTATCAGAGAAAGATTTTATCTTTAAAGTTCAGAAATTTTTTTTTAATTATTTTTACTATAAATTGTTAGATAATTTTTTATTAGAATTGATTGTAAGATTAAAAATTAACCAATTTCTTCTCGCAGATTATTACTATCCTAAAGTTGTTATTCTCTCTTTTCTAACTTCAATTTTTTGTTTAGTGTTTTTACTAATAAAAATTTTAAGACGTAATTAAAATAAATAAAATCTAATTGGTTGCGGGGCTTGGATTTGAACCAAGGACCTTCAGGTTATGAGCCTGACGAGCTACCAGACTGCTCCACCCCGCGATTTAAGTTTGTGCACCTTATATTAAAATAAAATACTTTAAAGTTGTAATTTAATTGTGGAATATCATATTTTCTGCAATTTTCTCATTTTTTAAATATTTTATTTTATGATAATTTTTTTGAATTCTTTTTATAAAAAAAATATCTAATTTTTTTTTACATGCTATTAAATAATTATAGTAATATATGTCAATTTCGAGTGGATAATTTGGTAAATTATTTTCTATGTTGCAATTATTTTTAAGCATAGATTCGTATTTTAAAGAATTTACTTTAATACTATAATAGTGAATTCTTATATTGTAGTTAGAATTTAATTTTTCATCCAAGTTAAGTGTGGAGCAAAAAGATAACAAGATAATTAATAATATATTAATAATTTTTTTATTAATTTTAATTTTTTTTTGATAATAATTGAAAGTTTTATCAATATAAATAAAATAAAATACGTAGAATGGGTAATATATCCTAGCAGCATAAGCGTTCGATAGAATTATTATAAGTAAAATATGCGTTATAAATATTTTATCGAAATTATCAATTTTGTATTTTTTATATGTTTTTAATAAATATACAACTAAGAAAAATAAGTATGAGCAGAGTATAATTTTATCTTCGTTTATAAAGATTTGAATTTTGTCACTAAAGGTAACTTTTACATAAAAGTTAAATATTAGATTATAGTAATCTTTTAATCCATTTAATATAATATCTAATAAATTATTCAGATTGTAAAAATATAAATAGTTTATATTTTCTAAATCAATATTTTTTCTTAAAGAATAAATTCCAGTAATAAAAATATTAGGAAATATTAATATTGAAGTAAAAAATAAATAATAAATAAAAATTATTTTTGCATTAAATTTTTTTCTAAAATAAAAAATCAATGGAAAAATTAATAAGATATTTGATGGAGCTAATGCTGTTAGAATAGATAAAATAATTAAAATTATTTTTTTTTTAAATTCTGTGAGTATTTTTTGATCTAGAAAATAAAATGCAAGAGAAAATAAGAAAAAATAATAGGGGTAACCTCTATATAAAAATGAATAAACAAAAAAATTGTTTCCGAATAGAAAACATAAAAGTATAAAAATTAGTGTTAGTCTGGATTTAAACCTCTTGTTTAATAAAAAGATTCCAAACAAAAAAAATAGTAATGAAGCAAATCTTAAGTAATCAATCTTATAGGAAAAAATTCCAATAATTATTCCAAAAAATGAATTAATTATATGATTATTTAAATTGTCTTTGAGTAATAAAGTGTAATAATTAGTATAATTTATTAATGAGTATAACTCATCATACGTTATAAAATTTTTTTCATAGAAAACAATTTTTATTCCTATTAAAAATAAAATAACAAAGAGATAATTTTCTAGATCAAAATTTAAATATTTTCTCAGTTTCATGGCTATAATTCATCATTACTAGCTATATGCAGAGTTAATAATCCAAGGCAAAATAGAAGATAGATAAACGATATTTTTTCACATAAATTATTTACAACACCTATTATAAATTGTATATCCTCATTGCCTGGTGATTATTGCAAAGGAGTAACACCCGATCCCATTCCGAACTCGGCAGTTAAGCCCTTTAGCGCCAATGGTACTTTGTCTTAAGGCACGGAAGAGTAGGACGTTGCCAGGCTTTAAATCCTCATTAACTAAATTAATGAAAAATACAATTGTTGTTACTGGCGGAGCAGGATTTATAGGATCTAATCTTATTGAAAGCTTAGTAAAGCAATTTAATTATAACATTATCAGTATAGATAATTATTCATCTGGAAAATCTGAAAATCATATAAAAAATTCTAAGATTACTTATTTAAAAGGAAATACAAAAGATATTATAAAAATTTTAAAAAATTATAAAAAAAAAATTCATAGCATTTTTCATTTTGGAGAATTTTCTAGAATCTTTCAAAGTTTTATACAATTTAATCAATGCTACGATTCTAATATCAAGGGTACTTCTGAAGTATTTAAATTTGCTTTGGAGAATAAGATTAAACTTATTTATTCAGCAACATCAGCTAGTTTAGGAAATCATGGTAAAGATATGAATTTGTCACCTTATGCTTTTACCAAAGCAACAAATCTACAATTATTAGAAAATTTAAAGAAATGGTTTAATTTTAGATTTGAAGTTGTTTATTTTTATAATGTTTATGGACCAAGACATATTCGTGTAGGAGACATGGCAACTGTTGTTGGAATATTTGAGGATCATTATAAAAAAAGAATGCTACTGCCAGTAGTGAAACCTGGATGGCAAAGCAGAAAATTTACTCATGTTTTGGATACTGTTAAAGGATGTATTTTTGCTTGGAAGAAAAATTTATGCAAACACTACATCGTTGTTAATTTCACTTCTTATACAATTTTGCAGTTAGCAAAAATGTTTGGCAGACCCACAAAACTTTTAGCTAAAAGAACTGGAGAGAGGTTCTCTTCCAATATTACTAAAAAAAATTTAAATAATAAACTTATAAGATTAGAAGCTAGTATAAGTTTGAAAGATTACATTAAAAATTTTATTAAAAATGAAACTTTAAAAAAAAGATAAATTTAATTTAATATAGATTTAAAAAAATTATCAAATATTTTAGTCATATATTTTAAATTTTTATTATTCAATCCATGGTGACACCCTATTAATAAACCATTTTTCATTACGTCATTACTTTGGATGTCGCAATTGTTTACTTTAAAATATTCTTTTTTATTCATTAGTGGCTGTTTTAAAATATTTCCCGAAAATATTGTTCTAGTTTGAATATTATTTTTTTCTAAAAAAATTTGCAGTTGTTTACGATTAAAGAGATTATTTTGTTTTATTACCAAAGGAAAGGCTAACCAAGCAGTCTTAATGAATTTTTCTTGTATAGGAAGTTTAAAAAAATTTTTATATTTCTTAAAAAAAGATGATAATAAATTAAAATTTACTCTTCTTATGGAATGGTTTTTATTAAGCTTTTTTAGCTGTTCCAAGGCAAAAGCCGCTGATATTTCTGATGGAATAAAATTATATCCAAAATCCATAAATATATATTTTTTATCATAATCAAAATTAAATTCGTTTTTTTTAAATCTTTGTTCGATGTTTTCATTCTCATTGAAAATAGCCGAAGACCTTCCCCATGCTCTTAAAAGTTTAGCTTTATTGTAAAATTTTTCATTATTAAAACATACCATCCCACCAAAGCCTGCGCCGGTAACTATATGTGAAGCATAAAAACTGGTAGTCACAACATCAGAGTATTTTCCTTGAATGGTATTATTAATTTTATATCCAAGTGTATCTGCAGAATCTTCAATTATAATAATATTATTGTTGTTACAGATTCTTCTAATTTCTTTCCAATCTGGAATATTACCTAATAAATTAGGTATCATGATTGCTTTAGTTTTTGATGTAATAGCTTTTTTTAATTGATCGAGATTTGCAACGAACTTACCCTCTTCAACATCAATAAATTTAGGAATGAAACCAAGTTGATAAATAGGAGCTACAGTAGTTGAGAATGTAAGGGTAGGTGTAATAATTTCAGATTTTGGTTTTAGATTTAATGAGGCTAATGCGAGAAGATTAGCTGACGAACCTGAATTTACCATTAAACCGAATTTTTTTCCAAATAGTCTTGATATTTTGGCTTCAAAAATTTTAACATTTTGACCGTCCATCAAAGACAACCTTTGAGTCTTTAATACTTTTGTTACAGCGTTGATTTCTTTATTGTTGTAAACAGCTTCTGCGTAATAAACTTTATTCATAGCGACTTATATTTTTTAATAAATTCTTTTAGCGGAATATTTTTTTTATCTTTTTTGGATAATATAAATTTTTTCCTGGGTAATTTCAAATTTAAATTTTTATCTAAAATAGATATTCCCATCTCGTACTTTGAATCACGATATTCTGAATTTTTGTATAATACAATATTTTCTTTATCCTTGGCATAGAATCCATGAGCAAAACCTTTTGGAATAAATAATGAAATACAATTTTTATCAGAAAGTTCTTTTTTAAAAATTTTACCAAAAGTTTTAGAGTTTTTTCTTAAATCTATTGAAAAATCTATAATCTTACCTTTGATAACACTAATTAACTTGTCTTGCTGTTTTTTTAATTGAAAATGCATTCCTCTTAAAACATTTTTTTTTGATGTAGTGAAGTAGTCGAATTTTAATTTATTCTTTATTAAATTTTGTTTAAAAATTTCAACTAAATGACCTCTTGGGTCTTTATTTTTCTTACCTTGAAATAATAAAAGATTGTTAAATTTTGTTTTTATAATTTTCATTCAAAAGATGATTAAAATTATTTTCCATATTTATAGTTTGTTTCCAATAAGGAAGTTTTTTTAAATTATAATTGATATTAAAGATATCGTTATCTTTAGTAATATATTTAATTTTTTTAAAGTTCTTTTTGTTAAATTTATCAATAAGTTTTTTAGGATTTGAGAATTTTTTTGCTTGTATTTGATATTCTCCAGTTTTTATATTTTTATTGATTATTATATTAACTGCTCGACACACGTCATCTACGTGTAAAAAATTTAAATTAAGATTTTTTGATGCAAGATTGGTTGTTAAATTATTTATATAATTTTTTTTAATTATAGGTATTAATTTTTTTCTTTTATCATTAGCGTTATAAGTCTCATAAAATTTTAGATTATAAAATTTAATTTTATTTAACTTTATTTTTTGGAAGAAAAATAACTTATCAAGAGATCGTTTTGTTGCTGCGTAGAGACAATCAGGCATGTATTCTTTATTTTGGTGGTGTTCTTGCATACTGCCAAATGTAATTACTTTTTTTAGATATTTTTTATTTATAGACTCTAAAATTAAGCTTGGAAATAAAATATTTGATTTGATTAATTGTTCAGTATTTTTGAAATTATTATCTTTTGTGTAATAGGTTGCAAAATTAATGAAAAAATTAATTTTTAATTTGTTTATTGATGTGTAAATTTCTGAATTTCTTTTAAAAAATATAAATTTTTTATTTTTATTTTTAAACGAATTTATAAATTTTTTATTTTTTTTACTTTTTTTTAATAAAATATAATAAAGATTATTTTTATTTGAAAAGTTTTTTATAAAATTATTACCAATAAAACCGCTGGCACCAGTAATCAAAAAGTTCTTCATTAAAAAATTTTTCTTAAATAGTCAGCGTAACTAGATTTTTGGTAGAATTTTATATTCTCTTGTAATATTTTTTTATTTATCCAACCTTTATCAAAGGCTATTTCCTCTAAGCATGCAATTTTTAAACCTTGTCTTTTCTCTATATTATAAATGTAATTACTAGCTTCAAACAAACCTTCAACAGTTCCTGTATCTAACCATGATGCACCTCTTCCCATTATTTTGTACTTTAGTTTTTTCTTTTTTAAATATATTTTAATCAAGTCTATAATCTCAGTTTCTTTTCTTTTTGATTTTTTTAGTTTTAAAGCATAATCGCAAGCGTATTTGTCAAAGAAATACAATCCACTAATAGCCAAATTAGACTTAGTTTTTTTCGGTTTTTCTTTAAGTGAGATAATTTTTTCGTTTTTGATATCAGCAACGCCAAAGGACGATGGGTTAGATACGGCATAACAAAATATAGTTGCACCATTATTTTTTTTTTTTGCATCTTCTAATAAAGCACTTAATCCTTGCCCATAAAAAAAATTGTCACCAAGTATTAAAGCCACATGCGATTGTTTTATAAACTTCTTTCCTATGACTAAAGCCTCAGGGATGCCGGATGGTTTTTCTTGAATTGCATATGTGATTTTAACCCCAATTCTGCTACCGTCTTCAAATAATTTTTTATACAGCTCTATATCTTCTGCGCGTACAATAATTAAAATATCTTTAATATTTGCAAGCATCAGTATTGAGAGAGGATAGTAAATTAAAGGCTTATCAAATAGTGGCAGCAATTGTTTGTTAACAACTTTAGTTATGGGACTTAACCGTGTACCTAGTCCTCCAGATAAAATTATTCCTTTATAGTTCATTTGTTTCCAAGTCTATTACCTTTGTATTTTTTTTCACAATAATTTAACCATAATTGATTATTTTTGTACCAGTTAATTGTTTTTTCTATTCCCTTGTTAAAAGTATATTGAGGTTTCCATTGGTATGTTTTAAAGAATAATTCTGAATTAAGAGCATACCTAAAATCATGTCCAGGTCTGTCTTTAACCTTTATTATGTTATTATTTAAATCTTTTATTCTAAATTTGTTTAATATTTTTTTTATAACTTTATAATTTTTTAATCTTATACCGCTGCCAATATTGTAGACTTTGTTATTTATAAATTTATTCATTACTTTTTCAATTGCTTTGCAAGAGTCTTCAACGAAAATCCATTCTCTTTCATTTTGACCTTTGCCATATAGAGGAATTTTTTTATTCTTTAAAAATCTAGTAATAATTGTAGGTATAAATTTTTCAGGAAATTGGAATGGACCATAATTATTGGTTAGTCTTAAAATGCATATTTTTAAATTGTATGTTTTTAAGAAAGATTCTGCAATATGATCGCAAGCAGCTTTCGAGGCTGAGTAGGGAGAGCTTGGACTAAGTTTAGAATTTTCTTTAAAGCTTCCTTTCTTTATTGATCCATATACTTCGTCAGTTGATATATGAATTATATTAGGATTAGGAATTTTATTCTTCTTGGTTAATTCAAGTATTGAACTGTATAAATTTAGTGATGAAATAGCATTTTCTTTAAAAAAATCTTTTGGGTTATCAATTGATCTATCTACATGACTTTCTGCGGCTAAGTGAATAATAGTATTAAATTTTTTTAATAAGATTTTATCTAACTTTTTTTTATTGTTTATGTTCAAATTATAGAAAGAATAATTTTTTTTATTTTTTCTGAAAATTTCAGGAGTAGACGCATAAGATAATTTATCTATATTAACAATATTATATTTTTTTTGTATTAGATGATTTACTAAATTAGTTCCAATAAAGCCAGAACCCCCAGTAATTAATATTTTTTTCATTATAATTTTTTGTTAAAGAAAATATCTATTAAATATTTAATTGAATAAATAACATGAAAAGACGATTTTTCGTTTCTGTAGTAAGTTTTTATAGGCATTTCTATAATTTTTTTATCTGATTTTACAAATTGAATTCTTAATTGATTATCAAAATTAAATTTAGAATCTAAATTATTAAATTTAACATCTTTTAAAGATTGCAAATTATACATCCAAAGACCTGTATGTGCGTCAGTAAATTGAGTATTAAAATATAAATTAAAAATTCTTGTTAAGATATAATTTCCTATAAATTTATAAAAAGGCATTTTACCATTTAATGCAGATTTAAAATTTTTCATCCTACTACCTGTGACTGCATCTGCATTATTTTTACTTATTATTTTATATAATTTTGGTATATAGCTAGCGTTATATTGATTGTCCCCATGTATCATGACCGCATAATCAAATTTTTTTTTGATTGCAAAATTAATGCATTTTTTAATATTTCCTCCATATCCAAGGTTACTTTTGTTAATGTTTATATAAATTTTCTTATTTTGATTGGGGATGTAATTAGAGGTGTCATCATCGGAGCAGTCGTCACTAATTAAAATTTTGCAATTAATTCTTTTTATTTTTTGTATTTTTTTAAGTATTAACTTTAGTCTAAAGGAAGAGTTGTAAGTGACTATAAAAATTAAAAGTTTTTTATTCATTTGTAAATAGATATATACTGCATGTAAATAGATATATACTGCATTTCATTTATTTAATATGGCAAATTTATTCTTATCAAAAGTAAAATCTTTAAGTTTTAATGAATGGATTTTATTGCTATTTCCTCTATGTCTAGTGATAGGTCCTTTTTGGGTAAATTTTTTTTTAATATTGTCGAGCATTATTTTTTTTTATGAATTAATTAAAAGAAATTTTTACAATAAAATAAAATTAAAATGGATTTATTTTTATTTAATCTTTATTCTTTATACTATTCTACATTCTTTTTTTGCTACTGATATTTTAAATTCTCTGCAAAGTAGTTTTTTTCAATTTAGGTATTTATTATTTTCTTTATTTATTTTTTTATGCATATCCGATGCTAAGAATATTGGATTTATAGCAAAATTTTGGTTAGTTTTGGTTTTGCTAGTTTCTTTTGATATTATTTATCAATATTTTTTTTTAAAGAATATTTTTGGACTTCCTATTATAGGAGTAAGTCATATTATAGGAGTAAGGCCCTCAGGAGTTTTTGGCAAAGAGTTAATTGCAGGTGCTTTTATATCTTATATTTCCGTACCTATAATTTTTTATTATTTTAAAAAATTTAATAATATAAATTTAAAGGAAAAGACTTTGTATTCCTTAATTTATTTATTTTTATTCACAACAGTTGCGTTGACAGGAGAAAGATTATCTTTTCTCATTTTTTTTGTTAGTTCAATAATAATTTTTATTTTTAATACGAGCCTTAAAAAATTTATTGTATTGACAATGACATTAGTTATTTTTTTAATAACAATTTATTTTAATAGTTCGTCATTTAATACACGAGTTAAAGATTTTAATAATATTTTAGCAAATTTTTATGATTCAAGTTACGGAAGATTATGGGAGTCTGGTTACTTACTATTTGAAAAAAATAAAATATTTGGCGTTGGTTTAAAAAACTATAGAGTAGATTGTGACAATCAAATAGACCCGAGACCGGAAAGCATACCTCAATTTTGCTCAACTCACCCTCATAATTTTATTTTAGAAATTTTAAGCGAAACTGGCCTTGTTGGTTTTTTTATTTTCTTTATTTTTTTTTTTTATTTAATTTTTTATTTAAAAAATAAGATCAGATATTTAAAAAGTGACTTAATTTTTAAAAAATATTCGTCTTTATTATATGGAAATATTTTAATACTTTTTATTTATATTTGGCCTTTAAAAACATCTGGCAGTTTTTTTACCACTTGGAATGGCTCATTTTTTTGGTTAAATCTTGGTATTGCTTTGTTAATAACCAAAGGAAGAATTAAGAGTTAGTTTTAATCTTCTTACTTGAAAGTTATCAATAAATGTTAAGTTAGTGTGATTGTTATTCAATCTTAATTTTTTTTTATGAAAATTGTAAGTTTATTTAAATGTTTAAAAAAAAGAGATACTAATTAAAATTTCGCATTCTTTTAATTAATATTTCTATTTTTTATAATCATCATATTACAATTTATTGTCCAACTAAGATTGTTATTTCTGCACCAATCTATTATTTTATCTAATTTTGTATATGAATCTTTGTGATTTTTTTCAAAATCAATTTCGCACCAATCCACATCATCAATAAAAATTCTAAAATTTTTTAAGTTGTGAATTTTTTTTTTTATTATTTTTAACTCATTTAATATTGGATTATTTATAGAACCTATATATGTTTTGGTTGTATTGTTACTTACAGCATGAGCATCTAAAAAAAAATTAACATCTCCTCTTTTTTTTGAGAGTAATTTTTCAAGAGCTTTTTCTGAAGTCTCATTAATCACAACAATATTTTTATATTTATTTAAATATTTTTTTACAGATTTAAATAAATTAATATCTGGCTCAATAGTATAGACTAATGGGGAATATTTTCCTAAAAATTTAGCTGTTCGACCGATGTATGTTCCGGTTTCTATCCAAATACAATTAGCTAATGAATTTTTAATTAGTAGAATACGCTTAATAAAGGTTGGTGGATGACCAGCATAACCTCTTTTATGCCATTGTATTAAATCTCTAAAAAAGCTGTAAAAGGTGTAAAAAGATGAGTTTACAATGTTTATTTTAAATTTTAATTTACGATCCATTCTTTAATTTTGACTTTATTTGTAAGCTATTTATTTTTAAATATTCATATATATAATCATTTATTATTTAATTAATCAAAATAAGTTATTTCTAACATTTTTATGAAAGTAGTAAGTTCTTTAAAATCTTTAAAAAAAAGGGATATAAATTGTAAAGTGGTAAGAAGAAGAGGTAAGCTTTACGTTATAAATAAAAAAAAACCAAAGTTTAAAGCACGTCAGGGTTAAATTTTATGGATATTGGTTCTCAAAAAGATACTTGGTCTAATTTTAAAAAATTAACAGTATATACGTCAGTTGCTATTATTCTTGTTTTGATTTTGCTGGCTATTTTTTTACTATAGACTTTTGAGTTTAGTAACGAGCTTTTAGTTTTTTAAATTTTTTAACTCTTCTAGTATTTTCGTCTTTTTCCCTTTTTTTTCTTTCAGAAGGTTTTTCAAAGTGACTTTTGATTTTAAGTAAGCGAAATACACCTTCTCTTTGTAATTTTTTTTTTAGAGCTCTAAGGGCTTGCTCTAAATTGTCATTTTTAACTTCTATTTTAATATTTGCTTTCCTCCAAAAAAGTGAGACGATTTAGCATTTTTGGTGTTATATTGTCTATATTTTT